>Ga0123355_10004448_pt1 | contig 20378 bp, 11 predicted proteins | sample TergutEmb28metaG_3_FD_89872 | JGI IMG/M metagenome (GOLD analysis project Ga0123355, IMG submission 89872) | Embiratermes neotenicus P1 segment gut microbial communities from Petit-Saut dam, French Guiana - Emb289 P1 | ecosystem: Host-associated > Arthropoda: Insects > Digestive system > Gut ...
CTCGGCGCAGAAAACCATATGCTGCAACTGAACATCTAATGCTCCTGATGATGGGCGTATATACCCGAAACATGTCGAGCTAAGAATACATCAATAAAATTACCCAGTTGCATCAAGTTGGCAATTCACTTTATTTCATGAGGAAGATGCACGGTCAAACAACCCTCTTTGACAGAAGTTAATCTTGAGATGGTCATATCACCCATAAACTTTAAAATACTTAAGTTAAACGAACGTAATTTAAAGTCTTACAAAGGCTTAACAAGATTAAGGCAGAGGACGTGGTCAGTGAAACCCTTACATTGACTGAACAATCTGCTGATTTAATCAAGGCAACCAAGTCGGTGACAAACACTTGACACGGTTCATAGCGAAAAGTCCTACTCATACAAATAACAGAAAATGAGGTCATACACATTTATAAGAGCATTACCACCTCTACCACAAGAGTAAAGTCACATTGTAAATAAAGTATGCGCTTGCCTTTTATGTGGGGCCTACCTGTGTTCAATTTACAATTATAAATGGCCATTATTAATGCATCATGCCGCATGAAAACCGACTATGTAATCTTGACTGACTTAAATCAGAACATCAAAAAACTAATGGCTTAATGAATAACTAAGTTTATTAACCCGTACTGATGTACTGAGGTGTACAGGCGGAAGGAAACTGAACCTGTAGACGTGGCACTGCACACTAGAACAGAATTTGGGTTACAACACATATTATTCTTGAAATATCTGGACACGTATGCGTTACTTCAGAAAAAAAAAAAAACGTCCGTAGTGTAGAACTGGTACCTGACAGAACGTGAAGCGTTAATCATGTGCGGCAGTAGAATATGAATTCATTATAGCGCATTCGTTGATAAAGAATCGTGTATAGAGTATCACAACACGCAAGTTCCACTAATTTTGTTCCAAAATTTGACATATGTATGTGTATATTTATCTCAACTCTATGCTACAGAAAGGGAATTCTGGGCCATTAAAAATCACCTACCTAGTGCCTCAAGACTCAAGACATGGTCCGCTTTGATTTCTCCTCCCTGGCGTCTGCACACCAACGCATGGATATAGCGTCCATTTATGATGTGGTGGAATCCATACAATAGATTTAAATAAACTATAATTCACCCTATAAAACAGCGTGTAGTAGTGACAAATGAACACAATTTAAGAATTATCAGCATTGCAGAAACAAAAGCAACGCGATCCATTCAAAAATACGGTACTAAATGCAAGGGCCTTAGTAAGGGACAGGATCAAGCAGGTCCCTATACGTCTATTACCGAACAACCCTATTACAGGATGAAGTATCTGGCTTCATCTACTTGTGAACCCACATATAAAGTGTCTGGTTTCATGTCACCTGCTTGACAAGACTGGCTTTGTAAGATTCTCCTACGCCAGTATGTGCATCAGCTGCTTCTCTGAGTGACGGAAAGTGAAATCAAAAAGGATTAGGTAAACAGAAACTACTGGTACTATTTCAAGGTAAAACCGAGATAACATCAAGAAACTTCAGTTAGAATAGCCGGTCCTCGGCTGAGATTCAGGGCAAGTAGTACTTCCAAGATATGTCTCGTTTATGAGCGCAGTGGGTTATTCTGTTTCAGGTTTTCGTATACTTTGGGTTATTTTAAAAACATGTAGTGCGTGCATAATGCAGAAATGTACGTAAAAATTATCAGTGTGCTTCAACGGCACTGTAAATTCTGGAATCAATGTTAAAATCTGCATAACGAACCTCAAGGACTAATAAATCAACCAAAACTAGAAGCATGTAATATTATTTATATAACTCCAAATATATAACAAACATATATTGCATTACCACATGATAAACTATCTTCTGCATGTCTCCGCATAGGTAAGTCATATTCAGGGAGAATCAAGTACAAAAGAAAAAATACTACAGAAACGTAATTACACACCATCGTCAACTACGTAAAATACAGGGTACACAAAAGAATGGCGCGGTTTCAAAAGTTAACAAGAAATTCTACATTCTACAACTGGACGGTGCTCCCCCCCCCCACCCCCCCTTTTTTTCACAGGAATGTACGGGTGCCTCTCAGTTGTGTTCTGCAACAGCGCTGGATCGGACGTGCTGCGAAAGGAGACAACCACCTTCTCCCTTGGCCACCCCGTTCGCCGGATCTAACACCATGCGATTTCTTTCTTTGGGGGTTCGTTAAAGACGGCGTTTACGTACCACCATTGCCCATGTCCCTCAAGGAACTTCGTGATCGGATAACGCATGCACTGCAGACCAATACAGCGGACATGATACACCGAGTCTGGAATAAATTTGATTACCGTGTGGATGTGTGTCGTGTGACCCAGGGTGCACACAATGAAGGATTGTGATTAACGCATGAGAAACTTGGACAGTTGCTGCTGCTGACGGTGTACGTTGTGCCCTTGTAAGGTGAGAAATAAATTTCTTGTTAACTTTTGAAACCGCACCATTCTTCTGTGTATACCCTGTATAGGTGTATAGGATATTACACACCACTGCTTCAATGTCATTTTCATCAAACTGTTAATAACTACTAGCATAAAACACCAGTTAACAACATTAAAAATAATTTTAAACACTGATAACATGCTGCAGTATCCTATATATAACGGCCTTCCAACATATCTAACCAGCCATCCAACGAAGTTACCAACCAAGCAACCAACCCCAAAGAACACGGCCAAATTTTAAATGTTAACAGCTGCTCAGTCGGTCTAGAAATTCCCTGCATTGTATGAAAACCGAAGGTGTTCACAAGGTCCAGTGTGGAAACACATGCCGTTCATAGTTTATCTGATAGAAAGACCGGTCCAGGTTTTCCAAACAGCGCGCATTCATATCTCAACATATCAGCACCTTACAGTCTTTATTTTGGCGCTCATGCTATATCTGGTGTACACGTGCTGCACCGTTCCGTAGCAACCCGTCTGAAGGACAAACCCTGTGAACCGATACAAGCTACACGTTCGATGCATGGACGTGTCAGGGTGAGTACTGAAGCAGACGATGGAAATTTTGAACACTGATTGTACATTTTCAATATACACCCATGCACGCACTCGTTCGCTCATTATTACCATTATTATTATTTAACATGCAGCTAATAATAAATATGCAAAACCTTGAGAATCTGAAATACGTTAACGCGACATTAATGATTGGAGCAAGCGCCTGAAATTAGTCCGTACCTTGTAAATAATCCCGTAAAGCACACAGTCAGAACTACACGAGCCAAAACAGCTCAATGCGTAAAGTGACATGCTCTGAGCTACATGACAGACATCAGCACCTAGCCAGAGCTGTTTTTTTTTTCTGATTTGCTACTACATTCGAACTTTATCTGGGGTCCGCCACCTCTCCTACCCACCAGAATCGTAGGTACTCCTCCTGGAAACAAAGTAATCTGAGCATGATGAAGTTGACCACTCACCTCCATCTAGTGTCGAAATAATGACAGTATGGAGCCTTCACTGCACTCTCTCTCTCTCCCCCCCTCTCTCTCTCGCTGTGTTTACCTTCATGGTACGAAAATTTTGCACAAGGTGTTTCTTTACCTGTGTTGACACAATATGACTTCTCCTAGGCACCTATTTGTCTCATCAGTAGGTGGTTCGATTCTGTACCAGCTGACAGGGATATGTAGCATCAGATGATGTTAAACACATAAAGTACAATTAAACGAAAGAGATATAGAAATCGCGGACGCCTGCTTTTAAGGAATTCTTCCGGCAGTCTTTAAGAAGGGAAACCAAGCAAAAACTTTTATGACAGCCGACCCATGGCCAAGACACGGAAACTAAACCAAACTACAGCAAGTCACAAAACTTACCAGCCTACTACCTCGCTTGGTGTAGTCAGTCAGCTCTTTCCGCTTTAGCCTGCACTGTGTGATATCCTCTAATATGATTATTTACAGCCGGAAAGCAACGATAACAACTTTTCTTCAAATTAAGAAACTAAATTCAGTGAACTCAGTAGGGAGGAGGCGTTCTTGCACATGCAACGTTCAGTCCTGATTACATCTGCTCACTTTACCAGCTAGGTTTTAAACGGGTGAGAAACCAAGAAATGGTGGCGAATGCCTCATGTCAGGATTTGCCTCAAAGACAGACGAAGGAAAACAGTGGAATTTAGGTTGTCAATAGTAACGATTAAGGGGTGGGATATGTCCTATTCTGTATTCTACACTCGTATTCTCTAAAGGTATCTCCATAATAACAATCGACTGATATAACGACAAACTAAGCACACTGTGTAATAAGTACGATGTGACCGAACAAACTGCAGGCGAAAGGTTCACATTAAGGTTACGTTGACGGATTGCACTGCTCTGACCGATCGCACCAAACTGCACAAGCAGGTTAGATCACAACTGAGCCGAGACCACTACAACTTCAGTTTTAGACGGATTCATTTTTCAAATACCAAAATGTGTTTCTGCCAAGAGATCTTGTTCGTGCTCAATCTGGAAAGACTGCAGTTTGCATAAAACTGTAGGTCCTATACATAAAATGTAAGAAAAAAGGACGGAGAGATCTAATATGAATGAAAAGAATGTAACAAGACCAATAAATGTGGCAAAATTAATGAAAAGTTAAGCGTATAGTGTACACTAAGCTGGCACTGAATTTATCAATGTTAGTTTTTATTTCAGTTGTAAATGAAGTAACGATATATCATAATTATTGTTGCGTATTTATCCGATAATGACAAGAATATCCTTTAACTGCAGCGACGCCGTGGTGTGCAGTTTTATTTATCTGTGAACAGTTATAACATTTAATGGCAAAATTTAAATGTTAATTTAAAAATGTTTTTCTTGTTCCTTGCAGGAGACACAACGCCGCCATTACATCATTTTGAAACTGACCATTATTCCTGCCACCAGACTGTATCACGAGAAGAATATGGAAGAGGCAGAAATACATGAGGTTCAAGGACGAGCAGTTGATGTTGAACATGATATAATCTGTTCCGATATTTTACGATAATTTGTGATGGAGTCTCTTGTTTCAGACTGTGGCCTTATTCTTTACTTTAATTATTTTCATGCAATCAAAATAAGATTATTTATAGAAAATACAAAAATATCCCATGCTTTTTTATGTTGTAATGGCAAGCACAATCAAACTGTCGCAATAAGGATTTATAACTTTGAAGTGTGCCATCCCCGTTGTGTGTATATAAAATAATAAGAAGGTACGTAGTCAAAAACACAATTGTATATCTAGTTAGATGTTAGATTCTTAACATTCAAAATACGACATGTTTCGGCCAGCAGTGACCATCATAAAGTTTTTCTCAAAACATTAGATTATTCTATATAATTCGCGTGATGGCCGTCACGCGAATTATATAGAACAATCGTAATGTTTTGAGAAAAACTTTATGATGGCCACTGCTGACCGAAACATGTCGTTTTTTGAATGTTAAGAATATAACATCTAACTAGATATACAGTTGTGTTTTTGACTACGTGCCTTCTTATGAGGATTTATTACTTACTCTGGCGGCGTGCCTCGAAGGTTGAAAGATGTAAACTCCAGCTTAACCCGTTGCCTCTGCCCGGCCACAAACGTATAGATGCACTGACGAGAATGGCCAGCAAGATTTGCGAAATAAGGAGCAGTGAATGTTCCGTTCTGTGGGCCGCCGGGGCGACTCACAAATGTGCGGTCACACTCTGCGAGAACAAAAGTGATTTGTCAGAGATCATTATCCTGACGACATAAACCCTGAAATCATTAATCCAAAAGGTAAGTGGTTCACATTCCAAAAGTCGTTTCCCCATCACAGACATAATAAACCTACAAATGCCACACACATTTACTACGAACAAGAAGTTCGAAACATGCTACCGACTTGACAATTACCGAAAATCCGTTTCATCTGTGGAAATATTTACTCTGTTTCATTAAGGAAAAGAAGTTCAACCTAGGCTTCAAGCTTGCTTGCCAGCCTTCTTTTGTTCAAAGCACAACACGTCCCACATTATTGCCTGTCTCTCAACAGCTTATCAGTCCAAAATAGCATTTTATGTGTTAGGCAGCACTGGTTTACTGGATTAAAATAGCTCAAAATCCTTTACTCGCATATTCTTCCAAAGTAATCATTAGGCCTAAAACGAGTACGTTATTTCTCGTTTGATACCCAAGTCACCAAGAAACCAGAATTCCAAAATATACAATTCTCTTTCAGAAACTTACAGTTTATATATACGGTAACTATAAATGGATTTCAAGTTGACTCAGTAACACTGATTACTCTACACTTCCAGTACATTAATTAAGCCAAATGTGGGCCGGGTAGCTCAGTAGGTACAGCGACTGACTACGGGCTGGACAGTCCGGGATCGAATCCCGGTTGGGACGAGATTTTCCACCCGTCCAGTCCGGCCCTGGGGCCCACCCAGCATCCTGTGCAATGGGTACCGGGTCTTTCCCGGGGGTAAAGTTTGGCCGGGGCGTGCTGCTGACCACTCACACCCTTCTAGTGCCGCGGTCGTGGAAGAGTAGAGCTATACCTCTACCCACCCTCTGGGCCACACCGAGCCTGTAACTGGAACACTTTACCTTTTACCTTTAATTAAGCCAAATAGAACAAACCATAACTTAATAATAAAATACGACACGTTTTTACACACCAACGTAAAAGTTATGTCACTTTGACGCGGTCGCCGGAGCCTCTGAGTAGCAAGTGGTCAACTGCGCGAAGCAGAAGCAAATGTATTTTACATTACCAGATGAAATTTACAGTAATTCGCCTGTTTAAGAAATTATGAGCTGTTAATAAGTCGAAAATTCACTACACTATAAAGAACTCAAAATACATTTCACATCTTTATAATCTAAATCTTCAACATTAATATTCATATTTCCCTCGAGACCACGTCTAGGCCTGTCAAAAACAGTAAAGGTAAAGGTAAAACAATACGTACGCAGGCCTGGACGGGCCCTGCGGGTTCCAGCAAGTGAAGGCACCCGAAATTTCTAGATAGTTGGGACATGAAGGTGGAAAAGTTGTCAGCTGTACCCACCGGCCGCTTTAACCCCCCCTCCCAGGAGATATCCCTGGTACTCATTTCTGGTAAGAGGTTGAGTCGATCCCACAGCCATAATGTGGTAGGAAGAATTATGTCAATGAAAAATCCCAAAGAACCCGTGATCTTCGGGGTTGTAGCGCAGTTCCCCAGACAACTGCGCCAACGCGTACGCCTGTCGACGATGGTTTTCAGACAAAATTTTCACTACGTTGTTTGCCCCTAAATGAAATACATTCTGCTCCTTTTTATTTTTATTTCAACCACCACTAACATATAAAATATACGCTTGTGAGTCACAGTTATATATATATATATATAAAAGAATCTTTTAATTCGTTTCTTTGTTTTACTTCCGATAACTTTAATGTGAAGACGTAGTGTTCAGCACACGAAATTGTCTGCTTCTCTGGATCCTTTCACGATACGTCGTAGTTACGATCAGTCAAGTTTTGAAAGTTCACACTGTTCGGTGAATCCTCGATCGTTTGCAGCGGATGAGCAGAATCGTTAGTGGTAAGGGGAAGTTTAGATTCACAAATTAAATTTGAATTAATATATCTCAACTTGTCCATTCACATTTTCGAAAAAATGTTTTGACTGTAAATAACACCAGAAGCTTGCGATATGCTTGGATATAAACTCAGTCAATTTTTCAGACACCCAACCAACCAACCAACCAAGCAACCGACAAACCAACCATCCAACAAACCAACCAACAAATTCCATGTAGCAGCTTCCTTCCTAAGATGCTTCAAGTCACTTTCCTGGTCAAACTCTGCACATTTTAAAGGCTCCAAAGGCTGCGATTCTAGAAGTTTTCATTTTCTCGGAATTCTAGAACGTTGAATGTTAAGACATTATGTCCTTCCAGTTGGGCGGCGATGTATCCCAGAGGAACGCCTTACCCAACCCGCAAGCTCATTACAGTTTTCAGAAGCGTCCGCCATTGGATCATCTCTTGAGCCAAATAAATCCAGTCTACATCCTTAGCTACATCATGTTCCAGCAAATCACGCTCTAAAACTGTACATCCATGCGCTCTAGGCACCTTATTCTCTTTAGGTCTTTAGTCAACATTCTGAAAGTACAAGTATTAACTAATTCTCCCATGGGGGGTACATACACTGTTCACTTCTTCCTTGATATGAGATCCAAATAACAATATTCATAAGGCTCAAAACTAATATAATGATTTCATACTAACACTTCATATTACAACAAAAACATTTTTTAAACTGGCCATAACGTAAAATAGAATACCTCGCAAATCCTTAACTAACAAGTTAAATATATAATGAAAACATAGAGGGCGTAATGGAACAATGCTTTCTATTTATACCGACTTTCAGCAGTGTGTAGAGTTCTGGGCCACTCGAATACTAGAATCCCAGGTTTATGTCCGCTCAAGATGTGAGTACATTATTTGTTTGTCTGTGTTCTGTTATCACATATGATGGCCCAGTTTCCCACCCAAGGAATTCGACTGCATGTTTGAAGCGTTCAGTATTTCAGAACGCACTGTAAAGAAGAAGATGAGAGAGGACCTAATCTATGGAAAATGAAAAACTTCTTTCACCATGTTTAGTGATGTAAAATATCAGGATGTCTCCATTTTCTTCTCAGAAACTCTTAAAAAGTTGGAGAACTGGGTACTGCAGTCACATCGACGACGGTAGTGAAGTGGGATGAATTATCCTTAAGGACCTCCTGGATAAGACTAGCTATGAACGTAACCATTCCTCACATACAAAGTTTAAGAAAATTGACTGGTTTGTTACAAGACACGACAGATCTGGCACTGGGCACCAAGACGGGTCACATTATGGCTTGCTGAATTTGAAACAATCAGTAAATATGACTATAAAAACATACGTACGTATACTACACACATAGTAGCTTCCATGCAATTCTCAACTTAACATACCAAACATTTAACAGCATACTAAAAAAAAATATTGTAAAATGAACGCTGTTAATTAAAATATAGAAACTACGTTCATTAAAATGAATACTGTTTCTTCAGTGAATATATCGAGCATATTCAGTGCAGGTTTATTGAAACACAAAACTGTCTAAAAGGATTTAAACCCGTATTCATATACGCCTATGGGTTGAATAGAAAATCGCTTATAATTTTCAGTTTATGATCTAGGCAGAAAGAAGAACTGCCATGAGGGAACCGAATTATAAGTTCTTCAATTTTTGCAATAAACAGGGGAACTTACTTTCATCATACTAAGAGGCATTCACAAATTGCAGATTCGCTAATAAAGCATCTTCTGATTTAAAATTGATTCTTATTATTCCTGTGGGATGGAGATAGTCTTCCTTACTGTGTGTTCCAAACTTCATGCCTTGCCATTGTTACAGTGTTCAAGTGACTAAAACACTAAGTGTCTCAACACGGCTGTGCGCAATATCAGTCACGGAGAAGCGTGTGTTGTAGACGGTTCATGATTTCGACAGCAATAAACAGACTTTCATATCGTGTAGATCGATTTCAAAGCAATTTCAAGATCGTTCACAGGATTCTAGAGCAGTATTCATGTACATCAACAAGGTAAGAAAACTTGCTCGCAAGTAAATCAAGGTAACCTTCAGTAAAAGGTAAAGGTAAAGCAATCCTTGTACAGGTCTGGACAGCCCTGAGGGCTCCAGGCGGTTCAGGCTCGCAGATTTCATGACAATGGCACATGCAGGTGGTAAGGTTGTCAGTCCTATGCACCGACCGCCTTTACCCCCAGGAAATATTCCTGGTACTCATTTCTGTTAGAGGCTGAGTCTACCCCAGGGCCATAGGGCGGCCAGAAGGATTACGTCTATGGAAAATTTCAATGACACCACCGGGAATCGAACCCGCGACCTTCCGGCTTGTAGCGCAGTGCCTCAACCAACTGCGCTACCGCGTGCCCCCAACCTTCAGTAACAAACATATCGTTTATACAGTGACGTTCCATAGACTCTTCTCAGCAGTTATCACCTGCACGTTCAAGTATATTCCGCATACTACACCACGGAATGAACGCTTTCAGAAAATATTCGGTATCTGAGTCCTGGCCAGAACCAGCCCTACTCAGTGACATTTTTTGTTGTTTCCAAAGCCAATTTCATCGCTTCTCCCTCTTTATTATTTACAATCATTCTTAACTTCCGTCTGGTGCTGCACGAATGCTGTAATACGTAGAGGGGATTTTCAAACAACTGCTTAGTTAAAGAAGGCTGTTATATGTATAACCCAAGAAGCAATAATTGCCGGTCCCAGTGGCCGTGCGGTCTCGGCCGTAGGTCGGCGGCCGCTCGCCTACTGAGATTGTGGGTTCCAATCCCACCGGGGGCATAGATGTTTGTCTGTTGTGAGCGTTGTGTGTTGTCAGGCAGAGGTCTCTGCGACGAGCTAATCATTCGTCCAGAGCAATCCTACCGACTGAGGAGGCCGGCCCACTGGGGGTTGTCGCGCCAAAAAACAAACAAAAGAAGCAATAATTACAATAATTATTTGTTGGTGTAGAACGTATCTTGCTGAGATTTAAGGTTCTCACAGCGGTTTTATGAAGATCCCAGTGTTTTGGGAAACGAGATCTTGTAGGATGGTACCTACGTTCTGCCGCAAAGTCAGTTTATAGTAATATGACTCACATTTGTAATATACCGGTAACGGGACGGGGTTAAAATTAATTTTTTTTTGTCATCGAAACTGCAAATGACGTCAAAATCACCAAAACGTTTATACCAAAAAGATATTATTGTCTAAAGATTTACGTTATACGTTCAGTTTGTCAAAAAGCGGTAGAAAGCTTCCAGATTTAAAATTATCTCCTTAATTATTTGACAGTACCATTTTTAAATTTCTTTTTCATTTATTTTTTGTCGGTAAATATTGACTACAATGTTTATAGACTTTCCACTTGTTTATTTCTCCAGCTCTCTTCAGCATTTTTGTTTTCTGTTGGTGCAACAGCCCCCATTGGACCAGGGCCTCCTCAATCACGACGTTTCTAGATCACACACAACGACGCACCACAGTCGGTAGGGCTCCTCTAGACGGGTGATTAGCTCGTCGCAGAGATCTCTACCTGACAACACACAACACTCACAACAGAGAGACATCCATTCCCCGGGGTGGCATTCGAAACCACACTCCCAGCAGGCGAGCGGCCGCAGACCTACGCCTTAGACCGCGCGGCCACTGGGACCGGCGCCTTTATTCTTATGCTCTTATATTCTTTAGGAGGCAAGCAAGTGTTCCAGTTCACGTAACAATAAGTCGAAACACATACAACAGAATTGCAGCTGAGGTAATCTTCGGCGCCGTATGTAGCCCAAACAACAACTTATCAAAAGCGGCCATTTTCTTTTTTGAGCCTGTGGAATCAACAGAATCACCCATAGTGCATTACCTTTGAATATAAGTCGGCTCTATACATTTCCTGTGCCTTATTTTGGTTTACGGCTGCAGATAAAGTCAGGAATAATGTACCGTGTTCATGTCCAGTACATTGTCATTCAAAACTGTAAGACACTCAGGACATGTTCCAGCCGTCACACAGCCTGTCAAAAAGGACAGAACTTCACAGAATTAAAGTAAAAAAATTCGCTGCACACGTTTAGTTTTAGCTCAGTGTCACGTAAGGTTAACATATATTTATAAGTACAAATAAGAGTGACACAAAATCACACGCTACCAAGTCGAATTCTTCGCAAACATGCGTGTATTTTCCTGGTACACGTATATGTCACAAAATACTCACTGAAGAACAGACAAACACATTTGTGAAACTGCCGAAGCCTTATTTTCCATGCAGCAACAGCAACAAGACGTCTAAACAGGTTGTATGGGGTAGTACAAACTACAAAAACACGTACTTGGAGCTTTAGTAGGAAAGGGGCCCAATATGGGGGCCGAGCCCCCAGGTCCAGGCCCGGGCGTGGTGTCTAATGATGCGCTGATTGTCGCGGTGCGTACTGCATGCCGGGAGGGTAGCAGGAGGAGAAAACAGAAGAAACAGTGTTAGTGAAGGATCACACAAACGTTTTAAAATATTTCTAAGAATGAAGAGATGGAGGACATTACTGGATTCATTTGGGAACAGCAACATAAAACGTGCTTAAGCTACTGATATCATTTTACAGTTTTCTAAAAGCGGAATGAATGACAATATACTTTACAGTAAAAATTCCAGATAAATTCATCCGGTTAATATTTATACAGATAATGCGGGCAATGCATGTAACAACATTCTGAGGGAGAAGCGCTATGGGCCACACGTTTCACACACTCACAAATTTGGAAACCCCTTGTTCTCAACCCCTTAAATTCCTCAAGACACCTCAACTTTTGCCAAGTTACGCTGAACTTTAAAATACACTTTCCCTATTACTATGTACAAGCTTTACGCTTTACCAAGACGACAGCAGCCTAAATATATAACCTAAGCTACCATGGCAACAGGATCTTCATTCGTCGCCATTAGTCCTTTATCACGGAGATAGCTTACACAAGCCTGTATAAACATCCACCTGCACATACACAGACACATCAACAACATACTATAAATTCCAGTACTTGGTGCAAGGGTTTTTGGTGCATCTCCTTCTGTACGTAGTTGCTCTTTAATTTTAAAAAATCTTTCTCATCCATATACTAATTTTGCAACCAGTGAAAGAGCTCAGTGTTTAATATTCTGGCCTCCCACTGACTCCTGATTTTTTTTTTATCCAATGCCCCACATGTCCTTTACGGACTTCGTGGCTATAGTGTGATCGGAAGGATTTTATTTCAATGAAAAACCCAATGACACCAGCTGGGATCGAACCAGCGATCTTCCGATTTGTAACACAGCACCTTAACCACTGTGCAACCGCGGTCCCCGTAACAGAGTTCCTATTGGCAGGAAATCGAAGTCGATGATCCTGTAAAAGAGTTTTAGAAGACAGCCACCGTAACTTCTGACTGCCAAAGGACGACTGTTCAGTTGTTTTGGGCTAAGCGAAGTTGTGTAATGGTGTGATGCCTCGTGCAGTCACAAGGTTTCCCGTCAAGTAGTCGTTCTCTCCGTTAATACTCTGTTTCAGCTCAAGATACGACTTTATCAGACACAACAATTGTCGCACACAGGCGCTACGCGGCTCGATACGATCACGTCATCTTCAGGCGTGTGGGCAAAAATTACAGACACTGCAATGCATTTTGGTTATTCACACATATGACCACTTAAATACTAAACAAAGGAGAAAATGTAGCCTAGTATACACGTAACATTGTGGCGCGGTCGCTTAACCATTCTAGCTGTGGAAAAGTAGTAAGCAATTACATATTCTGAGTGTGTGTTTGTAGCCTTAGGTAACCAGCATGTAATGCGCATGCGCCATATTGTTCTCTGTGGCATGCCAGACTCGACAATATTTTTTTACGTTATCTCATAAACTGCATGATTTTCGAAGAAAACAAAGTTACTGATCATAAAGTTCGTGATTTTTCTCTACAAATTTTGTCTGAAACATTGCTCACTCATTCTAAGAACAACTGAGCGAGATATGATAAAAATGTATACAGGTCTTCAAGTAAAGTACCTGTTATTCTTGTCCTATTTTAATAAAACCTGACTTTTATTTTACAGATTTTCTAATAACAAATTTAATGAACATGCGGCCAGTGGGAGCCGAATTGTCCCATGCGGACGGACGGAGGGACAGACAGAGATGACGAAGCTAATAGACTCCTTTCAAAATTTTACCAACGCGCCTACAAATGATGTTGATTCATATAAGTGAAACTGATTAACCTTGCAACTTTTTCTAAAATCTACACAGTGGGAAGGTGTATAAAATCGTTCCAGTTTGCAAACTTAAAATTAATTTGTGAACTTTTCCAGACGTTGATCTCCAATGTCCATTGGGTTTAATACAAAACGAAGGCCAAACGGCATATTTAATTTTCCTTAAATACTCAACAATGGGGTAGCAACGCAGTTCTGAACGCCTCGTCTCACAATAGTGTTAAAAACTTATGATAAATAAGAAAATACAGTGGTCCACAAACCAACCCACGAAACTCACACCTATCAAATCTTAATATTTCGGACAAATTATCATTCCGAAATGTTTCGTTAAGCTATTAGTAACCGCACTTCGTGGTCGAGTGACACTGCTTCTTCTTCTTCTTCTTGAATGTTTCGGGGAAAAATCTCGACCCACAAACTCGTTATTCTGAATGCATTTAATGGAATTTTTCTGTTCTGCTCTGTAATGTTGGGATGAAATCTTAAAACAGGCTAAGCCGCTTATTTTTCAACCCTTTACAATTCATTATTTGCTAAATATCGGTGGATACTGAAACAGCCGTCACAACAACAAATACCTAAAAACCAACAGACAGCCTACAATTCAGTTACTAAATCGAGGACTTACACAATGCACTTCAGAAACTTGCAGGTTTTACCACAGCTCAAGTCACAGAGAATGTATGACAAGCGAAAGCTGCTTCCAAAGAACACGATGTCGTTTGTAAACGGAAATTTAACGGATATTAGCAGTAGGTACACGCTCCGCTACTAAATACACTCATGCGGCCATGTTTTGGAAAGACTACAAGCTCTGGCGATATTGACCAATTAACGAATCGGAATTGAAGAGATTAACAGGGAAAGCGGATCAATTTTACAGCTTACGACTTACACGCTGGCAGCCGCTACAAGAAGTCATCGTGATTTATGTCTAGATTCTGCGTAAAACTTAACGTTTTTGAACACGTGCATTTAAGTTCTTACAACCGCTTACACAAAATAACGTGTTTATGTGCATGCCTCGTGCATTCGTTTGTCCGTCTGTGTTCTACCGCCGGCACAATAACGGCAGGACCAGTATGTAGGCCGTCACTAGCCCTAATAATAATCCTCAGCCAGTAATCGGCTGCTAGTCTGCGGCTTGATTCAGATCCCACCGCAAAATTGCAGGTCTGTCCTATCACCGAAGTATAACACAAGTAAGCCGGAATATTCAGTGGAAACCGAGACTTTGTAGCCGGGGTTTAAGGGGTCGGCCGTGAAACTGACCAGTCACCTCCATGTACTACTGAGATTTAGAGTGTGTGTGGAGCTGTGCCTCAAAGGTATGCTAATATATTCAAATATCGCAATGTACGCTTCTATTGTAGGGTGTCTGTGTGAAGTAAGTAAAGCGAACGCGTAATGTTAAACCATAAATTCCAACTCGCAAGTTTTGTTCCCACAACTAAAGAACGCACTAGAAATTAATTTTGTAACTGGTTCTACGTTGACAGTTATTAGGTAATTTTACCACGTGTCTATCCGCTACAAACAATAGAGTAGAATATTTTGATGCAAATATCACTTTGATCTTCAACAAATGCGGTGGTTTCAAAATTCTATACAAAGGTGCGTCTTCGCTAATAAAATCTTCATGGAATTCCCACTCTTTGTTTTAGATCAACGTGTCCGCGTGTGTACAATACTTCAATCTACATATCTAATTTAATATACTCAGTATACTATAGAAAGCCAGTACAGGTAAACCAATTCCTGTACAGGCCTGGACAGGCTCTGAGATTTCCTGGAAGCTGAGGCTTCCACATTTCAAGACAATCGTCACACGAAGGTGGTAGGTTGTCGGCCCTACGCACCGGCCGCGTTTATCCCCCCTCCCAAGGAAATATTCCAGGTAATCATTTCTGTTACAGGCAGAGTCTATTTCAGGGCCATCGTGGGTCGGATAGATCATGTCAATGACAAACTGTAATGACACTAACAGGAATGGAACCCGCGACCTTCAGGCTTGTAGCGCAGTTTTAAAAACCTGTACCGGTATTAAATGGAAACTTGCCGGAAACTGAAACAGGTCGCTTGTTATTCCATTATCAGCTGGTTTCGCTTATTCGACGTGCCATCGCGGCAACATCTCCTTCCCGGGTGTGAGACGTTAGTCTAAACAAAGTTCCGCAGGCGTTAAACACCTGCTATCCGCACTAGTCTACTGCTCGCAATAAGACAAATATACAGATGGATCAGAATTGACAAGAAAAATATTATTTACATGCAGAATAAATCTGGACCCTTCCAGAATGCTCTTACTCTTTGACTAAATATTTGAAAGTCCGTGACATATTCCTATACCTGTGACATACTTTTATTTAGTGTATATAACACAGAACATTACTGTGTCTTTTAAATACTGAAATGAATTAAGTGCAACGAGGCAAAAACTCTTATCCCTCAGCCCTGTGAATCCCAGAAGTGACAGTACGTACAGCCAGTTCTAACAACAAAAACTCTGCATCTTGCCCGCAAGTTACACTCGTATTTCGCACGATTCTCACAATTAACAGCGACAGCATTAACTGACTGCTCTTTATAAGAGAAGCACATTGCGTTCTCTACGACGTATGAACTGGTCCATCATGTGTAAGGTGAAGTAACTTCAGTCTTCCAATGGTTAAAACTTTCCCACAGTAAACTGAACTGAAATCGACAAACGATTCAGTCTCAATTTTACATTTATTTAACGACGTTTTGTAAGCTGCACACATTATACGATGTCAAATGACGGGATGATTATAAATGGTAAAAGAAAAAGAATGTGGCCCAACTGATTAAAATGCTTCTTTCTTTCTTCCTTCCTTCCTTCCTTTGTTTGCTTGTTTGTTTGTTTGTTTGTTTCTTTCTTCTTTCTTAATTTCTTCTTTCTGTCTTTCTTTCTTCCTTCCTTTCTTTTTTCTTTCTTTCCGACTCTAACCTCTTCTACCTACTCAACGTAGATGTAGAGGGTTATTGTTGTACCTGATCACATTCAGTGATTCCCCTGGACGAGGGATCGGCCCGTCGCACAGGCCTCTACCTGCACAAAACACCACAACCGCATGAGAAAAATATCCATACACCCGGCCTGACTCGAACCCGCAATCCCAGCAAGCGAGCCTTACATGGCACGGTCACCGGTACTATCACGTGAAAATATCCAGTGCAAACCGATGACTTTCACAAAGGATCGCGGCCGAGTGCAGGATTGCTGCTCAAGATTAGAACCCAGGACGGCTAAAACGATGTACATTGCGAACTGATCGCTATATCACAATGCTGCAGCACGTTTCGGTTGTTATTTATAACAGTTTGGAATTCTGATACATAAAAGGCAAGGAAAATGTTACGTAAGGACAGGGCACAAACAGACCATCTCTGTGAACCAGAGCCTTTATTGAGACGCTTACAGCCATTCACATGGTGTATTTCGCTCCTTGTATGAAACCAGAGGTTAATGAGGCTATCATGCGCAACAAAAACTACCAATGGGCATAATATTGCGCGAGTTACATTGAGACAAAGCTAAGAAATAACCTTTCAATTAACACTTGTTACTAGTAGGGTGCATATACTACTGACATGTTTTCACTAAACTGGACGAAATTTGGTCTGTAAGCCGATAAGATAATGTACAATAAACTGGTGTTTGGATACACAGGTATCTTCTTTCACCATTTTTCGACTATCCTTAAGGTCATGTGGTTTCTCCTAGACACACTACTAGTTCAGCGAACAAAGTCATCCTTGTATGCTACAGCACACAGTAGCACACAAATCAGCGTATCCACAACATAAACCCATATTTCTAACAGATGAGCGAATCCACTTCGGACACACACAAACGTCTTAATTAAACTGGACACAAATCTGTTACCTCACTTCTGTTCGTCACCACAATCGCCGTGTTGCTGCACACATTCTATCGCATTCGTTGCGCATAGATTTTTAAATACAGTCCTTTAATTGCAAGGTGTAAAGGTAGAAAGAGACCATTGGGGAGACCCAGACGCAGATGGGAGGATAATATTAAGATGGATCTTCGGGAAGTGGGAGCGGGTGGAGACTGGATGGAGTTGGCTCAGGATAGGGACAGATGGCGGGCACTTGTGAATACGGTGATGAACTTTCGGGTTCCATAAAGTACGGGGAATTTCTTGACTAGCTGCGGAACCAGTTAGCTTCTCAAGAAGGACTCTGCTCCCTGGAGTAAGTAAGTAAGTAAAGGTAGAAAGGTAAAATTGTCGCTGTCCAAGTTATGGTGACACACAGGTCTCTCTTGGTGGCCGTAGTCTAAAGCGTTGTTCTGCGACAGCTCGATTGCTGGCATCGCACCCTCAACAATGAGGCAGTCTAGGCCCGCCTTGGGTTGTTGCACCACAGTAAGAAAGAACGAGATAAAGCTCAGCTTCTCCTGAAATTCGGCACCTGATGCAGATGGTTAGCTTCAAGCTCTGGTCGCTCTACTTCCGGGAAAGAATCCAGAGTAACTATTGAATAGAAGTCTGGATGGCCTCAGAGCTTGCCCAGGCCGGGAATCGAAGCACTCATTCATTATAAAGCATAAATACGTAAAACATGAAGTGTCGTGGGTCTTTCTCTCAGTATATAGGTAACGTCATAAAGCAAAACACTTTTTGGGACGCTAAAATTTCCTCATTTGGCGAAGAAATTGCCCCCTTGAATAATAATCGTTTTTCTAAGATCCTGCCACTATCCTTAGCCTGATAAATGCATTTTTGCGTCATATCCTGTTACTTCACATACTGCATATAGTGTGTGCGCTGTCTCCCAACATGTAAAATTAATTTAAACTTCAAGACGTCCAAACTCACCACACAAACACACTGTTCGTTTTCCCTCATATCAAAACGGATATAACACCATTATGGAGAAGATCATTTGGACCGAACGTGTGCAAAATGAAGAAGTATTACATACAATCAAGGAAGACAGCAACATCCTGCAGACACCAAAACAAAGGAAGGCTAACTGGATTGGTCACTTGTGTCGGAACTGCCTTCTAAAAACATGATATTTAGGGAAAGATAAAAGGAACGAAAAGACTAAGAAGAAGACGTAAGAAGCTGTTGGATTACGTAAAGAAAAGGTGAAGATACTGCAACTTGAATGAGGAAGCACTAGATCGCACTATTTGGAAATGAAGCTTTGGAAAAAGCTATGGACGTGTCCGAAGATAGACTAAGTGGTGGTGGTGATGACGATGATGACAGCCTTACACAAGATACAGAAGAAGTAAACTAGACAAATGGTGTCTGACACAGAACAGTATAACCGCCAGTACAACAACGTAAGTGTAGCACAAGTGCATGTAGAACAAGCGTTCAGCTCAGTTAGAACCATTCGCAGAGAGAGGCCAACAGCGCCACAGCCCCTGTGGATATAGCAATACGAATTCTGTGGTATAACTTTTATGAATAACCCGCGCATCTGTCTGAAACAAAGAACTCACTAACTCTGTGCACGGAGAGAAGTACAATACTATGGCAGCGGAATCTGTAGCAGTGTAAGAGATGAGAGGAGAGTGGGAGAGGGTGGCTTTGTAACATCTCGAAAGTCACAAGAGGAAGGGAACGGAAGGACAGGGAAAAGAAGGGAAGGGAAAGGAAAAGAAGGGAAGGAAAGGAAAGGGAAAAGAAGGGAAGGGAAGGAAAGGGAAAAGAAGGGAAGGAAAGGAAAGGGAAAAGAAGAGAAGGGAAAGAAAGGGAAAAGAAGAGAAGGAAAGGAAAGGGAAAAGAAGAGAAGGGAAAGAAAGGGAAAAGAAGGGAAGGAAAGGAAAGAGAAAAGAAGGGAAGGGAAGGAAAGGGAAAAGAAGGGAAGGAAAGGAAAGGGAAAAGATGAGAAGGGAAAGAAAGGGAAAAGAAGGGAAGGGAAGGGAAAGAAAAAGGTTTCCCTGAACAATGCTTCAGTCGGAGTCTGGTGTGGTCCGGTATTGTGTACTGCGTTTCCTATCTCCATAGGAATATCAATTGCATATTCGTAAAAAGAATGGATTTTACCTCAGTGGCATAAAGTTAAGTAAAGCTGTCTCTGTGCATACAATAAAGGCAAACGAGACAATGATGATACAATTCCACCCATTTTAATCTACATAGAGTTGAATGGTCAACTTCACACCTCGGTTGTTTTACACTCTGGGCGAACCCCCTAGAACCCACTGAGGGAATACAGTACTACAGTACTCCCATACCACCGAATAGGAGTCTGCGTGGGCCCAGGATGCGGCCTGGAAGCTTTGGCGAATAAAACAATCTCTTGGGTTTGTTGGAAATCGATTCCTGCGTTGTATAGTCCGTAGCCTGGTCAATGTGCCGACTCTACTACTCCGGAACCACATGGAACAGCATTTTGTTTGAGAAGAATAAATTCATTCAACATCAACGTCACCATCGTCGCAAAAAAAAAAAAAAAAAAAAAAAAAAAACAAAAAAAAAAAAAAAAAAAAAAAAAAAAAAAAAAAAAAAAAAAAAAAAAATAAA
>Ga0123355_10004449_pt1 | contig 20374 bp, 14 predicted proteins | sample TergutEmb28metaG_3_FD_89872 | JGI IMG/M metagenome (GOLD analysis project Ga0123355, IMG submission 89872) | Embiratermes neotenicus P1 segment gut microbial communities from Petit-Saut dam, French Guiana - Emb289 P1 | ecosystem: Host-associated > Arthropoda: Insects > Digestive system > Gut ...
CTTGTACTCCTCACCCAATATTGTGCGGGTGATAAAATCGAGAAGAATGAGATGGGCTGGGCATGTGGCACATATGGGTGAGGAGAGGGGGGTGTATAGGGTCTTGGTGGGGAAACCGGAGGTAAGGAGACCACTGGGGAGACCTAGGCATAGATGGGGAGATAATATTAGAATGGATCTCCAGGAGGTGGGATGAGGGTATATGGAATGGATTGGGCTGGCCCAGGATAGAGACAGGTGGCGGACGCTTGTGAGTGCAGTAATGAACCTTCGGGTTCCTTGAAATGCGGGGAATTTCTTGACTAGCTGCAAACCAGTTAGCTTCTCAAGGACTCTGCACCATGGAGTAGGTAAGGAGTAATAGTAGTTTCTCTGTATGCCTTCCCATATACCTGGTATATGATGATGATGACGATAAGGCTCCAATTTTACTACAGATTAATAATCTCAATAATCTGTTATAATACCTGCTCAGCGGTTATTATTAAAGAAGTAAACTTCATACACTTTTGAGCTGCATCAGTAACACAATAGAAATAAGCTTTACAAAAGATTCATTACATAGCAGTTAGCAAATACCATCTTCATTTGTAGTAGTATGTGTGTGTGTGTGTGTGTGTATGCGTGTGCGCACACACAAGTAGGCATGTGCGTAGGAAACACATATGTGGTTATTTCCACGGTTGCAACAACGTCTACTGGCACACAAGAGTCATACCTGCTCAAAACATAAGGTAACTATTTTTACATTTTAGGCAGTCATTATGAAGTATGAGAAAGGACATCATAAGTGAAGAACATGCCTCTCAGTCAGAGTGTAATAAAGCATCAACAAGGAAACTGTCAGATTTTCATGCAATTCAGTATAGGAGTTCTTTATAAAAAGTTGTTAATACAAGACTGAGTTTCTTGACAATTTGCACATTGACAATCATACTTTACTTAAAGGCTTATTAAAAGTCTGCTTGCTATTCTGCAGTGCTTGACCAATTTGCATGAGATTCAATACAGAAGACATCCACATGATGCTGTTCTGCAATTATAAGCTTTTTATATATCTGTGTACAGTGAAAGCCATACTGACATTAAGGACATATGCAAAATTCTGTCTGTATTTCCCACAAATTTCATCTGATTTCGATACAATTCAGTACATACAATTTTCATGCAACACTGTCCAGCAATAGTGAGCTTCATGAAAGTTAGTGCAGTGAAAGCCATACTTTACTTCACGATGTACATGAGATTTGTTCAGATTTTGTACTTTTTTCATCCACTCTGCATTAAATTCAGTGCAGGATATGTCCATAAAAATTTATTGCGGGACCATGAGTTTGGCAAAAATCAGTGCAGTAAAATCCATGCTTTATTTAGCATTTATGAGTTCTATGAAACTCTTTACAGGGAAAGTCATACTTCTCTAATAGGCATAAGTAAAATTACATTTACATGTGTACAGTGTGATATTTATAAAGCAAAGAATGCTTTGGTGCATCCACGTTCTTTGTCACTGAGTACATCAACTGCAGTGTTTTTAACTAACTACCAATCCTGCTAAGCAAAGAACACAACACAAGCTATAACCATAATACAGGAGAATTCATTACAGAAAGAAAAGTCAATTTCCTAACTGTGGCATATATGAAAAAAATAGTGCAAAAAAGGGGGGCTTTTACTGACATGTTCATCATAAAGGTTGATTCCTAACTATCTGCAGCTTTACCTCCCCACCCCACCCCCCCCCCCCCCCCCCCCCCCAATCCACATAACTCTCTGCACCCAACATTACATGTCATTTTATTTCACAATCTGTTCACAATTTTTGGTTAATAAACATACTGCTAACCTACCCCCTGTGCCTCTCCCTTGTCTGGGAAAGAAAGTCTACATTCTGGAGTATGTACGACTGAGTAGGGAATTAATTTAAACAAAAAAGCAAAAGTGCTTAGGAGGGAAGTGCAAACTACTGAAATATCCCATCACAAACAATGGGTGACTCCTCAAAATATCAGGTTTGAGTAGGAGACACTCTTAGCAGAGCACACAGCATGGCATGACAGCTGCAATGGAAAATCCCCTCCAAATTTAAACCGGCAAGAAATGTTCACCACACTACTTCATCTGAGATCTTCTAGCCAGTACCTTCATCCCCTGTGCATTGCCCTTGGCAAGCGAACAGGAATTTGGGCTGTGTTGCATACTCAACTGGATATTACATTAATACATGTTTGGCCCTAATTATGACAATGAAACAGAAAAGCTTATACTTTAACATGAAGATTCAATTAATGTGTCTTTATAATGTCATCAGCTAATCAAACAACAAAACAGGAAGACAGTACAGATTAAGTTTTGAAGCCTGCCACTTTGAAAAACAATCACACTGAAAATAAGTGACTAAATGACATAGAGACCATGTGGAGGCTTGGAATCTTCCCTCTTTTAAGTAGTGCTGTCAGAAAAGAAAATACTATGTCAGTTCTGGGCCAAAGACACAGGCTACTGGTTCTCAAACTGCATAGACTGCTGACACTGTAATCCTAACAACATCACTGCCTAATCAACATTTCAGTAAATTGCCACAAATTTAGAGAATTACATCAAAAGCATATTGAGGATAAAATTAAGACACAGTTCCTCAATTTCTACAAGCTCATTTTTTTCATCATTGAAGTTAAACGTTGAAACAGAAAAGCCATGAACTTCATTACTTTGGCAGTTCACAACCCATCAGAAGGTGCAACCCGAGTCTCGGTCATAACTCACAGTTTCAGAAAACTCCTAGTGTTCTGAAAAGTAGCACTAACCATTCCAAAGCAAGGGAAGGCACTGCCATGAGCAAAATGTCAAAGTCACTTTGCTGGGTCTAGAATAAGCCATGGCAAAACAAAAGTATACAAAAGATGATGCAACTTCTATACATGTATTTTTGGAATGCAGCAGAGAGTGTGCAGCACTCTGTTTCTAAGGATGGCCCATAACAAATAGTCATTATGAGTACAGAGGCTGTTAATTGTCTTTATGTCCTCAGTTCAGGCTACTGACACTGAGAATGTCCAAGCATTCTTGTTACTTTCTTATCTGCATAACCACTTCAAAGTAGGGGAAAAACACCAAAAGAGAGCAACAATTTTTCCATATTTAATCTGTTCATGTCTCTACAGTGTATAAGGTCCATTTTGTTTAACAATCTCAAAAACTGCAATATTTGAACAAAAGGTATTATGGATAAAAAAATATAAGACATATTTGATAATTACACATTTTAAATATTCTCAAATATCACAAGTAGCAGTTATAACAAGATTTTTTTTTACAATTTTATAAGATTAACCCTTGGCCTCTGTGAACTGCATGGTGTTTAAATTCTCACTGCACCTCTGCGCACCCTAATGCATGACTGCATGTTAGGTTAATCTACATTTTAAAACCCATCTACCCTAGAGATACTTGGAATTTAAACTCCAGCATCACTTAGGAATTAAGGGAGCACCTTACTCTCCAACCCTACACTGGAGACAGCTTCCTGATCTGCTGAGCAAAACAAATTTTATAAACTCTCATGATATTGAGGTTATGCTGTTCTATTAATCAGAACTGCCCATCAGGTACTTTTATAATTTCATGTTGCAGGGACAGAAATATTAATACTTACTGAATACCGTAACAGCAACAGTATTTGGATTCTGGCCAAGAGGAATTCTTCAATTGTTCCAAATGTGACTGTTTCAATATAGTTGCCTCGGACTTTATGGCTCCTGCACCTAGAAACAACGGCAGAATTATGTTCAAGCACAAAAAGCAAATGAAACTGAAAACAATATACCAAACCTTGTAATTTATAATGCTGCACATAAACAATATGTTGACATATGAATACAAGTTTCTCACCAGTGTTCTTTCTAAAAATAAGTTGTTATCTCAGAGATGGTCCCTGTCTCCTACCAAATTAGGATTTCAAGCAACACAGACTATTCCATGTAGCAAAATGACACAATCAAGATAAAAATGTATATACACTGGGTGGTAATAGTGATTCTTGAGAATGATTGGAAGACACAGCACTCCTACAGTAGAAAGAAATTCTCCTTGATATTTAAACATGTGTCACAACCATTTTCTGGTGAATTTATTCAAGGTGGACCTTTCCTTCTTGAACAAGAAGCGTGACTGCACGCTCCGATGCACATGAGTCATATGCCACATCGCAGGACAGGTAACAGTCAGCGAAGGGAGCGAGACAAAATATTGCAGTGATCTTTAGAATGCCTAACAAAAATTCACCAGTGCAACAACAGATGCTGAAAATGTTGCCTTATTTGCCAAATGTATTCAGTATACCTGTGGAACAGTGCTGTTAACTCACCCAAGTTCTTCTCCAGAAATTTTTGAAACGTTGTAGCAGATGTTGTTTCACAGCTCTTCCAGAGTGTGGGGATTCGTTTTATACAGTTTGTCCTCCAAAGCAAAAACTACACCTGTCTTATAAACTTGCAATTTTTAACAATTCTGTGGCCCTTCGTACAGACATTTTCAAAACATGTCTCCTGAGCTAGTCGTTTGAAAGATTTTCTTGGTGGAATTTCAAGTCTAACACAAATATAGCCCAATTTCCTTTCTGTCAGCACAGTTTGTTTCCTGCCTGGCTTTTTGTCTAGCAATTAACCTGTTGTTTTCAGCATACTGACCAAGTAGTGGATACTTTATCTACTTGGGACTTGATCTCCTGGAAACTGGCACCAAAATTTTCTGTGATATTTTCCAGTAGACTCACATTTGAAACAGAGTTGCACTGAACACACAGGCTATCGAATAGTATACCTCACTCAAGCCATGGTGTTACAGCACTGAATGGCTGGCTGAGAAATGCATCATCAGAAGAAAACAAATGTGATTATTCATTGCAGAAGTGTCTTATCACAGACTGCTAAGGGTACACTTGTGTGGTAGAGCAGAAACGGATCCTGATGGCACACGCGCAGAAACTAGATTTGGTTTTCCAGAGAAACGGACGAGTCCATTTATATCGGCGGGGGTGTCAGTTCAGTCGGCTGCTGGCAGCCAAGGTGTGCGGATCGGCGGTAGTAATGCTGGATAGACCGTGTCCGATACAGTGCACGACTGTGCTGGCTACCCCCTCCATTCGCCTTTTCCCCCTTCATTTCTCCACCCGTGCGTTTCTGTGTGCCATCAGATTCCGTTTCTGCTCTACTATGGTCCTTGCCTGCTGCCAACAAGGGTAATATGTATGTGTCAAGCAAGAAACACCCATCCTGTATTTAAATGTAGTGAGAAAGGGTAAGACACAGAAATCACGAAGGAATGGCTGATAGATGCCTGAAAGAGAACACCAATGTCTCTTCTAAAGACAAGAGGAATGCTGGTTTTAGATGCTTTCAGGGCCACTTAACACAGAAAGAGAAAACTCCAACTTCTAATCTCAACACAAATCTACTGTTCATACCAGGAGGCATTACCTCTCTATTACATGTTCTTTTGATGTGGTACTTAACAAATCATTCAAGGAGATCTACTGATCATACAAGAGGGAATTTACCTCCCAGTTACATGTTCTTTATGTGGTAGTTAGCAAGCTTTTCAAAGATGACTGTCACCTGTATGGGGAATGGCTATCTGGGAACTGCACAATACCACCAGGAAATGTAACACTTCCTGAGGTACTATTTGGGCATTAGCATAAGGATGCCTGGAATGACATTTTACCAGAATCCAACAACGAGGTGTTTAAACAGTGATGCATATCAAATGATAAGAACGGAACAGAAAATGATGTCCTGTGCAAGAAACTCATTAACCCGTTAAGGCCGAACAGGAAAACAATGTCCCAGTAATTAAGTGCCCCCAGCGGGCCAAATGGGAAAACAGTGTCCTGCAATGCCGTGTATTTAAAATTTTTTGCATTTATAATTACACATCTTTTTCATAATATTTGTCTAAAATGCTTGTATAGGCATAAAGGATTGTGTAAAGTTTAATTCTAGTTCAAATATTTATCACAATAAACTTTACTTTTCCTTACAACATTCTTACGATTTTTCCAGAATTCACGAATTATTTACAGATATCTCCAGGCAGTAGTTCTCATGTTTTCCTCATAATGGTGAAGTGCAGCAACTACACAAACATAAAGGGCCTCCAACAAGCCTGTGCTCATTCATAAAGCTGCTTCTGTAAAATCCACACCCCCTTCACCCCCATTATTTCATCAAGTAAACACAACCTAAAAACATCAGTTCAGTAATCATAATAGTATTTACTGATATTTGTGTGTTCTACTTTCCCATTTTAGTGTCAGCTGATCCTCAGAAATGCAGTTTGGTGTGATATACCTAAAAACATGGAGTAGCACACAAACCTACATTGTATTCTCAAAATTTGTATTTCATTCTCTTTTCTTTGTTTGTGGCAGACACACAAAGAACCAAATTCTCTTACACTGCATTAAGCCAGTGTCTGTTGTGTCTTGTTTCAAATCTTTTTAGTTGGCCCATGGATGGAGCTTGTTTTCCTTGTCTTGCGGTCAAAAAACTAAGTGGGGAAAGGTCTTCATTGGTGTGGAGTTGCCTCTGTTTGTCATAAGCCACTTGGACCCCCTGAAAACCTGTGGACTACAGGTACAGTAGGTCAACAGCTTATTGTCAGTCCAGAATTTTAAGTTTTTGTCAGTAATGCCAACTGTATCATTGTCAGTGTCACTGTCACTCTGAGAAGAAATGTCTTAGTCATCCAATGGATGTGCATCACAGTCTGCTTGTAATACCAGTTCCATAATGTCTCAATCTGTGACGTTTCTCCTTGTAGTCATACTACTAGATGCACTTTGATGCAATCCGGCATACAACAAACCCCAACAACTTCGAGTGTGATCGTGATTCAAGCATCAATACTGCCTGGCCTGTTGCATGTTAAGGCTCTGACAGGGAACGAACTGAACCGTTCTGTTGAAGAAAGGCAAGCATGAACCTACAATTAAAAAGTCAGGAAAAAAACTTTACAGCAGGATGAAGGACATTTGCTTCTGGTCCCATATTGCATTAACCAGAGAAATAAACATTCGTTTTCATTCCATTCCTCTCCCACTGATTGCATACGAACTCATTCACCACAGCACCGAAAGAAGACAGCACTAGCATGAACCCTCAACAACACTGTAAGACTGAAATGTAAACAACATCTGAGGAAAAACAGTGAAATGCACAATCAGCTCCAACTCATAAAGCACAGCAAAACTATTTGAAAAGAATAAATCAATAATATGAAAACTGGATTAAATAAATTAAAATTAAATAAAAATGACATTCAACTAAGCTTTTTAAAAATAGGTGGATATTCTTTAAACTTCTGGAATGGGTAGATAGATTCATTCTTAAAGTACACTTTGTATTTGAAGTTACTAACTTCAAAAATGTATGAAATACAACCAATAATAGCAGGTTCAAAATGGGCATTTAAAGCAAAAAGTATCCCAGCCATCTGCAGCTACTTCGGGATTTAAATTTCTTGTACCTTTGCCTTTTAATGCCGAACGACTTCTAAAGACGTCATGAACAGTGTGTCGAAGTACGGAGGAATTTTGTTCATGCCTACCTAAGCAGCAGGAACCATGAAGGTCAGGGTTTCTCTGTGTAGCCAGAATGGACCCCCTTCCACCTCCTAAACCCCTGCAAAAACCCTCATTTATGTCAACACATAGCAACTGTGCAGTTCTTTCAGTCAGTAATGCTGGTCGAGACACAGCTCGCCTTTGTTTATCGCTTGCCCTGCACTCCATTGTGGGTTGAAATATCAACAGTGACCTATGAAACGAACTCTAGTTGTTGACCAAAAAGATTGTCAGTGGCATACTGTACCCATATAATTCAGACAAAATTAATGCTCAAAAATTGGAGATATCCACAAAAATTGAAGTTTAGAGTTACAGGAGGGTCCACAGATGTGCCTCTTGTACTGATGGGGTAATCTGTAGGAATTGTAGGGTAGTAACATGCAACACACAGCCATCAATTTACTAAAAACGTCTTGGGCACCCTCAAATAGCTGGAATTTTATACAGTTGTCACATCGTAGCATTAGATCTGTTTTGCTGTCACTGTAGAAGATGTTCATATCTTAGCAGCATTAGGTTACTGCAATTGTGCCAAGTCATACGGAGGAGTGTAAATAAGGCAGACCATTGCGGGCATCTATTGCAATGGCCGGGGAAAAAATCAAAGTCGAGGAGGAAGCCATCAGTGAAATTCTGGTTGCTGCTATCGACTTGGAATAAAAAAATGTCATCCGACTCGAGAGTCGCCATAACAAACACTGGCCAGTGAAATCATCCACCCAACTGCGCTGTAGTCTGTGTTTTCTCATGGCCAGACAAAGGGCACAGTTTATAAATTAGCCAGATGTGATGTGGGCCTGTGCATGATGCCTTGTTTAGCAGAATATCACATCATAGTAAATTTGTAAATCACCCCAATTGTGAATACTGTGTGTCATGATAAAACAGCAATCCTAAGTGCCACAGACCTTCTGCAGCACTCAGAATTATGTGAGTAATGAACTATTTACACCACATTTTATATAATGCATACGATTCACAGGCCTAAATTTATTATAAAAACAGGTGAACATTTTTTCCCGGATTAACCACTTCATAAGGAGAGCGCAAAATTTTATTTCATTAAATGTGAAGAAAAGCCTATGAGATATGCTTTCCCCCCCTTAAGAGTAAGCAATAAAATTTAAAATCCCCAGTAAAAAGTCTTGGCAGGCTGTGTTGCTCAGTGGGATTTAATTCTGGCATCAAAGGGTTAAGGCTTAAGAAAGCTCTTCTTATAGTGATGTAAGTGTTGGCAGCTCCTAGTTACCTCAGTGATGAGTTTGTACCTCATTACTACAATAATACTCTCATACTTTAGATCTAAAAGTGATAATATTCCAGAACATTTAGCATGCAAACACTAAATGGCAAAGTCTGTTTAATGTGAATACATGCACTTTCCCCAAAACTGAAAATAATATCTTACATACAAGGCTGTCTTGTAATCAGCTACATTCAAAATACATGAATTAATGGCCAGGTGGTCCAAATCTATATCATTTCTCTTCACTGTCTTCAGCAATATAGAGGCATATTTATACACAAAGACACAGGCACATTCAGTGTCATACACAGGATACATAGTCACATTATTTTACCAAATTCACCATCAAGAACATGCTTGATTTCAGTGTAATGGTAACAACATGGCCCCTAATGTGAGCTGACAGTTACATTTATAATAATTGCATAATAAGTTTGTCCACCCCCTAACATTCCTACACCTGTCACCACACTACATTAAGTCCAAAACTCAAGTGGTTTATTAAAGTACAATTTTCAAATGAGTTGGACCAATAAATTCAGTCTTCAACACCTTACCAGCTTTGCTCTCTGAATCTGCTGAGATCATCAAACTTTTGTTTTCTTTCCATAACCGAAGAATATCTGCTACATCGTGCTGTGGAATTGTAACTGATGGTGGAGGAGGAACACCCAATAAAGCTTCTTGAAGTCGATGTAATTTCTTCTGCTCTGTTATCAGAGTCTCATCATAATACGTTGTTGCTGCAGTTACTTCCTCTTCACAAATAACTGTTTCTGCAATTGAAAGAAAATAATCTTAAAATGCAAAATTATGCAATTTTAAATAATCCAGAAACTGCACATAATGTATAACAAAAACTGCCATCATCAACATAACCACACACCCTGATGGATTTCAAAACTGCAGCACAGAAATGTAGCTGTTACCTTCACTGCAATTTATTCTAAATACAATTTTTTTTAAAGCACTAACATTTGAAAGAAAAATCACGTGCAACTCACCAAATTGGATTATATCAATATTATATAAACACAGCAAAAACACTGTTCTCATGCATTCAAAAAAGTTTATCATAAAATGCAAAACTACACATTAGTAGGAAAGTAATAACTCCTAATTTTTATTTCGTGCTATTTAAAAGTCAGACAAGTGAAAATATAATAGAACATCATAACAATGCTGCAAGTATAATTATTTTTCAATTACAGCGTCATGTTTGTCAACAACCACATTCCACCTCCGAATAAAAGCACATATTTCTGTCCAGTAGAAGGTGCTCCCCTACCTGGACAACCACTAGTGCACAACATTCTGCATTGCCATGTCATATGCATAATGGTATCCTCAGAGGCCAACTCTAACAGAACCTAATAAATGAAAATTTCATGATGTCAGGTCAGGACTATATGGTGGGTGCAGAAACTGCACATTCAAATTCTGTGATGATCTCAGTGGCGCACTTACTTGCGTGTGGCACTATATGTTCATGGAATAGTAGTGCTTCTTACATTTTGCTTGTTACACAACTTGAAAAAGGCAAAGCATTCCAAGTTCTTAACATTTTAATAAAGTGGCCAGACTTCATTCTTGTCTGCCTAAGCAAAAAGGTCACAAGAATAACACCTTTTCCACCCCAAACAACCATAGCTACCATTCTTCCCATTGATTGCACACTCTTGAATTTTTCTTCCTTCAAACTGTCATGTGGTACCCTTCTGTCAATTTCAGCTTTAATTCAATTGAAATGGTGGAGCCAGGTTTCAATCCCAGTGGCAATTTGCAACAGGAAGCTCTCACCTCCTGTATCATATCAGTACAAAAAAATCAGTGGCAACCAGCGAGCAGACACCTTGAAACAGCCAATCTTCTCATAATTTTCAGTACACTGCCTTTACTAATATATGGTGTAAAGCACAATTCATCTGCTGTTATACCTCAGTCACTCAAGATCAATTCAACAACCCAGTGCCATATTGTCAGGCATTACTGCCGTGCAGATGTAAACACTCTGCAGTGTGTCATAAAGTTCTGGTCCTCCTGTTTCCAGCTTCTTAATCAGTCTTCAAACAGCACTCACATCCACATTTGCATGTACTTTCTGCAAATGTTTGTAAATGTTAAGTTGGCTTCCCACCTTCAGCAACCAAGAATTCAATCACCATTTGTGTCAGACAGACATCAATCTACACCATTTTAGAATCAACTGTGACACTACCATCTGTTGAATTCAGAGTTGCAACAAGTGAAAAATGATACAGCATAGTAATGTTTAACCCATGGCCTGCAGGCCACATATGGGTCACCAACTTCGGTATGCGGCACGCAGCCACTTTTTGACACATGCAACTTATGCTCCCCCATCAGAATGGTCAATTTTTGGAGTGGTAGAGTGCATGTCACACACATAATTAAATTTATCAAACAACATTTCAATCATAATGGGATTCACACATACTGCATGAGCCAATGTCATGTGTTTGAAACTTCACAGTGGGAGGAGTAAAAAATTATGGAGTGGTAGGTTGCAAATCCAAACATTTTTAGATTAATGTATGATCTAATGTACCAGCATACTTCAGTCATAATTTTATGGAAGTATGCACATCTATTTTAAAAAATTGTCAGTGACAAGAATAGTGGCAAGCCTCTCCTTGATGTTCTTCCACACTTCAGAAACAATAAAAGTCCTAAAAATTAAATTATATTTAATTAATATACTAGTTTTGTCACAACAACACTGTGGGATACCGTGGGATTGTTCACGGTGAACAGTCCCACGGTATCCCACATATAATTGGTGACCCTGACGTGATGATATATGGGTGTTCCCAAAACACTAACAACAAATTAATAGTAATTTTAGGACCTTCACTGCATAATGAAAATAAATTTCCCTTTAAGAAATAAGATTTTTTCCATTAAAAACTAAGTGTGCAGCAAGTACAAGGCTTTGAACATCTCCAGTTGCACTCGTATGATAAAAGATCGCTCTGCACAGACCAAGAATGTTCACAGACATCACCAGTGTTGTGGTTCTTCCCCTACAAAGGGAACATAGGAGATAAAAAACGGGAGGCATTTCTTTCAAACTGCCCCTTGTACATTATTATCTATGTTCAACGAACCTCACTTACCCTGTAAACGCTCTTGCTTGAAGGAAATTTTGGTTACCTCCAGCACTAAATATTCACCCTTCTAAGAACACTCTCAATCCCATGTAATATACACGCAGTTAAATTCCAACATCTGACATGAGCTTACCTGTATAATATGAATTATCATCATCTGAACTGAAAAGGAGTGGTGAAAGTTCAATATGAACAGTGTCTGATGGAATATCACTATCTAACGCATCTTCAGTACATGGCTGAACAAGAACTGAACCCTGTGACTGTAAATTATCTGCTTTACTTGTTGCACGGAACTTATCTATATGGCAATCTACACCTCCCATTGTCACATTTTCTGCTAATTCATCTTCTAATGCTGAGTTACACACAGAGTTTTTGATTACTTCAGCTTTTACGCTGACTGGCACATCCTTAGCAATTACACCAGTAATCAGAACACCATCCACATCTACTGGCAGAACTAAATCTCTGGGACTAAGAGTAAGACAAATACTTGACTCTGTTTCTGAAACCTCATTTTCATCACCACAGTAACATTCTACATGTTTCTGTACAAAATTATCATCCTCCACTGGCACAGTCTGTCTATTTTCAGTGTGAATTACTAGGATACTGTTTTCAGAATTTCCAACCCCAGTGGCAGACTCTTGATGGCCAACAGGGGTTAAAGATATAGTTTCTGATGCATTCCTCATTGTGTTCACTACAGAACAATTTTGCAGTACACTTGTTTTAATTTCTTCAGAAGTATAATAACTTTCGTGTGTCAGAGTAGGCTCAAAGCCAATTTCATTCTCTGTTTCAGATTTCACTGTGTCATTCTGAACAGCAGTCTTGCTCACATCTAACGTTACTTCAGTCTTTTTCCATTCATCCTGTTTCTCCCCACTGAAAATGTGGTCTTCCTCATCAAATGTATTTCTGTCTACTGTAACTACATCATGATTTACAACTGCCTTCACTTCATTACACCCTTCATTGTTATTACCCAATTCACTTACATTTCCTCCCTTTAACCCCAGTAATGTTACTTCACTGTTTTCAAATGTTAAACTGTCATCAACAATGGCTATATCATCTCCTTCACATACTTTGTTTAATGAAGCTTCTATTATACTGCTCTTTAGATTATATTCTCCCGCTGTAACAAATTCAGACTGAATATTAAGGACAGCCATCTGCTCTGCAGATTCAGAATGTTCTCTCATGTGGAATGAGTCTGTGTCAAATATTACATCAGCTGAAATCTTAGCTTCATGTTTCATATTGTCCACTGCTTCCATTGCTTGACATTCTCCACCTCTTGTAATCCCAGCATTACCATCTTCCTCTTGAACTTTCAAGACTGAATTATAAATAGACAGATCCACTTCTTGTTTGCTGTGATCTGTTGGAAGAAAGTACATCAAAGACTGTGTATTTTTAGGATTTCCCAACAGAAGTGATGAATACTGATTTCTGTTATTAATGCTATCATTCTTCAGTCTTCCACACTTCTCCGTACTACAACACAAAGGCAAGAAACAATTTCCATCTGTGCTATCACTACAACAGTTCTGGAACATGGGCTGTGATGGCAGTAACGCACTACCATCTATGTAATTAAACTGAACACAATTTTCAGCATTGGGTATGGTAGTAACTCCTACATGCAATGCATTTCCACACATAACATTCTCGGCGAATTCCTGAGTTACAACAGAATCATTACTTTCTTTTGGTGTGTTCAAACTTACTTCTTGAAGGCTTCTGACAGTTCCACCTGATACCGTTTGACCTGATACATGACCAGATTCTTCTAAATTTGAACTGACAGTATTACAGCTAACAGTGGTGCACTGGTGTAGGAATGAGCCATTCACTTTCCTATCGGAATTCAAAATCTCGCTTTTTGAAGTTTTTTCAAATTCTCTGATAGATGGTGATACACTGGAATCTCTCTTCAAAAATGAATTACTCTCCGTCGTAGGGGTGCTACATCTTCTAATCACTAACGAGAATGGCTTCGTACCACTCAGTACATAATACTGTTTTGAAGAGTCACAAATTTCAGGTGAGCAACTAAGATTCTCTCCGGACACATCTGTAATTTCATCGTCAGCATCACTGCTATGATCTCCCATTCCTTCAAAACCGACGATGGTGGTGTCTCCGATACTCAACTCGGTACGCCGATATGTTTCATACTCTGCAACACGACGTTCTGCAATCTTCGAGACGTCAAGAGTACTTTTCTGGTATAAACTATCCATATTTGTTCTCTGCAACAGACTGTGTAAGTATTTACATTTAAAGCAAACCCCTTCCAATCTTCAAATCCCCATGAACGCAATTCCGAGCAGCTTCCGCATACATATGTATTAGCCACCATGTTACCACTAACTCGTACACATATCCATCAATCACATATTATTTTGACATCAATTTCTGTCACACGACCACGACTAAAACACTAGTTTACACTGGATTTTTGTTTCCAGTTAAATTAATACAATATAAAAGACTGAACTACAATCACACTTTCAACGGTCCTCTCGTATCCTCCATTGCGTACAATACACCACAGATCATAGATCAGAGCCACAGATCACCTCTAAACGTAGAAATCTGTGATCTCAATACAATGGACCATTCATCACCGGTTAGAGCCATGGCAGCTGTTATACATTACGTTACCAGCAATTAGTTATGTGGCTGGAACACTGTTCAGTTCTATGGTTTTCTACAGATCATCCAGTACACAGATTTCTACTAATGCAGATTGGCAACTCCATGGAAACTTAAAATCATGGATCACAGCTTAACATTACAGCGCCCCAAGCTGCCACGACGGCGTTACTTGTAGCTGGCGTGGCTCTGTAGCATTCTCCTGATGGTAGTTTTTAGAACTATGTACATGACATCGGTAAAGCCACAGGGTAAAGCAACCCACTGCCATACCATAACCCCACTCCCTCTATATTCATGGTGGTACTAAAAAATAAAAGATTTCAAAATTATTACAAAACTACATACATACATTTATTAGGCAATATACCTTACTATTTTTCATTATATTTCCTGTAACTCATTTCTGCTCATACCAAAGTATAATGTAAAATAGCAAGGTTATGTATTGCCTAACATGTGTATGTAAGTTTTTTTGTAACCAAGTGACAATGCATGAAAAATGTATAATATGAAAATTCGAGATTGCGGTCTTTTCAGTTATGGAACTGTCTAATCTAAATGGTCAGCACAGACAATTTGGCCTGGACCTACTGCTGCAATCATCTGATGGCCTGTGTAGACATACCCAAAATGCTCCTCCAAAACATTCATTACCATATATGTACCAGACTATATGGTGTCCTGACTCAAACCACGTTCTAAATCCTCACCACTGTGAGCACCTCAAATCCTGTACCAAAAATTGTTATGGATTGAAACAATGATGGAAATGTCACATTGTGAAAATTGAATTGTACAAGAGCAGTATATATTTTTACACAGTATTTAATATCACATACTTTTGCCACCACTGTGTACACGGTTATATAATACGTCTCGAAAAATTGAGGAAACAGCCCATTTTCAATATAAATACATATTTTATGATGAGGACCACATATGTTGAATTTAAAACTTCTACTACAACTATACCACAAGGAGACTTTTAACTTCTGATTGTGAAATAAAACAGCACATATGACAATGAACAGGTAAGGAAGACTGTTCAACAAGTGAGGTTCTCTATGTCATACTTATAATCTGAATGACAGTCGTAACAACACAAAATGAAACACAATTATTTCACGTAAGTGTCAATATTTTTTGACATAATCCCACAGCACCCTGACGTGCTTGTCTCATCTTGGCAAGGTTTTTACAATTTTCATGGCAGAAACTGGCTCCTGAATTATTCTTGTTGTAGAATTGGTGACCTTGCAAGTGTTGTGTCACTGGTCCAAAAATAATAGTCCAATGGGTAAATTCAGTGCCAAATGTTGGATTTTCCTTGAGTTTCTAGACTACAGCAACATGTGTTTGTTGTACACTGTATGGGGATTACTGTCCTCAGTTCAGATGTTCATGCCTGTACCTGCTAATAGCCTAATGCAGTCAGCATGGCATATCACAGCACATGTTTGTATGATGACTCCCGCAGCACAGTTTACAGATGACACAGCCTTCAAGCATACTGGCACACTTCACATTTTGTGGCTCTCAATGAAGTTGAATGTGTCCACTGCATTAAAGCTCATTTCGAGTAAAATGGCGAAACCATGTCTCACAATTTCACCATTGATTCAGGGAACCCATTTGCTCCTCCTTTAAATGACCGAAAAAGTGAAGGAGCACCTCCAAACATCAATTTTCATGAACTTCCATCATGTATCTTAGTACCCACCATGCACACACACACACTGCTGTATCCCAGTTGTACATGGACAATGTTGGGTACAATTTTCACAAATCACTCAAGTGCAATGGACAAATCATGAATTGTGTCTTGATGGTTTTCCAAAACCAGTTCCACCACTTGCACTGTGTTCACATGTTCTTCATCTGCCAGGCTGAAAGGTGCCATCTTCATGATGGATGCCAACCCACTTTTGAACTCTCTTCACCCTCTTGTTACAAGAATGTGGTCTTAGTACACCACCACCAAACACCAGCATTAACTGTCAGTAATTTCAAGGGTGAAAATGTTCTTCCTATATAAACTATCACACCACGAAGTTTTCTGCATGACAGTATTTCCACTATCATTACCACTGTAAATAGACTTCTCCCCTAAATAGTAGGATTAACTAATTTTTGCACCATCTGCTGCTTGTTACCTCTATTACTGTCAGTACCTCCCACTACAAAATAAAGGTTGATACTTCTGAGTTCTTCACCAGAAGCACTTTCATTTGCAGAGTCAAGGGGAAAGGAGGTGTCTTCTTTTGAAAAAGCACTGGTTTCTGCTGGTACAAACATGTCAGGGGATATAAATGAAGGTAACGAGGTGTCTGAGTGGATTTGGTTGGTTTCTTCGGTCACCGAGGTTTGGGATTTCTTGGAATATGTTTTTGTAGGGAACAGGACATGAAGGTATTCTTCAAAGGATGAGGAATTCGCAGAGGGTCCTCCAGGATGTTGGGCTGAATTGGAGTGTGAAGCCACTGTAAAAGAATTTGGAACTGCCCATCACTCCAGCCTTGTTTTATCACCCACTGATATCAGCCTCTGAGAAATGCAGGCTGCACACGTACTGCCTTGACAATGTTCTGGCATGTTCCGCACCGCAGGGCATGCCAAGTGTCTCCGCCCATGGAACCAGAAAATATAAAAATGAAAGTGTTATTCCTATGATTAATGTTTTATGTTACATTTTAACTGCCAGGTGAACTCCATATGTCACACTAACTATTCAATGTGTGCTGTGTTTGTTACAAAACATTGTTCAAATACTGATTTATTCTGATTCAAACATTATACATTTGTTAAAACACTGGATGGGAATAAATTCTTCCCCAAGTTATGTATCCTACAAAAACACAATATGGATATTACTGTTTAACATGCAATACACAGTTCATACAAGATACTAAGTGATATATATTCAGCTCACAAGATAATGGTTTATGAAGAGTGAAATACAATTCTGTCCTAGAATGAATATTAATAATTACTACATTATACTTACCGTTGAGGATTACTCGTAAACCTGAAGAATTTGAAATCACAATTTGTGTTGCAGTTGAAGCACCCTCTCGCATAGCACACCCACCACATTCTAATGGCAATATAATTAAACCAAATAGTAATCATGTACTTGGTCGATGGAATAATCAATGATTTGCAAAGCCATCTACAAGATATATCAGTCCTGCATTCTTCAATCGAAAAGGGTAAATAAATTTGTATATACCTGATTTTACACTTTGACAGTGCTCACCTCTCCCATAAATTTATTCGTAGTATAATACGTCAATAAATATCATTTCTTATCACCTCTACTCAGACTGCACATGCCAAATTTCAATTGGTCTGCATCCAATATTACCTTATAATAACCATGTCTAACTATGCACTTTCATATTGTACCCTCATCTTGGTCTTCTTTTTCTATGATGCCGTTATACAAGAATTCCCTTCTTTTTTATTCATGTCCCCACCTTTCCCCAGTGGTAAATGTTGTTTGGTACTGATATAGTGACTTATCATTCAAGTGTTGTTAACTAGGTACATTATGTTTGTTATATCCAGACAGGCATTGTAACATCAATAGACAACATTGTCCCATTTAAGTTGATACAGTTGCCACAGATGGAGCAAGATAATACAATGGCTTTGCAACTAAGTATGCAACTATTTGAAGTTGCCAGGTAACAAATAGTGACCATGTAATTATTACATATAATATTGGACTCATATTTTACAGATATATTTAAGTGAAACAACTTTACACAAAATGGGCAAACTTATAGGAATATACAAACTTAATGCTAACAAATTTCAGTCAGACTTGTATTCAGAGGACACTGGTTTCAGACTTGGGCACTGGCACAGATTATCCTGGACTGAAATATGCCACATATACATCCCTCCTTTCCGTACTGGTTCTACTTATAGTTTGTATTCTGGAGATGCAGGGTTCAGTTTTGTGTTTGGACGCTTATCCTGACAGATTTTTTTTTTAAATACTTTACCTCATTTCCTCCCCCACACTTCAAGATGTGGCATAGTTTCCTTCCAAATCCTTATAGTTTATTATTCATAATTTTCCTATTCAACACCAAATAACCTGTACAATTGAAAGGGCACTGTTACAGTAAGCAATACATGACTTTCCAATTCCATATAAGCATATTTCTTGTACAATTCCCTGCTAAGTATGCATTATTCCCTTATATAAGCTAAAAGTTTGACTAAGAAATTGTCATGAAATTTAAAAACATGTAAACAAGAAACTGGTGCCAAAGAATCAGATGGAAAATGTAAGTGATGATAGTTGTATTTGATGGGTCTTAAAAACAGGGTGTGAGCTTGTAGATTGAGGTAATGGCATATTAAAGAGAGGAATATACAGTTGTATACAGGTGTACATTGTATTATATGAAATGTTATATACATAGAAGTATTGTCATAAGTAAGACAGTTATTGTCGTATGTAAGCAGTACCTTGACAGTTTAATTTCATGAATGTTGTAGCAATGTAATTTCGTAATATTTCCAAAGACTTAGACTTCAAACTAGACGATAACTGCGTGTCACCCTGAAGTCAGACAAGAAGGGGAGAGGCCTGTATCTACATTACTGTTATGGCAACTTGAACTCCACCACGAACCAGTGGTCTAACCCCCTGACCTAAAGGGGAGATATTATATTTATTTTCCCTAAAACCACCATTCGTTTTAACTGGAATCTGTGTAAATCACATTTCCCTAAAATATTATTTTTAATTGGGATATTATTTTTGTAATCTTTGTAAATCTTTGTAAGCCATGTTAGTGTTTGGTTCTGATTGTGTAATGGTTATATTCAGTTTAATTACTTGTTTCCCAAGCCTGACACAGCACTCTCAAACTGGAAGTCAAGCAGACAAGATCTGTTAATACCTCTAGGGAGTCAGCACAATAAATTCTGTTGTTTCTTCTCAACAGCTGTACAACTTATCACCCCTGTTACAACACCCATTGCTTCCTCTCAGCAATATTCCTCCCTACCAGTCCAGGTGGGAACGCATTGTCATTACCAGCCTGCAGATACAACACTGGTGTCAGGTGTGTTTGTGTGTGTGGGGGGGAGGGGAAGGGGGAGGGGGGGGAGGTACAGGAAAGTTGCTATGTCCAAACAATAAGAATGGGGCAACAGCCGAACGACTCCAACAGGAAATCAGGTGGCTGGACCACAGAAGACTGCTAGACAGAAAATTCTACTGTCCGAGAAGGAAGCTGCAGCGGGCAGAGCAAGTTCGAGTCCAGGCAGCGGGCAGAGCAAGTTCAAATCCGGGGAGGGAGCAGGGCAAGTTACAGTCCAGGCGGCGGGCAGAGCAAGCAGAGCAAGTTCGAATCCAGGCAGCTGGCAGAGCAGGTTCGAGTCAAGGAACAGGCAGATTAGCAGTGTTGTATCCCGGTTGGACACGGTGCAGAGAACGTATCATGGATTATTGTTTCTGCACCGTGTGGGGAGCGGTATCGTGGATTGCACTCTCAAGGAACGTAGTTCGTACTCTTGGCTAGGCCCGGGCGGGGTGTGGTATTCAGCGGGCATAATAACAGTCTTCGGCAAGACGGATCTTTATTGTAGCTGATTAACCTAAGTACAAAATGATGAGAACTCGGGAGCTCGGCGTTTCCAGCGGTGATTCCGGAGTGGTCTGCACTCCTCGACGTC
>Ga0123355_10004450_pt1 | contig 20372 bp, 22 predicted proteins | sample TergutEmb28metaG_3_FD_89872 | JGI IMG/M metagenome (GOLD analysis project Ga0123355, IMG submission 89872) | Embiratermes neotenicus P1 segment gut microbial communities from Petit-Saut dam, French Guiana - Emb289 P1 | ecosystem: Host-associated > Arthropoda: Insects > Digestive system > Gut ...
GCGGAATGGCAAAAGCACTTGTTAAATCGGGTTTGGACAAATTGATTGTTTCAATCGACGGTATAAATCAAGAAACTTACGAAAAATATCGGCGCGGCGGAAGTTTGGAAAAAGCCATCGAAGGTGTGAAAAACATTGTCGCAATGAAAAAAAAACTGAAATCGACAACTCCCTTTTTGGAAATTCAGTTTCTCGTTCTGAAAACCAACGAAAGCCAACTGGCTGAAATGAAAAAACTTGCCAAAACGTTGGGCGCAGATAAATTAACCTTCAAAACGGCGCAACTGCATAATTTTGAAAACGGACACGAATTACTGACTTCCATAAAAAAATATGCTCGTTACGAAAAACGAGCAGACGGAAAATATCACATAAAATCCAAACTTTCAAATCGTTGCTGGCGACTGTGGAGCGGTGCGGTAGTAAATACAAACGGCAATGTTTTGCCTTGCTGTTTCGATAAAAATTCGGATTTCCCGTTTGGAAATGTGCAGGAAAAATCTTTTGCCGAATGCTGGCACAGCGAAAAAGCGGTTGCTTTCAGAAAAAAAATCCTGCAAAATCGAAAACAGTTCGATATTTGCAGGAATTGTACGAATTGAAGCCTTTTTGCGTCATTGCGGTGCTGAATCAAGTTCAGCATTCCCGCCGCTCGAGCTTGTTCGCTTGGTTTACCAAGAATCTCATCATCGAGGAGATACTGAAACCGCTGAACTTGATTCAGTATCAGTATGACACCGTTTCTGACAACTTTTGTATTACATACGATGCCAAAAAACATCCGAAAACATTCGGCATATACGAGATTGTGCCTGTGATTGATTTTTTGTATTGTTCGTTAGTTTCAATAACCGCTTCTTTTTTCGGACTTTCAGTCGTAAAAACGACAGGAACGCCTTTTTTAATACCCAACTTTTTTAATCGTTGGCGCACCGATTTTGCGAGTGCGCAATATTCGGTTTTTGAAATATCGGCGATTTTCACCTGTGTCGGGTCAATTTTTGCGCCTGCGCCCATCGACGAAACAATCTTAATTCCTCGTTCGACACACGATTTTATCAAAAAAACCTTCGGTGAAAGCGTATCAATCGCATCAACTACGAAATCAAACTCGTTTTCGTCGAGCAATTTTTCCGTGTTTTCACTTTCCAGCAATTCGTTTCGCACCGTGAGTTTCAAATTCGGATTTATGTCAAGCAATCTCTCTGCCAACACTTCCGATTTCGGACGATTGAGCGTAGAATGAAGCGCGATAATCTGGCGGTTGATATTCGTTTCGTTTACCGTGTCGCAATCCACAATCGTCATTTTGCCAATTCCCGCACGACAAATCATTTCAGAAGCAATTCCGCCCACGCCGCCCAATCCAACAACCAAAACAGAGGCTTCCGCCAGCCGTTCTACCGCCGAATTTCCGAGCATCAATTTAGTTCGCTGTTTCCAATCCATTCGACAAAGTTAAGAAATAGTTTTCAGAAATTAGTTGTCAGTTGTCAGAAAAATGCAACTGAAAACTGATAACTGGAAACTGACAACTAAAAACTTTTCACTATTTTTGCAGAATTATGCAATCACAAACCGACAGCGAATTTGGAAAAATAGAATTTGTGCGAAGCGAGCGGGCAAAAAACATCAATGTCAGAATTACGAAAGACAATTTGCGCGTAACTTTGCCTCGCCGTGCAACCGAAACGGAAGCAATGCGATTTATTGATTCCGTTCGCCAGCGAATTATTCGGAAGCAAAACAAACTGAAAAACAATGCGTTAGAAAATAATCTGCTTTTGAATGAAAATTCACGCTTGCAAACACTCACTTTCGCGGTAGAAATGCGAGCAACGGAAAGAGAAAATGTGTTTTTTTCAATGAAAAATGCCGTTCTCACCGTTGAATTTCCGCAAATGGCGGATTGTGCTGATGAAAAAATTCAAACGGTTTTTTGGAATGGAATAAATTATTTTCTCAAAAAAGAAGCGAAGCGAGTTTTGCCTGAGCGAGTTCGGATTTTAGCCGATGAATACGGATTTTCTTACGCTTCGGTCAAAATTCAATCGAGCAAAAGCCGTTGGGGAAGTTGTTCGCAAGGAAAAAATATTAATTTGTCGTTTTCGCTGATGCTTTTACCTCAACATTTGGTCGATTATGTGATTTTGCACGAACTTTGCCACACAAAAGAGATGAATCACAGCACGCGATTTTGGCAAGAAATGGATAAAGTTACCGATGGGAAGGCGAAAAATTTGAGGGCGGAATTGAAAAAATATCAAATAAAATGAGGATAACTACCTCTTATTAAACACGAATTGTAAACCCTGATTTTCGTATAATTTGAATTTTCTATCTGATGAAATTATAGGAATTTTATCGGAAATGGATTGAGCAATAATCATGTGGTCATTGGGGTCTTTGTGTTCTGCCACTATCGAAAGTTGTCCGTAAGTGATTACGTGTTGTTTTGTAAAAGGTTTTATTTCAATATTATATTCGTCTAAAAGGGAAAATATATCATCAATTGATTTGTATTTGATTGATTTTAATTCGCCATCGTTATACAACCTAACCAACTCTCGCATAGCAACCGAACTGATATAGAATATGTTTTCATAATCAGAAACAATACTACGTACATTTCTATCGCAGTTATCATCCAATCGTTTGTCGAACAAAATAAATGCAAGAATATTTGTGTCTAAATAATATCGCATAGCCTCATTATCTTAATACTGCTCTCATATTTGCGATATAGCCTATTCCTTCGGGATACTTTTCCCGAAACTGCATAATTTTTGACTTAGGTTTTTGCTCCGAAAAACCATTGTATCCATTCGATTTTTCAATGTTTTTATTAGTTTCCATACTTCAAATGCGTTTTTACTTGTTTTTCAAAACGCAAAAATACAAAATAATTTTCTATTCTCAATTAAAAACAAAAAACCTCGCTGTTTTTGCAAGGTTTTATCCAACGCACCGATTGAAAATCGGCGCGAGCAGGAGATTGTTGCCACAATATATAGAAATAGGCAGTTGTAGGCCTAATGAAAGCCCTTGCACTGCCCTAACAGAAACAGTAAATATCATTATCGAGGACTGTATTCTTTTCAAAACAGACAATTCAACCCATATACAATGGGGGACGTGCAGTCCTGATTTCTAGATGATTTTTGCAACTATATTGGTTTAATATATTGAATCAACGAGGAATTCCGACATATGGTACCATTCTATGACTAAAAAAATTGATATAACGACGATCTGTTGTATCAAGCTTTACATCCATAAGATTTCTCATCCATGTGATAAAACTATCATTTGGACCGGGCCCCGGCCTAAGACCATATTCCCTAGCTAAGAAAGAGTTTTGTACATCACTTAAAATCGCAACCATGTCCGATCCATGTATCACCAATACCACATCCCCAAGCAAACTGGAAAGCCTTGCATATTCGCTTATGGACGCAATCCTGATGAATGTTCGGCCTAAATGGTCTATATGAATATCATCCTGGCTTGGTCTTAAGCGGGCCGAGTTATTCGGCCTAAGGCCTGTGAAATTGTTTGCGCCATTCGATGATTCAATCAACTCTTTATCTATACCAGAAACTATATCTTTGAATTGGGCGCTATTAATATCTATATCCACTAAATTTCCATTACGATCCATTACTTTGAACATTATGTCTGACGCTTGTCTATTTGTATGACGTTCCCCTGCAGCTGTCGCTCTTGTCTGCAATCGCCATGTAGTTTCATTTGTAAGATTGCTCCACGTGGTGCCCGGCTCTTGTATTACAATAAATTTTTTACCAGATGTAGCACTGTAGCTGGCAAATACAGAAAACGCTGTCGCATCAATTGAGCCGCTAATATCAATAGTATCGGGCTGTTGCGTTGCTAACGGATTCCAATCGCTGTAATTAACACGGGATGGATTGGTATTGGTGTTTTCAACTCGAACTACATTACCCACACCTGCGGCTTCAAATCTGGCCAAATCTTGCTGGCGGACAATAAATCGTGTGTTATTTGCCGGATTGATGCCTATCGGCATTCTGCCCCATTGAACCCACACGGAGTATTCTAACAAAACACCCCAAGTTTGCGGACAGACAAAGCGATTGCTCCATTCGGTATAAACATTTGGTCTTGCCGATTGTGTACCGAAATTTGTCAGCAACTGCATATCGTCTGCATTGATTACCATATTTCCTGTGATATTAACATTGACTTTTCGGGTTGGCAGGTTAGCGGCAATGGTGATTTCCTCCATTTGTGCCTGTAATTCGGCAACGTTGGCTATCTCGAAAGTAACCGAATGTTGATAAATAGGCGGATTATTGCCGTTTCCGTTCGACACTTCTGTTGGGTCGTTGTCGCAAGATAAAAGTAAGGTTGTTGCAATAGCCATCGCAACAAAGAGTAAGTTTTTCAGATTAAATGTTTTCATAATTTTGTGAGTTTAAAAATTCTGACGAGACAAAGATACAAAGTTTTTGACTTTTTACAAATAAAATTTATTTTTTCGTATTTTGTTTCTCATTAAAATAATGATTATTTTTGCAAAAAATCTTCCCGTCTTGCCGAATTTATAATTGGCTACGCCGAACGCTGTTTCGGCAATTACGAGTATAAGCATTTTTAATGCGAAAAAAAGAAAAAGTTTACTCGAATAAGCAAAAAACACACATTTTTGCTTGTTGCAACAAGCAAAATTTGCCTATTTTTGCGTCTTAATATAGCGCAAGTTTTTAACTTGTGCTTTTTTATTTACTTGGCAGGCACAAGTTACGCTTCGCTAAACTTGCGCCAAGAGGGTAACCGCCGAATTGCAAATTCGGCAGAACAGAAAGATGATTTTTTCCAATTTTCAGGAATTAATTCCGCAAAAAATACATTTTTCAAGGATTTCATTCCGCAAAATTGGCAAAAATTGCGGATTTTAGAAAAAAGCATTATCTTTGCCAAAAATATTTTTTATGATAAAACGGCAAATTGAAATTCGAATAAGAGAAAAAATCGGTAAAGGAAAGGCAATTATCATAATGGGCGCGCGCCAAATTGGGAAAACTACCTTGCTGAAACAGATTTTTTCAAACGATGTCTTGTGGCTTAATGGCGATGAGCAGGAAGTGCGTGCATTGTTTGCCGACATCTCGTCGGCGAGGTTGAAGGCGTTGATTGGCAAACACAGTACGGTTGTGATTGACGAAGCGCAGCGAATTACGGATATTGGCTTGAAACTCAAACTAATAACCGACAATATGCCCGAAATTCAACTTGTGGCAACAGGCAGTTCGTCGTTTGAGTTGGCAAATAAAATCAACGAGCCGCTCACAGGCAGAAAATGGCAATATCAAATGTTTCCGTTTTCGTTTGCCGAAATGGTTGCGCATCACGGATTTTTGCAGGAAAAAATGCTGCTCAACCACCGACTTGTTTATGGCTATTATCCTGATATTGTGAATAATCAAGGCAGCGAAAAAGAACTTTTGCAGCAACTTTCGGACAGCATTTTGTATAAAGATATTTTAAAGTTTGACAATATTCAAAAAGCCGACAATTTAATCAAACTTTTGCAAGCATTGGCGTATCAGGTTGGCAATCAGGTTTCGTACAACGAACTTGCGCAAATTTGCGGTATAGACGGCAAAACAGTGGAAAAATATATTACTATACTCGAACAGGCGTATATCATTTTTCGTTTGCAACCATACAGTCGAAATCTGCGTAACGAACTGAAACACACGCGCAAAATCTATTTTTACGACAACGGTTTGCGCAATGCGTTGATTGCAGATTTTCGTCAAGTGGAAATGCGTACTGACATCGGAGTATTGTGGGAAAATTTTATGATTTCAGAGCGAATTAAGTTTGTGAATTACAATGGTTTATGGGTGAATAAATATTTTTGGCGCACTGCCGAGCAAAAAGAAATTGACTATTTGGAGGAAACAGACGGACAACTTTCTGCTTATGAATTTAAGTGGAGTGCCGAACAAAAAGTAAAATTTCCAAAACAATTTGCAGAAGCCTATCCAAATTCAACCCTTAAAGTGATAAGCAAAAATAATTACGAGGAGTTTTTATTGTGATTAAAAGCACGTCATGCTGAACTTGTTTCAGCATCTCCCGATAGATGAGATTCTTGGTAAACCAAGCGAACAAGTTCGAGCGGCGGGTCAAGCCCGCAATGACGTAAAACGCAAAAACTGAAAACTGACCGCTGAAAACTAAAAACTATATATGAATTGGAATCAACTTTTATCAACAAAGCGTTTCGGGCAGGAAAATTATCACGCCGAACGAAAAGATGACCGCACAGAATTTCAGCGCGATTACGACCGACTGATTTTTTCCGCACCGTTTCGTCGTTTGCAGAATAAAACGCAGGTTTTTCCGCTTCCCGGAAGTGTTTTTGTGCACAACCGACTGACACACAGCCTCGAAGTTGCTTCGGTTGGTCGTTCGCTTGGCGTTGCGGTTTCGCAGGCATTGAGCAAGAAATATGCCGATGAAATCGCGTTTATCAATGAATTGGGCGCGATTGTTTCGGCGGCTTGTTTGGCGCACGATTTGGGAAATCCGCCTTTCGGACATTCGGGCGAAAAAGCGATTGCGACTTATTTTTCCGAAGGAAACGGACAATTTATCAGAGAAAAATACAAACTTTCCGACGAGGAATGGAAAGATTTTGTTTGTTTTGAGGGAAATGCAAATGCTTTTCGATTGCTCACGCATCAGTTTCGCGGTCGGCGAGCAGGCGGATTTGTGATGACTTACAGCACGTTGGCTTCGATTGTGAAATATCCGTATTCGTCAATTTATTCGGACGAAAAGAAGCAAAAATTCGGATTTTTCAAATCGGAAAAATCGGCTTTTGAGAAAATAGCCGATGAATTGGGACTTTTGCGCCGTGCCGACAATCCAAATCGTTATGTTCGTCATCCGTTGGTTTTTTTGGTCGAAGCCGCCGACGATATTTGTTATCAAATTATGGATATTGAGGACGCGCACAAATTGAAAATCTTGACTTCGGAGGAAACCATCGCGCTTTTTCTCGGTTTTTTCGACAGCGACAAAAAACAACGTCGTCGCAAAACAATGGAACTTGTTTCGGACGTGAATGAGCAAATCGCTTATTTGCGTTCGGCGGTTATCGGGCAATTAATCGGCGAATGTGCCGATGTTTTCGTGCAAAATGAGGAAGCGATTTTGAGTGGAGAGTTTGACAATTCGCTGATAAAATGTTTGCCGATAATTTCGGCAGAAGCCTATAAAAAATGCTCGGAAATTGCTGCCAAAAAAATCTACAAATCGAACGAAGTGCTTGATGTTGAATTGGGCGGTTACAAAATTATTCTCACTTTGCTCGACCATTTTGTTACGGCGGTTTTAAATCCCGAAAAAGCCTACTCGAACAACTTCTAATGCGTGTTCCCGAACAATACGACACGGCAAATGCGAACGATTACGAAAAAATTATGGCTGTTTTGGATTATATTTCGGGAATGACCGATGTGTACGCGCTCGATTTGTACCGAAAAATTACGGGAATGAGTATGCCGAGTTTGTAATTAGTTTGTATCTTTGCGATTGAAAAAAAAATTGAACGATGAAAATAATAAACCTATCAGAAAATAATTCGATACTCAATCATTATTTAAAAGAAATTCGGTCGGTCGAAATTCAGGGCGACCCGTTGCGTTTCAGACGAAATCTGGAACGTATCGGCGAAATTATGGCTTATGAAATGAGCAAAACATTGAGCTACGAAACCGAAAATGTGAAAACTCCGCTCGGTATTGCGCCGACAAACGTGATTGAGGACAAAATCGTGATTTCTACCATTTTACGCGCAGGATTGCCGTATCATGCAGGTTTTTTGAGCTATTTCGACCGCGCCGAAAATGCCTTTGTTTCTGCCTATCGGAAATACAAAGATGCGTTGAAATTCGATATTTTTATTGAATACATTGCTTCGCCCGATTTGGACGGTAAAACGCTGATTCTCACCGACCCAATGTTGGCAACCGGCGGTTCGATGGAACTTGCTTACGGAGCGTTGCGCACGAAAGGAAATCCCGCAAAAATCCACGTTGCCACCGTAATTGCGAGCCAACAAGCAGTTGAATATCTCAAAACTCACTTGCCGGCAGACAAAACCACGATTTGGACAGCAGCCATAGACCCGGAGTTAGACGAACATTCGTACATTATTCCCGGATTGGGCGATGCGGGCGATTTGGCGTTTGGAGAGAAAATTTGAAATTTTTACTCTTTCACTTCAATCTCCAACAAACTCCCTCTCGTTTAATGGACACTACTTATTGGGGTAGAAAATTTGGTGTTGTTACTCTAAAAGATAACAAGACAAAGGTTATTTTATGGCGTAAGTTTGTAAAATACGAAACCTTGGCAGACTATTAAAGAAAGTGTCGACTGGCTTTCATTCAATGGATTTACCATTCAAGGCATTGTTTGTGATGGTCTTGGTGGAATGTTTCAACTTTTTGGTAATCTACAGTGTCAATATCATCAAATCAGCATAGTGAGGCGATATTTGACTCAAAATTCGGAACCTGTCGCTTCGATAGAACTGTGAGAAATAACCAAACTTTTGACCAAAAGCGATAAAGAAAACTTTGTTGATAAATTCCAACAATGGAAACTGAAATGGACTGTTTTTTTGTCGTTGGTGCGCTCTTTTAAAAAATTATCCCTATTTCTGTATCCATTCATCAAACAATCCGATAAAACTCTCTTTGTCGGTTTGTGAGCAATTTAACGATAGCAAGTAACTGCTTTGAGGCTTCTAATTCAGGTTGTAAAGTCAAGTAGCGTTGTGCGATTTTTATTTGATGATATTGACACATTTGAACTTTATATTTGGCTGATAATGAAAATAATCCACGCAACCCATCGCAAACAATACCTTGTATTTTGAAGCTGTTTTGCTCCAACCATTCTATGCCTTCAAAATAATCTGCAACTATCTCGTAACGAATAAATTTGCGTCATAATATCTTTTTATGTTCAGCTTTAAAAACCACTATACCGAAATCCCGTCCCCAATAAGTTGTGTCCATTAATATAACCACTGATTTTGAACGACTTACAATGCGAACTGTGCGATGACTGCTTAACTGCCTGCGAATACTGCTGACGCTGATTAAATACTTGTCTGATAATTGTTTATAAGTTTGTTTGCCAAAAATATAATCGTGCCATAAAACGGATTTATCTACCTTTTTACAGAACACAAAACGTTTACCGCAATCTTTACACAAATAACGCTGTTTGGAAGTCTGAAAGCCCGATTTAACAAGAAACTTTGAGCCGCAATAAAAGCAAATTTTTTGTTCATCTAATTTTTTAATACAAATATATGATTTATTGAGACTTACATCTGTTTTATCGCCTATTTTGAACATTAAGCCGGCAACCCTAACATTTGAAGACATGTTTTTTATGCGACAACAACGCAACCGATTGAGTGAAATGTTATTAAGTTGATAAAGCAGTTGTAGAATATTTCCAAAAAAAGCGTTGGAAACTACTATACGACCATCTTGTTAAGTTTGTTTTTCTCATTCCTATTCGGATAGTCAACCGTATAATGCAATCCTCTGCTTTCTTTTCGGCGAAGTGCTTGTTTTATAATGAGATAGGCGATGCTGATAACATTTCGCAGTTCGCAGATTTCGCGCGAAACGACTGAACGCTCGAATAAATCCTCTGTTTCGCGGAAAATAATTTCCAAACGCTTCATTGCACGTGTCAAGCGCAAATTTGACCGAACAATGCCGACATAAGTACTCATAATTTGCTCCACTTCGCGGAAACTTTGCGTAATCAAAACCATTTCCTCCGGAAGCGATGTTCCTTCGTCGTTCCAATCGGGAATGTGTTCGTGGAATGTGAGTTCGTTCAGCAGTTTTTCGGCATCTTTTACTGCCGAATTGGCATATACGATTGCTTCGGTCAATGAATTGGAAGCCAGTCGATTTGCTCCGTGCAAACCTGTGCGCGAACATTCGCCCGCAGCGTACAAGCGACTGATAGTTGTTCGCGCGTTCAAATCAACTTTTATTCCACCGCAAACGTAGTGCTGCGTGGGCGAAACCGGAATATAATCTTTCGTAATATCAATTCCGAGTTCCAAACATTTGCGGTAAATATTCGGAAAACTTGCCTTCGTTTCCTCCGCATTTTTGTGCGTAACATCGAGATAGACGTAATCGTGTCCGTGAATTTTCATCTCGTTGTCGATGGCGCGCGCCACAATATCGCGAGGTGCTAACGAGCCGCGCACATCGTATTTTTGCATAAATTCCCTACCCGATTTTGTGCGCAACACCGCGCCGTAACCGCGAATGGCTTCGGTTATGAGAAAAGTCGGTTTTTCGCTTTTCGGGTGATAAAGCGCAGTCGGGTGAAACTGCACAAATTCCATATCTTGTATCGCTCCGCGCGCGCGATGCACCATCGCAATTCCGTCGCCTGTTGCAATGGCAGGATTTGTGCTTGTGAGATAAACACTTCCAATTCCGCCTGTTGCGAGCAAAGTTATTTTCGACAGAAAAGTATGAATGTGATTTGTTTGTTGGTCAAGCACATACGCGCCGTAACATTCGATATTCGGCGTGTGGTTGGTTACAATTTCGCCCAAATGATGCTGAGTGAGAATTTCGATAGCAAAAAAATGCTCGAAAATATCTATTTTCGGATGATTTCTTATTTGCTCGATTAAACTTTTCTGAATTTCGTAACCTGTGTTGTCTTTGTGGTGCAAAATGCGATGTTCGGAATGACCGCCTTCTTTGTGCAAATCGAAATTTCCTCTCGTATCACGGTCGAAATCAACGCCCCAATTCAACAAATCCTCAATTTGCGCAGGTGCTTCGGCTACCACTTTTTCAACCGCCGAACGACAACAATGTCCGTCGCCTGCAATCAGCGTGTCGTTGATATGTTTTTCAAAATTATCGGGTGGATAAGTTACCGACGCGATGCCACCTTGTGCAAAAGCGGTGTTCGATTCCTCAAGCGTGGTTTTGCACAACAAAGCCACTTTGCCGTGCGAAGCGGCTTTGAGCGCAAAACTTATGCCTGCAATTCCGCTTCCGATAACCAAAAAATCGTATTTGTATTTCATTATCAATAATGTGCAAATGTGCTAATATGCTAATGTGCAAATACATTTATTCAAACACATTTGCATATTTGCACATTAAAAAACTAGCATATTATTCTTTATTTCGCGTAACTCACCGCGCGTGTTTCACGAATAACCGTGATTTTAACTTGTCCGGGATAAGTCATTTCGTCTTGAATTTTCTTGGCAATATCGAACGACAATAATTCTGCTTGTTTGTCGTCAATTTTATCCGCACCAACAACCACGCGCAATTCGCGACCGGCTTGAATGGCGTAAGTTTTTGTTACGCCCGGATAAGATAATGCGAGATTTTCGAGGTCGTTCAAACGTTTGATGTACGCTTCAACAATTTCTCGACGTGCGCCTGGACGCGCTCCTGAAATGGCATCGCAAATTTGCACAATCGGTGCTATCATCGATTTCATTTCCACTTCGTCGTGGTGCGCACCGATAGCGTTGCAAATATCAGGCTTTTCCTTGTATTTTTCGGCAAGTTGCATACCTAAAACCGCGTGTGGCAATTCCGGCTCATCGTCCGGCACTTTGCCAATATCGTGAAGCAATCCGGCGCGTTTTGCTTGTTTTGCATTCAAGCCAAGTTCCGAAGCCATTGTAGCACAAAGATTTGCGGTTTCACGCGCGTGCTGTAACAGATTTTGTCCGTAAGACGAACGGTATTTCATTTTTCCGACCAAGCGAATGAGTTCGGGATGCAATCCGTGAACACCCAAATCTATTGCCGTGCGTTTTCCAACTTCGATAATTTCTTCCTCAACTTGTTTGCGCACTTTGTTTACAATTTCCTCAATACGAGCAGGATGGATTCGTCCGTCGGTTACTAACTGATGAAGCGACAAACGCGCAATTTCGCGACGCACCGGGTCAAATCCCGAAAGTACAATTGCTTCGGGCGTATCGTCAACAATAATTTCAACACCTGTCGCGGCTTCCAATGCGCGAATATTTCGCCCTTCGCGACCGATAATTCGTCCTTTAACTTCGTCTGAATCAATGTGAAACACAGTTACCGAGTTTTCAATCGTCGTTTCGGTTGCTACGCGCTGAATGGTTTGAATAAGGATGCGTTTCGCTTCTTTGTTTGCCGACAATTTGGCTTCATCCACAATATCGTTGATGTACGACACAGCATCGGTTTTTGCTTCATCTTTCAGCATTTCAATTAATTGTTCTTTCGCTTGTTCTGCCGACAAACCCGAAATAGTTTCCAATTGTTCTTGCACTTGGCGTTGCACTTGTTCGAAACTTTTCTCTTTTACTTCCATCGCACTCAACTGCCTTTCCAAGCTCTCGCGCATTGTATCAGCTTCGTTCGTTTTGCGCTGTAATTCGCCTTGACGTTGATTGAGTTGCAGTTCGCGTTGCTGAATTTTCACTTCCGAAGCCTGTACTTTTGAGTTCCGTTGCTGAACTTGGCGTTCGTGCTCCGATTTTAAGGCGATAAATTTTTCTTTCGCCTCAATCATTTTCTTTTGTTTCAAAAGCTCAATTTCGGCTTTTGCTTCTTTTTTCCATTTCCCTCTGTTGAGGTGAAAGATGACAAAACATCCTCCCGAGCCTGCTATAAAAGCGATTATTCCGATAATTATAGTTGTAGTCATAAATTTATTTTTGTTTTATATTTATTTGTTTATAAATTTTGTCTTTGTTTCCGCAGGTCGCTGACCTGCGGTTATGAAAATTCGGCTCTCCGAGCCGTTTTCTAAATTTACAGAACACAAAATTTGTAACTTACGCGTAAGCCTAACTACACTCTACACTCTGCAAACTACACCCTAAAAAAAGCGCATTGTCATTATTTCATTTCTGAAACAACGAAAATGCGAAAAATCAATTATAAAAAACAATAATCTTATTTGTTTTCGGACAATACCTTTTCCAATTCTTTATCCAATCGTTCTATTTTTTCGACAACCGGCGTTGTGCTTTGCGCAAACTCCTTTTTACTCAAAACCACCGCAAGTTGATACGCCGTAATTGATAAAACTTCTTCTGCCGAGCGTTGATTATATTTCTGCTGATAATCGAGCAGTAATTTGTTCACCTTTTTCTCGGCATTTCGATACACTTCCTCGTCTTTACGAGGGATATTCAGAGGAAGTCGAAAACCGCCAATCGTAACATTTATAATAAAATTATCATCTCTCATAAGCTCTATTTATTCGTTTAAAAGAGCTAAACATTTGTCAATTTCCCGCACCAATTTATTTATGTACTGTTTCGATATTTTTTGTTCTTTGGGCGAAACATTCAAATATCTTGCCATACGCAAATGGTCGTAGCTTTCCTGAATTTCCAATTCTTTTTTGTGAGCATGTTTAACCTCATTTTCTTTTCGGTCTAACTCCGCCTGCAAAAAAGCGTTTTGATTTTTCAACGATTCATACTCCGAAATAAGCTTTTGCAGTTTATTCTCAAACGAGCTGATTAATTCCTCGTAATTATTCGTCATCCTTAATTTTCAGAAAAAACTATACAAAAGTACGGTATTATATTGAAAACAGAAAATTTATTGCGCTTTTTTGTGAAAAGATTTTAAAGACATTGTCTGAAAATGCTTGAAAACCACTTATAATCCAACCCAGCAATAACGTAATTTATTGAATTTACTGCTGTTTAAACTCCCAATTTATTTCCTATCTTTGCACTCCAAATAAAATCGGCAAAAATGAACATAGATTATACAATAGGAATGGTGGTTGCAAATGCAGTAAAAACGCTTTACAGCCTCGATATCGCCATTGGCGAAGTGCAAGTTCAGAAAACGAAAAAAGAATTTACGGGCGATTTGACCGTTGTTGTTTTTCCTTTTGTGAAAGCGGCGCGTAAGTCGCCCGAGCAGACAGGAAGCGAAATCGGCGATTATTTAGTTGCCAATCAGCCTTTTATTTCCGATTTCAATGTGATAAAAGGATTTCTCAATTTGGTTATCAACAAATCGTTTTGGATTGGCGAACTAAACAGAATTTCTGCCGAAGCGCATTATGGAATAGCAAAATCCGATGAAAACGCTGATTTGATGATGATTGAATATTCATCACCAAACACAAACAAACCGCTTCATCTCGGACATATCCGCAACAATCTGCTCGGTTTCAGCATTTCCGAAATCCAAAAAGCCTGTGGCTGGAAAGTGGTGAAAACCAATATTGTAAATGATAGAGGAATTCACATTTGCAAATCGATGCTGGCTTGGAAGCTTTTTGGAAACGGTGAAACTCCCGAAAATTCGGGCTTGAAAGGCGACCATTTAGTAGGAAAATATTACGTTATTTTCGACCAAAAATACAAAGCCGAAATAAAAGAATTGACCGAAAAAGGTATGAGCGAGGACGAAGCAAAACGCAACGCACCGCTCATTCTCGAAGCGCAAAAAATGCTTCTTGCGTGGGAAAACGGCGATTTGGAAACGCGCCAACTTTGGGAAATGATGAACTCGTGGGTTTACGCAGGATTTGAAAAAACATATAAAAAACTCGGCGTTGATTTCGACAAAATATATTACGAATCGGAAACTTATATCGACGGAAAAGAAACCGTTGAAAGCGGACTTGAAAAAGGCGTTTTCTATCGCCGTGATGACGGCTCGGTTTGGGCAGATTTGACGGGCGATGGATTGGACGAAAAATCATTGCTTCGCGCCGATGGAACTTCGGTTTATATGACGCAAGACATCGGAACGGCAAAACTCCGCTACGATGATTTTCCAATCAATAAGATGGTTTATGTGGTTGGAAATGAGCAGAATTATCATTTTCAAGTACTTTCTATTTTGCTCGATAAACTTGGTTTTGAGTGGGGAAAATCGCTTGTGCATTTTTCGTACGGAATGGTGGAACTGCCCGAAGGAAAAATGAAAAGTCGCGAAGGAACAGTGGTTGATGCCGACGATTTAGTCGATGAAATGATACGCACAGCGCGCGAAACGGCTATCGAGCTCGGAAAGGTGGACAACGAAAATCCCGAAGAAATCGACAAAGTAGCACGCATTGTCGGGCTTGGCGCATTGAAATATTTTATTTTGAAAGTTGACCCGAAAAAAAATATGACTTTCAACCCGAAAGAATCCATCGATTTTAACGGAAACACCGGTCCGTTTATTCAATATACTTATGCGCGGATAAAATCCGTTTTGCGCAAAGCCGACGAACAGGGAATTGATTTCGCAACCGAAATTGACGAAAAACTCGAAATTTCGGACAAAGAAAGCAATCTAATTCAGTTGCTTGCCGAATTTGAAAGTGTTGTTCGGCAAGCTGGAAGCGAATTTAGTCCCGCACTCATTGCCAATTATATATATGAATTGGTAAAAGAGTACAATCAATTTTACCACGAATTTTCCATTTTGCGTGAACAAAACCACGAGTTGAAACGTTTTCGTTTGGTGCTTTCCGGTTCTATTTCGCAAGTTATCAAAACCGGAATGAATTTGCTGGGAATTGAAGTGCCGGAAAGAATGTAATAGGGACGAATGGGCGAAAGGGCGAAATTTTCAAATTGCTCAAAATTAAAACTTTTCCTATCCATATTTTTTTAGGAATTAGGAGCTGTTTGAGTTAATTCTGTGTTAAGTTTAAATTGTTGAAAAATCAGGTGAAAATCAGGTTTATTTTTAAAGCTCGCAAAATACAAGCAAAGTAATAAAAATTCGCCCTTTCGTCCTTTCGTGCAAAAATTTATAGATTTTATTTTGCTGATAACAAAAATAAACTACCTTTGCAGACTATTTTAAAAACAAAGAAAAAACATATAAAATCAATGGAAAAAGTTAGCTATGCATTAGGTTTGAGTTTGGGAAACAACCTATCTCAAAGCGGAGTTGCAGGATTGAATTACACTAAATTAGCACAAGGAATACAAGATGTGCTGGAAAAAAACAAGCCGGAGATTTCTTATCAAGAAGCGCAAACGGTTATCAACGATTTTTTCCAAGAACTTCAATCGAAAATGTTTGAGAAAAATATCGAAGCAGGAAAAGCCTTTTTGGCTGAAAACGCAAAACGCGCCGAAATTGTAACACTTCCAAGCGGATTGCAATACGAAATTTTGACCGCAGGAACGGGCGAAACGCCAAAATCGTCTGACACGGTTGAAGTACATTATCACGGTACGTTGATTGACGGCTCGGTTTTTGACAGTTCGGTCAATCGTGGCGAACCGGCAACTTTCGGCGTTACACAAGTTATTCCTGGTTGGGTTGAAGCCTTGCAATTGATGCCGGTCGGCTCGAAATGGAAACTGTTTATTCCGTCCGAATTGGCTTACGGCGAACGTGGCGCAGGACAAGCCATTGCACCGCATTCTACGCTTGTTTTTGATGTGGAATTGCTTGGAATAAAATAATTGAAAATCATTTTTTTAAAATAATTAATTAAATAAATAAAAATATGAAAAAAATAGCATTATTATTCGCAGCCTGCTTTTTAATTGTAGCAACGGCTGATGCAAGAAGAGGTAACAGAGCAAATCAGAATACGCTTGTTCCTGTTATGAAAAACGCAGTCGATTCGATGAGTTATGCGTTGGGTGTAAGTATCGGAAGTGAAATTTTGGCAAGTTTTGAAAATATTCCCGGGGGCGAGTACAACACCGCCGCTTTTTTGGAAGGATTTACAACAGTTTTAAACAACAATCCGGCTTTGATGTCGGTTGAATTTGCGCAAGATTTTTTCCAAAATTTTATGCTGGAAGCCTACGAAAGAGAAACGAAAGCTATAAAGTCGGAAGGAGAAAATTTCTTGAAACAAAATCGAACTAAAAAAGGCGTAAACGAAACAGCGAGCGGACTTCAATACACTATTGAAAGAAATGCTGACGGTGCAAAACCAAGCGCAACTAGCGTTGTACGAGTGCATTACGAGGGACGTTTGTTGGATGGCACAGTGTTCGACAGTTCGTATGCTCGCGGAGAACCGATTGAATTTCCGCTAAATCAAGTAATTCCGGGTTGGACGGAAGGCGTTCAATTGATGTCGGTTGGCTCGAAATTCCGATTCTATATTCCTTATCATTTGGCTTACGGCGAGCGCGGAGCAGGACAAGTAATTCCTCCGTTTGCCACGCTTATTTTCGATGTGGAATTGTTAGATATTGTTAGATAGAAATCTGAATTCGGGAACCAGAAGTTGAGCATCAAAATCTCGATTTCTGATTTCCGAATTCTTCAATATTAATTTTAAAAATAAACAGCAAAAAATGAAAAAGCAAATTATTTTTTTGGCAATAGCTTTATTTGCCTCAACAACAATGATTTCGTGTAAAAGACAACAGCATGTACCAAGAGCCGTTAATTTGAGCAACATGAATGATAGTATAAACTATGCGCTCGGTCATATGAACGGTTCTGGAATTAGAAGTTTCTATTTGAATTCGATAGAAGATGAAAATGCAGCAATCAAAGCCTTTATCGATGCTTTGGACAAGGCTTTCAACAGCGATGTGGATATGGATGAATTGTACCAATTGGGCATACAGATTGGAGGTGCATTGAAACAAATGGAAGAGAATGGCTTGATGGGCGACCAAGAATTGATACTCAACTCTCGATTGCTAAAACAAGGGCTTCAAGATGGAGTAAAAGGCACGGCAGACTGGTCGGCGGAAGATGCACAAGATTTCATCCAAATAACCATGATGCAAATTCAAGAAGAAAGAGCAAGAGCTGCGTTTGACCTTGATATGGGTGGTTTTTTTATGGAAGAAGAAATCATTGACTTAAATTAAAAAAATGTACAACAAAAAAATCATAGAAAAATGAAAAAATTAAATATAATAATCGTGTTAGCAGTCATTTGTTCTTTCAGCTTATTCGCAAATCCAACGCTGACGAATCGCACCGATAGTTTGAACTACGCTTTCGGCTTGATAAATGGCGATGGAATTAGAATGTTTTATTTACAAGACGAAGATTCGGTTGACGAACGTGTGAAAACCTTGATGAGAGGTATTAAGGCAGGAATGAAATTAAACCCCGAACATGCCGGATTGATAGAACTTGGAACAAACATTGGTCAAAGTTTGAGGGCACAAAAAGATGAAGGTTTCCTTAACAATCCGAATTTGACTGTCGATATTGCATTAATCAGACAAGGATTTATCAATGGTATTTTTGGTTTCGAACAGCAAATGTCGGCAGACGAGGCTCAAACCTATATCAATGCAACCATGCATCGATTGCAGGAAATGGAAAACACAGAACGTTTCAGAGCAAGCCGCGAAGAAGGAGAAGTGTTTTTAGCTGAAAATAAAACCAACGAAGGTGTTATAACAACCAAAAGTGGTCTGCAATACAGAATTATCACAACCGGAAGAGGCAGAATTCCAACCACTGCCGACCGTGTGCGTGTACACTATCATGGAACATTAATTGACGGAACGGTTTTCGATAGTTCAGTTCAGCGCAATGAATCTATTGTTTTTGGTGTAACGCAAGTTATCAGCGGTTGGACAGAAGCATTGCAATTGATGCCTGTCGGCTCGAAATGGGTGCTTTATATTCCGCACGAACTTGCTTACGGAAGTCAAAGTGCGGGAATGATTCCTCCGTATTCTGCCTTGATTTTTGAGGTTGAATTGCTTGGAATAGAATAAAAGCACGAAGGAACGAAAAGGCGAATTTTTGTAGGGGCGAAAAATTTTTCGCCCCTGCCTATATTTAAAAAATCAAAAAAATGAAACATTACAAAATAAAACGCCGTCCCGAAAAAGAAATGATATTCGGCATTCGAGCAGTAATCGAAGCCATTCAAGCAGGAAAAGATATTGACAAAATTCTGCTTCGGCGCGATATGACGAGCGAACTTGGTCGCGAACTTTTTGCCGTGATGAAAAATACGGTTATTCCCGTGCAAAAAGTTCCGATAGAGAAATTAAATCTAATCACAGCCAAAAATCATCAAGGCGTTATCGCGTTTATTTCGCCCGTAACTTATCAACGATTGGAAGACATTATTCCGCAGATTTACGAGGAAGGGCGAAATCCGTTTATCGTTGTGCTGGATGGAATAACCGACGTGCGAAATTTTGGTGCAATAGCTCGCACTTGCGAATGTAGCGGAGTAGATGCTATTATTGTTCCGGCAAAAGGCGGTGCGCCAATAAATTCTGATGCGGTAAAAACTTCGGCAGGCGCGTTGTTATCCATTCCCGTTTGCCGAGAGGAGAGTTTGAAAGATGCCTTGATTTTTCTGAAAAACTCGGGAATAAAACTTTTTTCCGCAGGCGAAAAGGCAACAAAAAATTACACCAAAGCCGATTTTAACGAGCCAACGGCAATTGTTCTCGGCTCGGAAGAAGACGGTATCACGCCCGAACATTTGCGCCTTTGCGATGAAGTGATACAAATTCCGATGCTTGGAAAAATCGAATCGCTTAATGTCTCTGTTGCTGCAGGAGTGTTGTTGTTTGAAGCGGTAAGGCAGAGAGATGTGAAATGATAAAGGGCTTACATGTAAGCCTTAATAAAAACCTTTCTGAAAATTCTTTCGTTTTTCAGTAGGGTTTTGAATCTTCAGAATTAAAATTTTGCTTCAAGACAGCTTTAAAAAGGAAGGTTCAAGATTAGAATATTTAGAAGCTGTTTGAGTTATTTTTGAAATTAGCAGAAAGGTTTCTATTTTTGTTTAATGCGAATAAAACAATATAGTTCAGACCTTTCCGCTAAAGGCTGGCAAGTTATAAAAAAAAAGGTTCAATCCTAGATTAGAAATGATTATCTTTGTGAAATTATTTTTAATTTGCTGATTATCAGCGAAGAACAAATATATTTATGGTTCAAAAATCAGCAGTCGAAAATTTAGAGAAATTTTGAAGTATTTTTGTCTTGAAATAGATGCTGAAAAGACATCGCTTTTAGTGAATTTAAACCGTATACAGTACATAGGATTTTTGGTAAAATCAGAGAAAGAATTGCTGTTATTTGCGAATCAGAAAGTCCGTTTGTAAATGGTGAAATAGAACTTGATGAAAGTTATTTTGGAGCAAGAGGAGTTAGAGGAATACGTGGCAGGGGCGCAAAAGGAAAGATACCTGTTTTTGGTATGTTAAAACGAGGCGATAAAGTATATACCCAAATTGTAAAAAACTGTTCTGTAAGTGAGATAATGCCTATTATCAAAGGAAAAGTGGATGAAAGGGCAATTATTTATACAGATGGTTTTAGAACTTATGATGGACTTGCTGACTATGGTTACAAGCGACA
>Ga0123355_10004451_pt1 | contig 20370 bp, 11 predicted proteins | sample TergutEmb28metaG_3_FD_89872 | JGI IMG/M metagenome (GOLD analysis project Ga0123355, IMG submission 89872) | Embiratermes neotenicus P1 segment gut microbial communities from Petit-Saut dam, French Guiana - Emb289 P1 | ecosystem: Host-associated > Arthropoda: Insects > Digestive system > Gut ...
ATGGTATGTAGGAAAGATGTTTACATGAAAAGAAAACAAGAGTAAAAAAGGGTTTTTTGTGTGGGTGTGTGTTGGTGTGTTTGTGTTTGTGTGTGTGTGGGGGGGGGGGGGTTAGGAGTTCTTGGTCTTAGTATCTTACAGAGATAAAGTATAAATAATGAACTTCTGCCTGCATTAACATATGGTCGAAACTACGAATAATTGTCACAGATTAGCTATTCTGTTTGTGATTTTCATCTGCAGCTGAAATCAAGAATGCAGGGAGCTATACAGACACTCCTCCATATGTGTCAATTCAATCCAGTCTATAGCTCCACAACTTACTCTTGTGAGATCCAAGTAATATTATACCCTAACAATGAAGAAACTGGGATCATGCTTTGAAACAAGCAATGACCACCTTTTGCCACATCGTTAGATACTCACCCCTCACAATCATCTTGCCACCTCACTTTTTATTACATAACCCCTGCAGCTAAATTAGCACTGTGAAAAATTTGATTGTTCAAAACTAAAAATACAGATATTCGCAATTATAGAGTAAATTAACAGCAGCATTTGGAAAGGGACTCTAATTCATGGGTGAACATGAAAGTGAGGTTAGTAGTAGTAGTAGTAGTACATGTACAAGTGTTTCTAGACAAAACCCTTTTACCTGCACACAAACTTCAATTTTATAACATTAATATAGACTGCAAGTTATTACTGCTGCATGAAGTAAGATTTTATGATCAACTTTTGGATACACCTGTGTTTATTTAAACCACATGGCTTTTACAAACATAACTCATGTTTTGTAATTTCTAACAACACCTCTTCATATACACCCAAAAACCGACTTTAAAGTTACAGGAGGAAGCAGGAAAGAGCAGAAGAAATCAACTGTGCAGCTGGAGCAACATTAGAAGTTATATGTTCTGCCTATCGGGCACCAAACAGGAAGGAAAGAAGTGTTACATGTACCTGAAGTTAGATGTTGAAATGCTGGAGAACAATTATAATATATTAGAGTAAATCAGAAAACAAATCTATAACTTGGAAAGAAATAAATAAAATCAACAACATTCTAAGAATCTTGTCAGACTGTGTATTGGCAATGTTTTGAGTTCATATCACCAGAAACCAACATACTACCAAAGACTTTATGAGTGGCTGCACTCAAAGCTATGCAGAGTTCAGATTATATCTACAGTCACATGTTACTAGAACACAGAGGGACTCAACTACATAAGTGTCATGTTACAATAAAGGCATGAAGTTGAAATTACACCTGACACAGAAAATTATTGGAATGGAAAACTAAGGGATAATGGTAGACTGCAGAATTAATTATTAACAATAAACAGAGAACAGAAAGTACATGCTGCAATGAAGTGAGACTTTGTTAAGCCTAAAGGTCTCAGAAAATCAACAGTTGCAACACATTTCAAAGTCACACTCAGTACAGTGTTATGAACAAGACGGTGTGCAGTATACTGCAGTGAGTTTTTAAATTTTGAGACTGACTTGTCAGACATGTATTAACTGAGTATTTTATACATAAAATCAGTTTTACTTTCTTTCTTTCATAACTTCATGTTGTTATACATGTACACAACCACATATATTCTGGTGGGTGGTTTTATGCTGACACGGATGGACATTACGATGCATGCTTTGGATCTTAAAAGTGACTTGGTCTTGAAACCAGCCAGTGGATAGGGTCATTCTAATGCGTTTTCTTTGAACACTTGTATGTGTTTGAACTAACATCCAGGGCAACAAATTAGAAGCATGAACAATGAAAGGTAGATATAAGGTGGTTCAAATATGACTGGGACTGACTGTGGCTTATTTACACATAAATCAGTCCCAGTCATATTTGAACCACCTTGTATTTCTGTTCTCATCAGTAACAGTGAATGGACTACAGTAACTCTGAGTATGCTCTAGGATTAGAGGTAATTTCTTAAATTATAATTCAATATCTATTACTAGCCAAATATGGAGCAGAGTCCCTTTGAAGAAGCTAAGGGGCATTCAACTGTACAGAAATTCTCTGTCTTGTTTGCAAATTGTCCCTTCCTCTGCCAGAGGAATTATTTTGTATTTCCTCAGACGATAAATGTCTATGCTTCACTATAAAGTTGTATTTCCTTTATCAAAAAGTTACATTTGTTGTACATTTTCATTTGATAATTTACCACAACAAATTCTGACAAGTCAGTGGTTCTTTTACTTTTAGTACAAAACATCTGGCCATCCAATTCTACTAAAACTTTTTACATGGCCTTGAGTCAAATTTAACTTGAGTTAAATTTAAATGTTGTCGTATTCTAAATAGAGAGCACATTCTTCACATCAGAATTACATATTTCTTTCAGTTTAGACCCCACACACACATATAATGTAGCCAGCATTCCCTTCATACCTCATATCACAAAACACTGAATGAACAAACATTAATACATGCAAGAGCAGTTCCATTCATAGGGCTGATCCTAATGTTCTGTCATTCTTTTGCTTCAGAGATGAGTAAAACAGAAGGCTTTAAATTAAGCATGTAACATGAATCATGGTTCTGTTTTCCCAGCCACATTTCTCCTAATTTTCTAAATTGTGCCACTGTTTAAATTAGAAATGCTTTAAAAATAATTCATTCCTTAAATATATTGCATCTATAATGATGATGATAATAATAATTAATTTGAAACCAACTAGATGCCACTTGTTGTTTTATTGTACTTCTTATAGGCTCAAAATATTTTAGGCAATACTATGCCCGAAACATGTTGAGCCTGTAAGAAGTACAATAAAATAACAAGTTGCACCTAGTTGGTTTTTTATTCTTCAGTTATCACAATTGTGCATGGTCCAATAAACATCAAATAATTAATTTTATCTCAAACATTATGACCAGCCCTTTCAGAATGAGTGATGGAGCTGTCTTAAGTCGAAACTAAAATCACACTTGAAATTGTACAATTACCCCACCCCACCTGCAAATACAAGCTAACACAACAGCTTCAGTCATTAAGGGCATAGATGATTTGTTTATGTGCCCCTTTCATTGTAAATAGAACTCTGCACTCATAATTTAGAGGCATGTAACACACTCTTTTAAGTGCAACTTCTGTGCTATACTGTCAATACTTTTTCTTTGTTGATATGCCTTCATCACAGGTTGTGCTCAACGGAATAATTTACAGCCTGAGATTACATGTTATAATTTCAGTACAAGTAAATAAACATCTGCTGCATATTTGTACTCATATACGTTATTGGTGAACAAGTGACAGGCCAAGAATTTTAGTCTGCCTGCTCGGCTGCTCCTCATTCACTATCAAAATAAAACATAACATGTGGCATGATATCTACATTATTTTGAGATAACAAGTTCCTCACATGTATGAAAACAATTTTTTAGGACATAAGGCAGGCACAAGAGCAGAAGTTTTGAACTTCAAAAAGCCACCTTGAACTAAGGTTGTACGGGTGAAAACAGGCAGTCTATAATTGGCTTATCCTGCTCTGGTATGCAGAGAGCTTGCTGTACAATGCAATACAGGAACCAGACTCACAACAAACTACGGACTCTGTAGAACACACACTAGATAGTATAGCAGATGAATTTATTTTTGACAAACTGGCAATGGCAATACTCATTAATTGTATATCATGCACACATAACGGAAAAATGTGCACAAATTATCATTTCAAATATTGTAAATTTAAATACATCCAATATTAACATGATTCCACATAAACTTGCTGTTATCACTTGCAACAAATTCTTTACATTGTTCTCAACAGAATTTGGTCATGCATGCAGCAGAAGTCATTTGCTATGTCAATTTAACTACTCATAATTGTTAGTTATATGTCAGAAATTAAGTTCCTGTTATGCAGTGATTTATACAAACTAAGCATATGATATGTATAAAACTAAACATAAATGACTATGAAGGCTTAATAAAATAAAAATACTTCTACAGCTTAAAATTACGCTTCACTGTAAGTTTTCACTTACTAGTTGACATAGTTGTACGCTTACTGTAACAATTTGTTCATACTAGTCACAATAACAGTTTTGAAGCACTGGTGCACAGAATTTTAAGTGGATGGATTATTGCACACTATACAAATAAATCACAAAATTCAAGGCTGCATAGCTGGCTTGGGTGGCAGTGTATTGAAATTCTGGACTGTGTACATGAAGTTACCTACAGCAGAATTACAAATTAACTTGCAACATCAAATACACAACAATTTTACACAATAAATTTCCAATGTGCATCCAAAAGCCCATATTAATGACCGTGGCCTTATTCGAGTCACCTTTAACTGTGATGTGCAACACATGTCATCTGACTATGATGACGTGATGAAAATCATAACTGTTTTGACTTATACTACTACTGCTGCCTTTGATGAACCCCAGCACATATGAATATTTTTATTTACAACTGTTCAATGGGGTCAAAGTTCCAGTTTCAGTGAAGAATAAATATTATAATAGTCCACACAGAATCATGAAATTATGGAAGTATTGACAAAAAATTTACTTTACTAGGCATACGAAAATCGGTAACCATAATTACACAACCGCAAACATTTATAATGTTCAACAAGACCTTTGAAAATAATTATTAAAATCTGATATTAACACATATGACCAATTCTTCATGAAGGATAATATAAAGAGTCCAGTCTGCTGGGGATGACACCATGTATGTTGTTGTAAAGGTTCCAATGTTTTGAAGGAGTAGGCTGCGTTTAATTCAGTTTACTCTTGTGCATTACTGGTGCCTGTATACAAATCTACACAGCATCATGCCCTAGAAGAACGGAATCTTCATCACTACCACTGTGAAAACCCCAAATCTTGCATGTAATATAAATGATGGTGGCACTTCTTGCAGATCTTGTTTCATAACAAACACTCTAATAACAACCATTGTGACAACAGTCTCAGCTCTCAATATAATATACTGGTACACACGAACCTAACTCTGCTGTGGCAAAAGAAATTATTGATTGTATAATCACGAAATACACAAACATTCAAACCAGCTAGCTGAAACCTTTTTTAAAGCTGAAAATGCCATTTTTTCTGGCACCTGAATTTCAATGTACTAAGAAAGTAAAATCAGCCAAGATACACAGTCTAACATCTAAACTTCCCACATTATAATGAGAATACTCTACACATTCTTGTAAAACAGCAGCTCACTTATAACAATACAAATATCAGCTTGTTGTTAAATGCATGCTACTGTTTTCTTTTTACCAGTTGTTCTTACTTGAAGAGATGAATGAGGCTGCTCTAGCGAAGTAATTCTGAATTTCTACTGCAATGCAGTATGAATATCTTCATTTGCTAAATTTGACAGTATATAAGTACAGACTCCCAAGACTAATTACGCTGTAAATTAGATCAAAAACATAATATACCTGTACCTGAACACAATTCAAACTGTAATCAGACTGTATCAGGTGTTTGAAAGGTGAAGAAATGTTAGTTTATTCGCCTATCAACCACCTGATATAGCTGGTACCTCAAGACAGTTTACTGCATTTAATTACCATGAAAGCTTCAGCCTTAAACAAATTATCTGGTGCTTACAATTGGAAATTTCTAGATAAGAATTTCAAACAGTTTGTAATGAAATGAGAGTTGTAGGTCATTACTGACACCTGCTTTAACATGCAGTGAATTTTTTTATAAAATACAAGATTGATCAAGTATATTCTATAAACAGATTCTGCTTAAAGCTGGATGCCCTACAGAAAATGTTACACTTTTGCACCAGAATTATACAGAGTGCTGTTACATATGTTTTATTTTAAAAGTCTATGTACACAAAATTATAAAATAAATACTGTGGGTGAACACAAAATATATGACAATTCTAGACACTGGCACTTTATATTCAATAATATTCCTGTGCAGAATTACAGAAAGGTAGAAACTGGGCAAATCCTTCATGTCAACTTTACATTTTATAAGATCCCCTATTCTATAAATTTAACTAAAAATGGCTTCATTAATTTTAGTTACCACCTCAGTACAACACTTACTTAATTAGTCTTGAATACTCATTTATCCCTTCAAAGTATATACATTTCATAAGCTTTGAAAATTACTAAAGTACATAAAGTAGATACTGCCAACAAAACTTCAGTCCTCCTCCCCACTGTACTGACCCTATTCCACTTCCTAATCAATTAAAGTTAGCTGCTAAACATCCAAAATCGAACGAAAGTAGTGCAATATTCAAAGAAACAACATTTTCATTCTAACAGCATACACGTTCTTTTCAAGATTCTTTATATGAAATGTTACATATACTTATTTTAAATATCTATGTTCTGCATTTTTTGATTTTGCTGTTACTTCTCAATATTAAGTACAAAAATCAAGTGTGCAAATTTACATTCAGTAACTTCAGTATTGTGGTGAACTTAGATCTAGGGCCAAGAAACCGATCACAACAAGAAGCAATCAAGTTATGTAAGGAACCAGATATAAGGACAAAAGTCACCATTACTTTTCTTTTCTCACAAAAATAATCCTTAGACAAATTTGTATTCTGTTCTATTAGATAATTATCCCTACCAGTGAACTATATACCACCATATACGGAATAGCAGAAAAAACTTACAATTCAGTCACATAAATTAATTCATTACTGCACTGAAGACAAGAATCTCAACATTCACACACAAGTTTTTCATACTTTTCAGGATTCTGCAACAGCATCATTGACGTCTCCATCCTTCTGGGGTATGATAAAATATCCCATAAGAACAGAGACATCTAGTTTTTGCAGGAAAAAGTGGGGCTACATTGTGCAGCATGGTTTACTGCTGTACAGGAATAAGGTCTGATTCTGAATGTTTAACCACTAATTTTTTACACAGTGATTTGACCAAAAAAGCAATCCATATAATACATTTCCTGTTTTCTGGGGGACTGCCACACAACTGAAATTTGCATATACAAAGTGGGGATGGTTAATTGTAACTACCATAAAGTCAATCATTAATGAAGTATTAACAGTTGTAAAACCAGAAATATTAATGCATTTTCTTCCTGTTGCATGATATTTCATTAACTGTAACTGAAAATACAATATTTTCCCGTACAAAACATTTATCTGGTCAGTTCCCAGGATATCTTCTACAGGAATGAAATTCCACACTAAAACCATATCCACTAACATATTAATATTGACAATATGCTAGACAAAACACACCTAATGAATGTATGTTTCCTCTAAACCAGCCAATTTATCTCAAGTAAAGTGATATCAAATTTTGATCATTAATAATCTGACCACAGAATACTGTAACTGGCCACATAATCGAAATATCATAGAACAACTAAAGGTAAGCAAGAGGCTTTGACCAATGAAGCTTAAGTAAACTGTATATTAAATACAAATTCATATCCACAGTTCCATACACAAGACTATGTCACTGCTTATGCATGCATGCTAGTGTGCATAAAGTCACATACACAGTGATACCAAACCCCATTTCAGTTTATTCCTTTTCCTAAAGGAAATATATAACTCTCACACAACATAGTATGCACTTATGTAACCAGTTCACAGAATACAGCAAATCTGACAAACCAGAGAACCTAACTACTGTTGTGTTATATTCTGCCACTGTTTTAGTGTGCATCTGAGTAAATGGTATGCATAACCATCCTACTTACCTTACAGAATGTAACACTTCATTGCAATCATCCCCAACATTTCTACTGTTTCTAAAACCACTGAGATCAAAGAATACATGATTCTTACTTAGTACACTCTTTCCACAAATTCATTTCTATACCTTTTAACCACTGAGTTTGCAGTACTGACCAAATATGACCAAATACCAATCTATCACTGGTACCACATTAAAGAAACTGGATACATAATCACAGTTTCATAGATTAAAAATATTCGTACATAAAAAGACACATAACCACCCGAATAAATTCAAAATTAATCACAAATATACAAATTCCATCATGAGGTAATCTCAAGTTTGAGACTAGTTAGTATGTGAACATAACTGATAATATGAATACCAATAATGACAAATACACTGAACACTTCCAAAGAATACATCCCATTGTTCTTTTAAATAGCTGCTTTAGGCATAAGTCGATCAGTACTTAATTAAAATACAAATTTGTTTTGTATTTCAACAGAAAGTGAAAGAAAGACTGCATGATATGAGTACTTATTGGACTAGTTTCCCAAAAACATTGTACCCTTCCTAACATGTACGTGAACTATGCGCTCTGACACAGAATTTTCATTATAGGTTAAAAAGCCTATAATAATGTATTTTATTCTCACAGTACAACATTTTCTCATTAATCTGGAGACATGTCTAGGTCACTTGAATGTCACATTTTCAATTATGACTAGTGCACATTGTACACAGACACTAATCAAATGTTTTACTCTCTGACTCCAAGGGGTATTTTTCAGCAGGTAAACACCTAAAAACTCCAAATCACAACTATCTTTATGCATTCAATTAAAAGTTCCTCTAGATATGCAGATGTACTCCCTGCACATCACAGGCATGAGAAAGGTCAACAGTGTGCAGTTCAGACAGACTCAAACAACACTTTTAAATTTTTAAACAATTTATAAAAGTCTGTGGAAAACTATGGACATATTACAAAAGAGTGTTTAATAATGGAAAAATCACATCTCCTGGTCTGACACAAGACATGGATAAAGGCTTACTTTTTCATAACAGCAATGACTTCAAATCTTCTCAGCTGATACACACTTATTCCAAACTAATGTCTGCAATGGAACGTAATTATTTTGGGTACAGCAACATTGTAAATTTTGAGGATATGAGATCAAATCCAAAGATGTCTGCCCACTATATCAGAACAGTATTATACTCTTAATATATTCATCTATGAAACATATGACTGTGTATCCACATGATGAAAAAATGTAAGATAAAGAAAACTTAACAGTGCATTTAATGTTTTAGATACTATGTGAAGTTTGCCTGCAAATGCAAAGGCAATGGGCCATTGCATGGAGCCATATACCAATAATGTTAAAATCAGACATGCTATAATAGCAATAATAGTAACAGCAGCAGCAGCAGCAGTGGTGGTGGCAGAAGTGATGATAACTGATTATGGATGATGATGATGATGACGATGACGACGATGACAACAGTAGTGTGTACCACAGCATTTGAAAATGTGTTTCAAACTGGCTCTTCCTGATTGCTGTCATACATTAATGGCAGTGTACAACCAATCGTCATTCAAATAAAAATTTAAATGCACTGCATTTTCATCCCAATTTATATTAAAGTACAATGTTGGACATTCTTTCACATCTATCTATTACTATAAATGCTGGAAACACAAAATTTACAACTATACAAGGATATATTTTGGAAAACGTAAGAAAACTGTTCTACTACATTAGGATTACAGAAAGTTCAGTAGAAGTCTTTATGTTTTACACAAACATACTTCAGTGTCAGTAAGTGACACTCTTTGAAACACCCTCTATACCAAGACCACAGTGAGAACCTACAGATCACTCACTCTTACACAACTCCTTCAATGCACTGCACTTCACCCTCCAGTGCACTCTTCTCTAATCATCTATAGCTGTGTAGACATTCTGCTCAAAAAGTGTAATAACTTTCATCAGTGATAAGTGCTTTAGGGTGGCTGACACAAGTGCATGGTGGTTGGAGGGGAATACAATGGCAGGCACACAAGGGGAAGTCTTATGCATAGCCATCCCCACAATCCATGGGGCTTCTTTAAGTGGCCTCAATATAGTCAGAATTTCAATCCTGAAGCAAAGTGGAGAAACATTCTACAAGATTTCACCAAGCCCAAGGTCAGAACAGATGCACCTCTTTTCATTAAGAACAACAGTCATTCCTGTGCCTTAACAATAAACAAAAAGGTGATCTTTCCAAGTTCCCAAAACAAAGTTTTAGTCCACAGTTCTCCTGCTTCCTTGATATGTCACAGTCATCCACAAGAAATAAGGCAAAACTAATAGCTGAGCTTTTGAAACTGTAAAGGAGATTCATACAGAAATGAGGAGCACTCAGAATACCAGTTTGAAATACTGAAGGAATTAAAAAAATCAAGTTTCACTAAATTTCTGTAACAATTCACACCACAGGTTTCAAAACGCATATTATATTCAATCAACTCTGTGTCACAAGACAAGGAAACAGATGAAGAGTGTTATGAGAAGCCATAAAAATTATTTTATGAGTCAGACATCTTCCTCAACTTTCACAATTAAACTTAAACATGTGGTCTTAAACACATGAGAGGGCTCAGTTACAAATGAATGATTCAGGTTTAAAAAACACAATGCCATGGCATGAAGCTGATACTGCATGCTTATAATTAGCTACTATCTTGGTTGATCCCTGTGGAGAATTTAAGTGTAAGTTTTAAATACACAGCAACATTATGACATAAAAACTTACATTTGGACCCCAAAAAACACAGAACTCATGAAGAACATGCATAATGCACAGGTTATCCCTGAATAAAGCTGGTGACAAAAATACAGACCAACAAAAACGTGAATATGCATCCTCCATAACTGAACAACTGTTACCAGAATTAAAGTTTTATAAATATGCTATAGGGAAGAGTACAAATGAATGATGGCAAACAAGATTTCTGCAAACTGAACTGCTTACGGAGAATGCTAACACTGTATTATAATTTGAATTATCTTAATTCCTGCCAGTCCTCCCCTGACCAAAGTCATTTCAATGGCAAGTGATGCTCCACTAACCATAGTATCATACACAGTAAATTCACAGACATAATCATTTTAATTTTTGACATAAGTAATGTCATCACACTGTTTTAATATTGCTACTGGCAATGTGCAAAATTATAATTATCAACACTTTATGTATTTTATATCTTATCAGGCTCCTTTAATACATCTAAGTCTATAAATTCATAATCTTTCTTTACATCTTACATTTAAAATTCAGTACCCTCACTGATACCACTTATACTGAGCAACAAGGATTCCAATTGATAAAGACCTTCTATGCACCTTCATTCCTTTCCCAAAATTATGCTGACTCAACCACTCCATCAATCACCTAGCAGTTTAATTAATAGTATAATTATGTGTTTAAATACATATTTTCTTCTTTAAAAAACTGTCCATCACATTTGATGTGTCATATTACACTGATTTTCAATGAAGGATGAGTAAGGCTGCATGGATTCAGAAACTGCAGTAATCAACTAGATTCAATGAAGTTTGCCATTTTAACAGTACAGAGATTCATCACCAGATTCTTCCATGTTATCAAATATAAAAAATGTTACACTGCTGCTCAACTGAAGACATATATGTACTTTACTCACAAGCAAAGTTAAAAATTAATTCCTGATAATCAACATTACTGGTAATTTTAAATAACCAAATATTCTTTTACTGCCCCAAGCTGCCAATATTGCACATTCAACAAACAATACGCAACTTTCATTCACATGAAATAATGGAAATGTTGTGGAAAGGAGGGAGCAGCACAAAATACAACACTCTGATGTAGCAATGGTAATGTAACATGTCCAGAACTACTTTCCATGGTTTTGGATCAACAAAAATGGAAAGAATCCATGTCAAAAACAGAAGTTTTCTGAATGCAGCCCATTTAGGGTTGAAAGATGAAATTAAAGCTGCCTCAGTGTGCATGGTTGGTGCTCAATGAACTCAACTCAGTCTCTGGGGTTGCGAGCATGCTTCCTGTTTCCAGTGCTGCCTTGGAGCACCCTTGCCTGCTGCTACCTTCGTGAAATCAATCCATTGGAAGAGGCAGGCACCGTGGGCGTCATTTCCAGTTCGACCAGGAGAGGAAAATGATCTGCAAAGTAAATACCATTCACCTCAATAACATGTTTCCATGGCCAGTTATTAACGGTATTCATATGCTCCAAGACTTAATGGATTAACCCTCTGGAGCCATAAGATGCAGTGTATGCTGTGTCACATGGTGTGATGTTCAAAGTACTTTGCTGGGCAGCACATGCTTTTGCCAATTATGCAAAAAGTCAAGGAAAGCAATCACCACTAATCTTTTGCTCTGACAGGTTACTTGACACAAATTATCATAGGGGATGAAACCTTGGTCCATCATTTTCAACCTGAATCCAAGCTGCAATGAATTTGTGTGTGTGTGTGTGTGTGTGATCTAACACACCACCCTAACCAACTTCATAAGAGATGTGATACCCAAGGAGGCATTCATATATATAAAGGCAATTGAAAAGGAAAATGTATATATTCTACCGATTAAATGAGAAAAACTTTCGTATTTTTCAGTGTTGTAAGAGAAAATGTTCCTTCTATTATGGAGAGAATATTCTGGTAAACTTCTAAATAAAACTGTAACTTTTTTTTTTATTTTAAAATTTAACAGGAATTAATTACAAACTGCATATAAATGTAAGAGATATACATATGCAGTGAAATGAAAAATTGCATGAATTTGTGAATTATCACAACTGAATCAGTAACGGCTAATATCCACACAATTAATGTACTGAACTTCACAATCATATGGCTGCCATAAACATAAAAGTAAAGGTATTATGTGCATGTCATGAGGGCACTGGGAAGGGAGGGAGAGAATGGAGGTTCAGCTCTACTCATTCTTAGCCCTGGCACTATAGACAGGTGAGTACTCAGCATGTCTGAATGGCTCTGCTGCTTGCAATAGAGTTCCTGTTACCCAAGGAATAGGAGGCTGGGTGGCATACAGTTGACAGAAAATAAAATAATGTCATACAATAGTTCCATAAGCTATATCTATATAGATCTGTACATGATTTCAGGCTTCCACCGCAATGCAGATGTGATCTGTGCTCTTATGGGATATTACACAGTGTCTAGCGATAATTCTTTACCGATGTTTTGAGACAGTCTATCGGTCCCACCTCAAGGACAGGACCAACAGGTCATCCTGAAACATTGGTAAGTAATTACAATTATATAATGCGTAACATCCCAGAAGAGTGCAGATCTTATACAGGGTGTCACAGGAACTAAGGTCAATATTTTGAGATTTAATTCCAGAGCTGACCGATTCAAAAATGTCATATACACATGGGCCCAATTCGCAACGGTTTAGGAGTTATGAGTTTTTGAAGTACAGTAAATAAATTAGAAAGGAAAGAAGAGCATTGTGCATTTATTGAGATGTGTTAAATGTACAGTTACAGATTCACTGTTCAACACTCAAGCAAGTTGTTCGTGTCCTCCATCTGCTTGGATAAATTTTCTGATTAGTGTGACCAGAGAATCTGTAACCTTACGAAGCACTGCAGCATTCTTGATGCTTCTTGCAGTGCTCAGAATTCGCTGCAGTAGTTCTTCTCTCATGTTTACCTCGTGTGGGCCTCGCCGGTGAACAAAATATTACGAATCATATGGGGGTTAGAATTAATCCAACGGCACAATTCCAACTGGTCATACATGTCTGCAGGTTCAAGATGCTGAATGTCCTCGATATGGTATGAATACATTCCTTCTGTGTGTAATGTTCGCCAACCTCTCAGAGTTGAGGTCAATACTTCAGGGCTTAATTCAAGAGCTAATTCTGAGTCATACTGTAAACGTACGCATGGGTCTGATTTGCAACGGTTGCTGAGTTTGGAGCAGTTGAAGTGTAGCAGCTCATTTTACCCACAATGTAGTCAACAATACAAGAAACTCCCATTTATTGGATCATGATAATCCACACGGAACTGTCGAAAGCAACTACTACATCGCTTTCCTGTAAACGTGTGGTGTGGTGTCATTGGTGACCAATTCATTGGTCCGTACATTTTCCTGCAACATCTGACAGGTGATATTTATGCCATCTTTTTGCAAGATGAACTGCCAGCACTCTTGAGAGAATGTTCCTCTACAAACTTCATGACAGATTTACTACCAGCACGACGGAGCACAACTTCATTTCAGTCATTTCATCAGGCAGTATCTGAATCATAAATTCCCAAGCTGATGAACTAGTTGTAGCAGTGCACAGAATTGGCCACCATGATCACCGGATCTGAACCCATTAGATTACCATGTGTGAGGTTACATGAAAGCTATGGCATATGCACACAAGGTGAGCACAAGAGAAGAACTACTCCAGTGATTCTCAGCACAGCAAGAAGGATCAACAACACTGCAGTGCTTTGTAATGTCGCAAGTTCTCGGGTCACATGCGTCAGAAAATTTATCCAAGCAGATGCAGGTCACGAACAACTTGCTTGAGTGTTGAACGGTTAATCTATAACTGTACATTTAACAACACATCTCAATAAATGCACAATGCTTCTCTTTTCTTTCTAATTTATTTACTGTACTTTAAAAATTTGTAACTCCTGAACCATTGCGAATTGGACCCATGTGTATATGACATTTTTGACTCACCATCAGCTCTGGAATTAAATCCCAAAGTACTGACCTTAACTCCAGGGACACCCTGAATAGATCTGTCTGTGGAAGACATTTTGTTGCTGTGAATGACTCCAAATGCTGAAAAGTGAGCTGATCTACCTGATGGTACATGTGGATGTGGACATCCTACCACTTTGTTCTCTCTAAGCCACTCAGGAGCTAATGGCCCAAGCAGCCCCAGGGGTGTCATGCTCTGTTTTGAGTAGAAGATGTAATCAATAATACCCTTAAAATCAAACCTGCAAAAAAGAAACAATATTATAAACTAACACTTTTTGTAACCATTAGGTCCACATACATAAAATACATGACCACTGCTACAACAGGCTATAATTACAAAGCACTGTAATTGAAATGTAAAAGTTACAGAAAGTAAACAAGAAGTACAGCATCTGAAGACAAACACATGTGTACATATAAATAAAACGTGATTATGGTCTTCTGGGATGTGACATTCACAGTGTAATGGATATACATCCAGTGTTTCATAGAAACATGTCACATCCATCTTCAGGCAAAAATGTAAAGTGATCCCGTTACAGGCCCGGTGTGGCCCACAGGGTGGGTTGAGGTATAGCTCTACTCTTCCATACCCATGGCATTAGAAGAGGGTAAGTGGTCAGCAGCATGCCCCGCCACTCTCTACCCCTCTGGGAAGACCCGGTACCCATTTTACAGGGGGCTGCGTGGGCCCCAGGGCTGGTCTGGACGGGCGGAAAATCTCGTCCCCACTGGGATTCGATCTCGGACTGCCCAGCCCGTAGTCAGTTGCTATACCGACTGAGCTACCTGGCCCACTCCATCTTCAGGACACCTTGAACATGTAGGAGAGATTCCTCTGAAAAGTTGGTACCCATCTATCAGGTGATATGACATCACATTTCAGAAGACTATAATTTTAAAATTCACCACCACGATAAACTGCAATCTCATACGTACGTGTAATTGGTGAATGGCATAATGTCTTCACTGTACGCTGAGGCCAGCTTGAAGGAATGCGTGAACTCATTTGGCTTATCACAGCCCGAGATCTTTTGCAGGCAAGACTTGTAGGCAAGGGATTTGAAGTCTTTATGGTCTGCAGGTACGCGCCCTGAGGTCAGGAATTCAATCACTCCTACACATACAGAAGTTACTTGTCAATAGTATCAAATACGATCAGATTCTCCACCAAACTTTACAATTTATGCTTATACTAACATAAAGTTCATTGCAACAATTCCAGTCTCGCACTCTGGATACCAAAGACACCTCTTCAACTGATCCATTAACTCATGTGTATGACTATAAGTCACAGTTTCATGGGCTATAAACAACATGAATTTGATATATTCCTGAAAGATGATGTGACAGAATAAGTAATGTTACTACACAAGATACTTTTTGATATCAACATTCAAGGCCACAACAGTGACTAAAACATAGTTACCTACTGAATGTTTCACATCAACATACTGTTTTTGAGAATCACTGTCATGTACTGTACAATATATGTGGCCTGCCACAAACATTTTACATGAGATTCCTCATTGAAAAGTCACAAGCACACTGTTGGGTACACTCCAGACAAACAATGCACAGCTCAGCACGGTGATATGCTCTTAACCCTCAGTACCTGTAATATTCAAGCTGGTATTGCTGCATGGGAATACACTATACAGTACCCCTATTATCATCCAGACACTAAGGTATTTTGATGAATACAACATCTTCATGAGACAGGAAGTTAACATCTTGAGCATTTGTAAACACGGGTTGTAACACAGACTCTACAGACAAGAGCCAGAGTAGCTGTCATAACTGCAGCTGAGGAATGATAGCTGTGAAGAAGCTCATGTGATATGACACAAGAACTGGGACTCAAAAAGTACTTTGTTATGATCAACTGGATCCACACCACAAGTTCTGCATTGCACATCTGTTTTCAAACAGTTGCCCTCTATGGATGCAAGTCTGTGAATGGCTATGACCTCAAAAATCTGCAAATAAGCTCTTTTTGAACAAAATTATATAGAGGCGCAAAGTGTGTTTTACACATGAGGTTGTATTCAACATCCACAACAGTCACATCTGGATGTGAGATAATCCTCAGACAAAAGAACATGAGCATCAAGACCACTTCAGTGTTGACATTTGGGTTGGTATCATCAAGGACACTGTTGTGGGCCACTATCTCCTACCTGACAGGCTAAGTGAACAATGCTATTATTGTTGGAAACTATGCTACTGGGGTGCTTGAAGGTGTGCCTTTCTGTGAGGCAGCAGTTCTATTTCAATCACACTGTATGGAAGATATCTAGCAGTGGGAAAATGACATGTAATGGATGTAGAAGGCCAACTGCATGGCCTCCTCAGTTGCACAACTAAATCCAAGGGATTTTTTCATGTGGAGACACCTGAAGGAGCACATTACACAATCCCTCCCACGATTATCAAGGATCTTGTGTTAAGACTTTGGACAGCTGTGACAACAGTTGGTGCCAGTGAATTGTGGTGTGCTCAAGAGAATGTTTTGAAGTGCAGTGCTGTATGTCCTGAAACAAATGGAGGTCACTTTGAACACCTACTACAGCTCCTAAGGCATACGCTATTTGATCATTTGATAACCTGTGCCACTTGATGGACACATGTATCACAAACTAAATGTCTCAGGATATCTTGTAACCAGGAATTACACCATGGAATATTTGTGTATGACTGGAATATCAAGCCACACTAATACATGCACAAACACAGAAATACTTTATGTAATTACATAACTGAGGCAAAAATAGTAAATATGTATGATGATATGAGCATTATGATGCATAGTGTTGAAACACAAGAGGTTATATTAATCGTTTTTCGACCATACTTAAAACCTCATGCATAACAACTAGAGGTAAATGTTGTTGCAGCTATTTAAAACACCTGCTTTAATAACGGCTTAATTCAAAAGGCCAAGAGAGCTAAATGACTGGTGGTAGCAAGTAAACTTGGTACATAATGCAAGTACTGATTCTGTACAAAATACATTACTTACCTGAATCAGGTAATGAGTTGAAATCTCCACATAACAACAACTGGATATTATTTGTGTCGGGTTTGTGCCCTGGACGAAAACTGTGACTCGCCTCTTCTAAAATACTGCGTAGCTCATTGGACAGCATCATGGTCTGGATTAACTTGACATCACAAAATTCTGGATCCCAGTGTATGTGAGCAGTGCATACCAAGATGGGCTGATGCACTTGGCTCGCATCTGGTGGCAGTCCTGATGTAAGATGCAAAAAATATCTTGCAAAATCATCGCTACTTACAGAATGATTGAAACATTATATTCAGCCTATATTGTGTTGTCTGAGGGAAGCAAGAGTATGGAATCACCAAATCTCTGCATCTACATGCCCTCTGATCCAGTCAACAGTTTTCATATCTTGAATGTAACATCTTTCCATACAATGCCACCTAACCCTTTCTACTGATTGTACTGTTTGCGGTTCTCACATGTGAACTTTAATCATCACTGTCTTTGGGAATGGCACATTGCAGTTTTCTAAACAAGAACCAATATATCTTAGGTATCTATCAAATTAAACGGTATCATATCCCAAAAGATAGTAATTTTTATATTTTTTTATTTTCTAACTTCAAAAAACATTGACACCCTGGGACGCTTAAATATTTATGTAGTAATAAAACTTACAAAGTGTAAAAACTATTTAAACCAGGAGACTGAAACAATGATGCAGAGTCAGACTTAAGTTCATTTCGTCCAACCTCTCCTCTTAACGACTCTTCCAACTGGACAACCCCAGACTCTGCACTGCCACCTTATGTCTTGTGTGAGACCTATACAATATTCCACCTTTGCTTTCACTTCCATTCACCTGAATACGGTGACTGAAATGACTGGACAGCTTTGACACACAACACAAATATATTCCTAAAGCCAAAGTTCAACATTAAACTCTTATCCAGGATCTCCCAGATTACTTACTCACTTAGCATTCGGTTATTCTTGATGCATACGTGCCATGAGATAGCATCTTACCTGTAAGGAGCGTCTTCATTCAGAAAATGCTTAATATGTGCAATATCAGACTTCTGGTACAAAGTAAATAAGAACTGCTCTTCTGGGTTCTTACACAGCGAGTTGTGGCAACCTGAGTATGGGGCTACTGGCTTTCTTTTTGTATTCTTGACCCTTGGAGATGGGACTGATAGGTTGTCCCAGAATATCAGTAAGGAATTACCACCCTATGCTGTATAATAACCCACAAGAGCACAGTATTCTTCTCAAATGCTGAAGATAGTCACTGCTTTCACATACGTGAAACTTAATTTCTGAAATAACAGAAGTCGAACTTTGCACCTTATCCTGAACAAGGCCCATGCAGTTCTTATCTTCACAACCTATTTGTTTTTAAGACTATGTAAACACTATCCTCTCATGTATGCTGTTTCCCAACCGAAACTTTGCATGCACCTCTGCATATCCATGAATGCCCATTACATATTTCTTAATTTAAGCATCCTTAGCAACACAAATAACAAAATGTAAGTGTAAATCTTATCATATAATTTTGTGCATTCTACTGTTATGTCATTCATACATTCACATCTTTTTACAGCACTTTGTTCTCAAATATTCTCTACCTACAGTCTGAGGAAGGTTCTAAGCTACTCATATCCTCTAAGACATTAGAAGAAGAAATAATATTGTAAACAGACTACATAAACTGTCATTAATCCCCACAACAGCCCTTTGATTGACTGGTTTGTCATATTGCAGACAGCTACACCCTATAAAGCAAAAACTGCATAACACAGACGAATAATGTGCAGATGCTTGCCTGAAAGTACATTAATGGTTTTGTACAAATGAGAGCAAGAATTTCATTCTTACACCTGCTTCATCTTATTTTTCTTGACAAAGTCAGAAGTAAGTTAGAACTTGTAATTTCACATAGTATCTGTCCCAACTATGTTAACTGGGTTTCTGTTACCCAAGACATGATTTGTTAAAGGTATATTAGTAAGTCCTAAAGTGTACTCACCAGTCCTCTATTATCATTGTGTTACAAAATTATTATTTCTTGTGGATAAGCAATTTTGGCTGTTTATTATTGCTGTGATTAGGAAGGAACTTGGAACATGGAATAAAGGATACAATAAGTCCCTTGTGACAGATAACTATTTACCATCCTTCTTTCACCAGACACTTCAAAATGACCTTTACTTCTACAACAGAAGCAATACTTATGAGTGAACATTGTAATACAGACTGCAATGCATGTTAGTTATGGACCACACAATGTGCATGCTGTGAATGCTGATAAAGTGGTCCATCACTGATTTGGACCTCAGTAATCCCAATCACCAAGTGGAATGGACAATATTGCATCAACTACAGCCCAGTATTTCTCACTGAAATTATTGCAATGGATTATATCATCATCATAGTTGCAGTAGTAACAGCAGCAGTGGTAGCAGTAGCAGTAGTAGTAGTAGTACACTGTTAGGTACAGCACTTTTGTTTTAAGGAGTTTTACTTTAGCAATGAGTGACATTATTTTTGTTATGTCTACCATATAATTTCCCCTTGGTGGTCCAGATTCCTACTAGATGATCCAAACCACCCCTCTGCCATACAGTCTAGACGACCAAGGGACTACTATGAATTTTGCAAAATGTGGCAGGGGGACAGCACAAATAAAGGTCTACACTGTGAACACACTGGCATATTCAGTCATGAATAATGCAAACTCAACTGACATAACAGATATTATAACATAAGTGTACGTCAGCACAATCTAATTATTTATTTATAGTGTAGTTATATAATGGCTACATGTTTCGACTAAAGACTAGTCATCTTCAGGCCTCTACAATTCCGTGCCAG
>Ga0123355_10004452_pt1 | contig 20369 bp, 17 predicted proteins | sample TergutEmb28metaG_3_FD_89872 | JGI IMG/M metagenome (GOLD analysis project Ga0123355, IMG submission 89872) | Embiratermes neotenicus P1 segment gut microbial communities from Petit-Saut dam, French Guiana - Emb289 P1 | ecosystem: Host-associated > Arthropoda: Insects > Digestive system > Gut ...
CGCTTTCGTGGACGTGAACATGGCTGACCTCATCGCAGGGCTGCTGCAAGTGTTCGGCGTGCTCGATATCGCTGGCGACTTCGCCGGCCTGCTCAACCTCCTCAATATGCCCGGTAGGGTGCGTCCTGTGGTTCAACCCTTCAGCTGGCCGTACCCGAACCGTCGTCGCACAAATGACCTTTATCATTTGTTGTTCTGGACGCGCAACAGCGGCATGGCTGCTGCAAATCAATTGCCGCGCTTGGTGGATAACGTGTGGCCGCTGATTTTCCCAGACTCGACTTCGGTGAGCGAAACAGTTTACAATCTGTTGGGTGACAGCGTGTTCACGCAAGAAAACTTCGACATGATTGTCGCACTGGTGCAGGATCTGCTGGAAGAACTGCCGCTTGACGAAATTGACGGAATCATCCCCGGTCGCACTTTGCGCGAATTGCTGGATGGCCTGGTGATGGTTGGCGAAGAAAACGTTGACCTGCTTGGTGTGTTGGATGATCTGGCAGACTTCCCTGGCGCGACGGTGACCGACCAAGACAGCTTTATGGACGGCATGATTGAATTCTTGTTGCCCGTGGTGCCCGTGTTGGGCTGGCTGCTGTTTGGTGAAGACGTTGTTCTGCTGGGCGGCCACGATGACATCAACAATGGCCAAGGTTTGATGAGCGCATTCGGCCACGAAGGCTATCGCCTTGGGCTGATTCCGCTGCTCGAATCCTTCCTCATGCCGCTGGGAGCTGGCAGCCAAATCGTCGCACCGACGCAACTGATTGCTGAAGATGCTGAAGGCCGCCTGCGCGGACTGCTGCAACCGATTCTCCATTTGCTAGAACTTGTGGTGGAAGATCCGGTTGACGCGGTGATTCGCTTGCTGCCGAATCTGGGCTATATTCTCGACAGCGGCTTGCTGCAAATGAGCGTTGACATGTTGCTGCTTGGCATCAATGGTATTTTCGCTTACGTCAGCGACGAACCGCTCATCGAATTGGATGTTGTGCCGATGCTCGACGATATTTTGAGCGGACTTGGTCTGTATGGATTGTCGCACCGCGTGCTGGCAAACTTGCAAACCGGCACGATTATCACATTCGAGTCGCACTCCGGCGCGATTGGCCATTATATGTTCTTGTATTGCGAAGAGGATGAAGCTGACCTGCTCAGTGCCCTGCTGCGTGAACTGATTAACTTGGCGCAATACAACCGCGAAAACCGCAATGTTGTGGTTACCGCAATCACTGACTTGATTGCACCCGGCAACCGGATTATCCGCTGGGGTCTGCAGTTTGTGATGTGGATTGGCCGCGTAGTTGGCACAAGCCTAAGCATGTTGGCTCTGCTGGGTCTCGTGCAAGTGGTTAATGCCATTTGGAACCCGATTATCAGCCGCTTCTTCTAGGCAAAACTCAACTGAAAAGAGCCGGGGGAAACCCCGGCTTTTCTTGGCATTCCACCTGCGATGGGGAGCCACACGTAGTGATTTCACAAATAAACGAAAGGAGGATCAACATGATCTACACAACAACCACAACCCACGGGAGGGTGACTATACTTTAGCCCTCCTGCAACAGGAGATTAACATGGAAGAGAAGAAAACCGACGAAAAGAAAATCAAGGGCATTGCAAAGTTGCGCTACGCATTTTTTCTGCTGGGCCCTTATTGGCGGCACGGCCGCACATACATGATTATTGTTACCCTTGTTTCGGCATTTTTAGAGCCGCTAGGGACATTTTTGGTCACACTGCTGCCGCAACAGGCCATTGACAGTGTGATGGCCGGCAACAGCCGCAACCAAACACTCACCACCATTGCGTTGTTTAGCGTGGTGATTATGTTTGTGACGGTGAGCCGCCGCGCGGTGGAGCTATACTATGAACGCCCCATGTTGTGGAAATTGAGCCGCCGCATTCGTAATGAGGTAAACGAAAAAGCACTATATACCGACTTTAAATATTATGATAACCCCGAATTTTATGCCAAGTTCAATTTCACACAAGAGGAATTTCCGCATCACGCGGCAATGGCGGCGTGGTATTTTCCGCATGCGCTCAAAGATATTGTGACGGTGCTGGCCATGGGCGCGATTATTTCGCAGGCCGGGCCTGTGTTGTTTGGTATCACGGCACTTTTCGTGGTGCTGGGCACGGTGGTTGTGTTGCCAACCATGAAACCCGAAGCTGACCTGAGCATGAAAATGGACGATGTTTGGCGTCCCATTGGCTACATTGACCGCTTGTTGCGCCAAAAGGAAAACGCTGCTGAACTGCGTTCCAGCGGGGCAGGCCGTAAATTTTTGAAGACATTTGAAGCGGCGCAAGCTCGCTGTGACGAAGTGTATGACCCATTTCGCAAGAAAGTCACGCCGTTTTATGTGACCCAAAGCGCGATACCGCACGTGCAGGCAGCCTGCATTTTGGCCTACATCGTGTTCTTTATTATCCAAGGTGATGCAACACAAATTGGGTTGTTTGCCTCGCTTTCGGTAGCCAGCACCGTGTTTGCCACCAACCTGGGGCATGTGCTCACCAACGTGAAAGGCCTGCTGAAACTCAGCATTGACGGCGAGCGAATTGCTGCTTTCTTCGAGGCGAAAAGCGAAATTGAACCCGAGCGCGACGACGTGCTGCCGCCGCCCACCGGCAAGTTTGAGCTGGAGTTCCGCAATGTTAGCTTTGGTTATAACAACGCAAAATTCTGCATCGAGGGGCTGAACTTGCGCATCAAACCCGGACAGCGTGTGGCTATCGTTGGCGAAAACGGCGCGGGGAAAAGCACGCTGACAAAGTTGCTGTTGCGCTTGTATGACGTGAGTGAAGGCGAGTTGCTCGTTAATGGCGTGAATATCAAGGATTTCGATGTGCATGCCCTGCGTCTGCGTGTCGGCATTGCGTTTCAAGATGTGCGCGTGCTGGCGATGAGCCTGCGTGACAACCTCACCGTGTATAACGACGTGCCCGATGAAAAGTTGCATGAAGTGATTGCCAAGTTGGGCCTTGAAAGCGTGATGGAAAAAGCGGATAATGACATGAGCAAGATGGTGTCGCGCGAGTTCACCGAAGATGGCATTGTGCTTTCGGGTGGTGAGGCCCAGCGCGTAACACTTGCGCGGCTATTCACTGGCGAATTTGGCTTGATGATATTGGACGAGCCATCCAGCGCGCTTGATCCTCTTGCGGAACATAAGCTCATGCAAACGATTCTGGATGCGTCCAATACCTCAACCACGATCATGATTGCACATCGTCTTTCCACCGTGCGTGATTTTGACATGATTTATCACATGGAAAACGGCGCAATCATCGAAAGCGGCACGCATGCTGAATTGATGGCGATGCAGGGTGGCTATTACGATATGTTCACCAAGCAGGCCGAAAATTATCAATCGCAGCAGACAGAAGAGTAGGGGAGTGCCCCGCTTGAAAAAAAACCTTGCTTTTTTTGCGCAAATGCGGTAAAATAGAGGTATAACACAAACAAGGAGAATAGTTTTTTATGGTATCAGCAGGTGATTTTCGCAATGGTGTTACGTTCGAGATGGACGGCAAGGTGTATCAAATTATCGATTTTCAGCACGTGAAACCCGGCAAGGGTGCGGCATTTGTGCGCACCAAGATCCGCAACGTGATTGACGGCGGCGTGACGGAACGCACCTTTAACCCCACGGAAAAATTCCCGGCCGCGCAAGTTGAACGCTACGAAATGACCTACTCGTACAACGACGGTGGGCTGTATTATTTCATGGATAGCCGCACATTTGAGATGATTCCCGTGGATGAAGACAAACTGCCCGACGGCTTTAAGTTTGTGAAAGAAGATTTCGTGTGCAAGGTGCTTAGCTACAAAGGCAACGTGTTTGGCGTGGAGCCGCCGACCACTGTGGCACTGAAAGTGACACAGACCGACCCCGGCTTTAAAGGCGACACGGCCACCAATGTGACAAAGCCCGCCACGGTTGAAACCGGCGCAGAAGTGAAAGTGCCGCTGTTTATCGACGAGGGCGAGATGATTTTGGTGGACACCCGCACGGGCGAATATTCGTCGCGCGCGTAAGGAGGTGCTGAACATGGATATGCAAGAACTGGTTGCGCTGGTGAAGCAATTGAGCGACCGCGTGACAGATTTGGAAGAAGAGCTTGGCATCATGGCCGAACAAATTGATGCGCTGCAAGACAGCATGGAAGAAATGGCTGAGGATTTTTTTGGCGACGACGAGGAAGATGTCTATGACATCGAATGCCCCGAATGTCAAGAGACGATTGCAGTGGATGCGGGAATTCTTGATGAGGGCTTTGTAAATTGCCCTGGCTGCGATGCGACCATTGAATTTCAGTTTGGCTGCGATTGCGAAGAGTGTGAAGGCAACTGCAATGGCTAAGTATAAAAACAAGCAAAAGACGATACTCGGCGGTTCGGGCAGCGGGGCAAGGGGTTTGCTTCGCTGGACGGACTGGCCGACGCTTTTGCTGTGTTTGGCGTGTTCGGTATTTGGGCTGGTGATGGTGCATAGCGCAACGCACCGCGCGGCAGAACTGGCCGGGCGCACCATCAGCAGAGACGTGGTGATCATGGCATTGGCCATTTTGGTTGGACTGGCCGCTGCGGTGGTGATGAGTTTCATCGACTATGAAATTTTGTTGCGCTACTGGTGGATTATCGCTATCGGCTGTGTGTTGCTAATGCTATTGCTGTTTACGTCGCTGGGCTGGGCACCGGATATTCGCCCGGATGCTAGGCGCTGGATTCGATTGACCGAGACTCTAACCTTTCAGCCATCTGAATTGCTGCGGCTCGGGTTTATTATCTCATTCACGTGGCACATTCACCGCGTGCGCGACAACATCAATCAAATCAAGAATATTGCGCTGCTGGGTGCACATGCACTGGTGCCGTTTGGCCTCGTTGTCATCACCGGCGACCTGGGCAGTGCATTGGTGCTGCTGTTTGTGACCATCGGTATGCTGTTTTTGGCGGGGCTGAAATTACGCTGGTTTGCGGCAATATTGGCCATGGCCGCTGCTGCTGCACCGCTGATATGGTTCCAGTTTATCAGCACGTTTCAGCGCAACCGCATTTTGGCACTTTACTTCCCTGACTCGTTGCCGCCCGAAATCGTTGCGCGTGATATGTATCAACAAAATCAGGCGATGATCGCCATCGGCAGCGGGCAACTCACCGGGCGCGGGTTGTTCAACAGTGCCACGCATGTGCCGTTGCAAGAACACGACATGATTTTCTCGCTCATCGGCGAAGAATTGGGGTTCATCGGCGCGGTGTTGGCTGTTGCATTGCTGGCGGCGGTGATCATTCGCTTGGTGCTCGTGAGCTCGCGTACACGCAATTTGCGGGCACGGCTGCTGTGTTCGGGTGTTGCGTTCATGATTGGTGCGCAGGCGATCATCAACATTGGCGTAACACTGCGGCTGCTGCCGGTTACGGGCATCACGTTGCCGTTTTTCAGCGCGGGCGGCTCGGCCAGCCTGACGATTTATCTGCTGATTGGACTAGTGCTGGCGGTTTTCCGATACCAAAACGAACACGAAGATACCACTGCCTACTTCGACTATCTGTATAATTGACGTGAAGTTTTGCAACTTTTTTGAAAAAAAGTTGCGCAAAAAACTTTTCTCGCTTCGCGATTGACTATTATTGAAACAGCGAAACCCTACTTTCTGCCATACAGGAAGTGGGGTTTCTCTACTTCTTTAATTAGTCATCGCGAAGCGGCTAGGTTTTTTGGTTCTTTTTTGCAAAAAAGAACAATCACAGCACTTTCGCGAGGTATTGTCCGGTGAAGCTGGCATCGCACTGGGCAATTTCTTCTGGTGTGCCAGTGGCCAGGATTTCGCCGCCTGCGTCGCCGCCGTCGGGTCCGAGGTCGATGACATGGTCGGCGCAGCGGATGACATCGAGGTTGTGTTCGATGACTAATACAGTGTTGCCGGTGTCCACCAGCTGTTGCAGCACGTCAAGCAGGCGATGCACATCAGCAGCATGCAGGCCGGTGGTGGGTTCGTCCAAGATATAAATGGTGCGGCCGGTGGAGCGCTTTTGCAGTTCTGCTGCTAGTTTAACGCGCTGAGCTTCACCGCCCGAAAGTGTTGTGGCAGACTGGCCGATTTTCACATAGCCAAGCCCCACGGTGAACAGCATGTGCATTTTTCGATGGATTTTTGGGATATTCTCGAAGAAATGCATGCCTTCTTCGATGGTCATTTGCAAAATGTCGGCGATCGATTTACCCTTGTAAAGCACTTGCAGGGTTTCGTGGTTGTAGCGCGCACCCTTGCAAACCTCGCAGGGCACATAGATGTCGGCCAAGAAGTGCATTTCAATTTTCACAATGCCGTCGCCCTGGCAGGCTTCGCAGCGGCCACCCTTCACATTAAATGAAAATCGATTGGCCTTATAACCGCGCTGGCGGGCATCTGGGGTGGCGGCAAACAGCTCGCGGATGTCGGTGTACACGCCTGTGTAGGTGGCAGGGTTTGAGCGCGGGGTGCGACCAATGGGGCTTTGGTCGATGGAAATGACCTTATCGAGGTGTTCGATACCGCGGATTTCATCGCATTGCCCGGGAAAAGTTTGCGCCCGATTGAGCTTGCGGGCGAGGGTTTTGTGCAAGATTTCATTCACCAGTGACGACTTACCGCTGCCCGAAACGCCCGTGACTGCCACAAGCAACCCAAGCGGGATATCCACGTCGATGTTCTTGAGATTGTTCTCACGCGCGCCGATGACTTGCAGATATTTTCCGTTGGGCTGGCGGCGTGTGGCGGGGGTTTCGATGCGTTTTTTGCCGCTGAGATATTGCCCAGTGATGGAATGCTCACACGCCATTATCTCTTCAATCGTGCCTTGGCTCACGAGCTGCCCGCCGTGGATGCCCGCACCGGGTCCGATGTCCACCACGTGGTCGGCGGCACGCATGGTGTCTTCATCGTGTTCCACCACAATGAGCGTGTTGCCCAGGTCACGCAGGCTTTTCAACGTGGCGATGAGTTTGTCATTGTCACGCTGGTGCAGGCCAATGCTGGGCTCGTCGAGGATATACAGCACGCCCATGAGCGACGAGCCGATTTGCGTGGCCAGCCGAATGCGCTGCGATTCGCCGCCCGAAAGCGTGCCTGATGCGCGCGACAAATTGAGGTAGCCCAGACCCACAGAGCGCAGGAAGTTCAGCCGTGCCTTGATTTCTTTGAGAATTTGCTCGGCGATGAGCATGTTGCGTTCGCTAAGCTGCAAATTTTCGAAAAATTCCACGCATTTGTGCACCGAAAATTCGGTGACATGCATGATATTTTGTCCGCCCACGGTGACACATAGTACCTCGGGTTTCAGCCGCTGCCCCTTGCAGGTGGGGCAGGGTTGCAGGCGCATGAATTGCTCGAGGGTTGCGCGGGCGGCGTCGCTGGTGGGCGCTTGGTAGCGGCGCAGCAGGTTATTGGCAACGCCCTCAAACGCAGCGAAATAGGTGCCGCCGCCATGGCCGGCAAAGCGTTGCAGCGGGATTTTCTTGCCGCGCGTGCCCCATAGCAGCATATCAATGGTTTCGGGTGATAAATCTTGCAGCGGGGTGTTGAGCGAAAAATTGGCGTAGGCAGCCAGACCCTCAAAATACATGCGGGCGATGGTGTCGTTGTCAGCCTGCCGCCAGCCATAGGCATGGCACGCGCCGTCGTTGAGCGAAAGCGAGTGATCAGGGAAAATCAGCGCAGGATCGGGCACGAGTTTTGCGCCCAGACCATCGCAAGTTTTGCATGCGCCAAAGGGGTTATTGAACGAAAACATGCGCGGTGTGAGATTTTCTAGGCTAAATTCGTGCTCGGGGCAGGCGTAGTTTTGCGAAAATAGCAGTTCCTCATCGTCAATCACATCAACCAACAGTAGGCCGTCAGAAAGACGCGTGGCAGTTTCTACGCTGTCGGCCAGGCGGCGGCGCAGGTCGGGTTTCATCACCAGCCTGTCCACAATAATCTCGATGTTGTGCTTTTTGTTTTTGTCCAGCTTGATGGATTCGGTTAACTCATACACGCTGCCATCAATGCGTGCGCGCACGTAGCCGCTTTTGCGTGCCTGCTCAAGTTCTTTGCTATACTCACCTTTTCGGCCCCTTACAATGGGCGCCATGAGCTGGAATTTCGTGCCTTCGGGCAGCTGCATGAGGCGATCAACGATATCGTCCACGGTTTGGCGGGCGATTTCGCGGCCGCAATGTGGGCAATGCGGTAACCCTACACGTGCAAACAGCAGGCGTAGATAGTCGTAAATTTCGGTGACCGTGCCCACGGTGGAGCGCGGGTTTTTCGATGTGGTTTTTTGGTCGATGGAGATGGCAGGGGATAGGCCCTCGATGCTTTCCACATTGGGTTTTTCCATTTGCCCCAGGAACATGCGGGCGTAGGACGACAGTGATTCGACATAGCGGCGCTGGCCTTCGGCGTAGATGGTGTCGAACGCAAGCGAAGTTTTGCCGCTGCCCGACACGCCCGTGAATACCACGAATTTGTCACGCGGTATCGTTAAACTTAGGTCCTTTAGGTTGTGCTCGCGGGCGCCGGTGACGGTTAAATTCTTTAGCATAGGTCTCCTTTATTTCCGCTACTTTTTTGAAAAAAATAGCACAAAAAACTTTAGTCGCGCTACGCGCGGGGGAATGATTGAATATCTTGATGAATTCGTTCAATAATCGTCTCAAGATGCATGTCTTGCGTGATTATTTTTTCGTCTAGGTTGGCCGCGAAATCTTTCTCTCGCCACCATTTTCTCATTTCGGTTTCGCCGAAACTGTGATATTTTACTTTTCGTTTTTGTTCGTGCCTGCGCAGGGTTTCCTCAAACGGCAAATCAAAATAATAGGTAAAGGTTTGCTCGCGAAATAATGCTTTGATATGCGTAAACAGTTCTTCGTGCTCGTTTGCGTACAAAATTCCATCAAGTATGGTTACATCGCAATGCTGGCTGCCGAACAACACGAGATGTTTCAGCAATTCGATGCTCTTGCGGTCAGCACCGCCACGAGCGTATAGCATGTTTCGGCGCACATGGTCTTGCGAGATGTACAATGTTCCACGACCGAGTTTTTCTTGCAAGGTTTTTGCGACAGTTGTTTTACCGCTGCCGGAGTTGCCCCGCAAGAGGATAATCTTTGGATGATGCATGGCTGCCCCTTTCCTGTTCTTTTTTTGCAAAAAAAGAACCAAAAAAACCTATGCCGCTTCGCGGTGGGGATTTTTATGAGGCTGCAATAGAACACAGCAAAGCGCCGAAAGTTTTTTGCGCTACTTTTTTTCAAAAAAGTAGCAAAAATCACGCCTTGAGCTTGTCGATTTCGTCGCGCAGGAACGCCGCGTGCTCGAACTCCAGCATGCGTGCTGCGGCCTTCATTTCGATGGTGAGCTGGCGAATGCGGGCATCTTTTTCGGCGCGGCTGAGCTTTTGCGCACGCGCTTTGGTCACGCTGCCCTTGCTCGAGATTTCCAGCACATCGCGCACATCTTTGCGCACACTGGTTGGCACGATGCCCCGCTCTTCATTATAAGCCATTTGGATTTCACGCCGCCGATTGGTTTCGGTAATCGCGCGTTCCATGGAGCCGGTGACGTGGTCGGCGTACATCACAACCTGCCCCTGCGCGTTGCGTGCGGCACGGCCGATGGTCTGCACCAGCGAGGTTTGGCTGCGCAAAAAGCCCTCTTTGTCGGCGTCGAGAATCGCAACGAGGGACACCTCAGGCAGGTCTAGCCCCTCGCGCAGCAGGTTGATGCCGATGAGCACGTCGAACTCGCCCAGACGCAGTCCGCGAATGATTTCCATGCGCTCGATGGTTTCAATGTCGCAGTGCATGTAGCGCACTTTGATGCCCACGTTTTCGAAGTAACTGGTGAGATCCTCGGCCATTTTTTTTGTGAGTGTGGTGACCAGCACACGTTCGCCGCGCGCGGTGCGGGTGTTGATTTCGCTGATTAAATCGTCGATTTGCCCTTGGATGGGGCGCACCGAAATTTCGGGGTCTAGCAGCCCAGTGGGGCGGATGATTTGCTCGACGATTTGCTGTGTTTCTTCACGTTCAAATGGCCCGGGCGTGGCCGAAACATACACGCGCTGCCCGAGGTGACTGTAGACTTCATCGAAGGTCAGTGGGCGGTTGTCCATCGCACTGGGCAGGCGAAACCCAAAGTTCACCAGATTTTCTTTGCGTGCGCGGTCACCAGCGTACATCCCGCGCACCTGTGGAAGGGTCACGTGGGATTCATCTACAAACAGGATGAAGTCGTCGGGGAAATAGTCCAGCAGGGTGAAGGGCTTGGCACCAGTTGGCCGCCCAGCCATCACGCGTGAGTAGTTTTCAATGCCCTTGCAAAAACCGGTTTCGCGCAGCATTTCCATGTCATACAGCGTGCGCTGGCGGATGCGCTGTGCCTCGATGAGCTTGCCCTCGGCGGTGAATTTCGCCTCTTGATCGAGCATTTCCGCCTGGATGTCAATGATGGCGTCGTCTAGGCGTTCGGGCGCGACGACGTAGTGCGAGGCAGGGTAGATGGCCACGTGCTGCAGCACGCTGCGCACCTCGCCCGTGAGCGCGGTGATTTCACAGATGCGCTCGATTTCGTCGCCGAAAAACTCCACGCGAATGGCAGTTTCAAAGCTATACACAGGAAAAATTTCAATTGTATCACCGCGTACACGAAAATGGTTGCGCGTAAAACTCACGTCGTTGCGCTCATAGCGAATCTCTACCAGTTTTGCGATGAGTTCGTCGCGTGATTTAGTTTGCCCCGGACGCAGCGAAACCACCATATTGCGGTAGTCAATGGGATTGCCGAGCGAAAAAATGCAGCTCACGCTGGCCACGATAATCACGTCGCGGCGCTCGCTGAGCGATGAAGTTGCCGAATGGCGCAGCTTGTCGATTTCTTCATTGACCTGCGAGTCTTTTTCAATATAAGTGTCCGTAGCAGCAACATAGGCCTCGGGCTGATAGTAGTCGTAGTAGCTGACGAAATATTCCACGCGGTTTTCCGGGAAAAACTCACGAAACTCGCTGCACAGCTGCGCAGCAAGGGTTTTATTGTGCGCCAACACCAGCGTTGGGCGGTTCATTTGCGCAATCACGTTGGCCATGGTGAACGTTTTGCCCGAACCCGTAACACCCAGCAACACCTGGGTTTCGTGGCCTTGACGCAGACCATCAACTAGCTGTGCGATGGCATGTGGCTGGTCACCGGTGGGGGCGAATTGTGAATGTAACTTGAAATGCATACGTGAGCTTTCTATGTTCTTTTTTTGCAAAAAAAGAACCAAAAAAACCTATGCCGCTTCGCGGGGGGATTTTGTTGGGGCTAGGATAGAACACAGCGAAGCGAGGATAAAGTTCTTTTTGATTACTTTTTCTTTCAAGAAAAAGTAATGCCGCGCGGCGAGCGCAAAAAATTATTCATCGGCGGCGATTTGCAGCATGATGGAGGGTGCATCGTCGTGGAAAATGCGCATGTATTTTGGGTGCGCAGCCATGGAAAAGCAGTGTCCTTGTGCAACGATGAGATGGTCTAGCAGCTGGATTTGCACACTGTTGAAGACTTTTACGGCACCTTCGGTGCGTGCGACATCGCTGCGTGACGGCGCGGCAACGCCATTTGGGTGATTATGCGCGAGGATCACTTTGGTTGCATTGTGCCGAAAGGCGGCCTCGAGCAAGGTGCGGTTGTCTAGACTAACGGCGTGTTTGGTGCCCAGCGAAATTTGTCCGGCGTGCAGCAGTTGTGTGGTGTTATCAAAACACAGCAAGAAGGCGGCCTCAGATTTCATTCCGGTAAACAGCGACACGGCAAAACGATGCAACGCTTGCTTGTTGGCAAATGATATTTTTTCTTGCACCTGTTCGGCAAGATAGCGCTTGGCAAGCTGCGCAACAAAGATGATGAGCGTGGCCGAGTTTTCGCCGATGCCTTGCACTTTGCACAGCTCCTCAAAGGGTGCATCAAGCACAGCCGAAAGCGTGCCGAAGTGCCGGATTAACTGATGGGCGATTTCATTGGTATCTTGTCGCGGAATGGCGTAAAATAACAGCATCTCCAGCACATTGTGCGCTGGAAACGATTGTAGCCCAGCCTGAAGAAAGCGTTGCCGAGTGCGTTTGCGGTGGTTTTCGTGCATAATCCTAACCTTCAACATTTTAACACAAATGTTCCGACTTGTCAAGAGGAAAATTCATGTTATAATAAAAAATACAATAGACGCAGGAGATTTGATGTGAGAATAGCGGGAATTATTGCGGAATACAACCCTTTTCACAGAGGGCACGCTTGGCATATAGCACAGACGCGTGCTGCCGGGGCCACGCATGTGGTGGTGGTGATGAGCGGCTGCACGGTGCAGCGCGGTGAGTTTGCCATTGCGCAAACGCATGTGCGGGCACGCATGGCGCTTGAAAATGGCGCGGATTTGGTGATTTTGCTGCCCACGCCGTGGTCATGCGCGCGTGCCCAGGATTTTGCACGGGCGGGTGTGCATTTGTTGAATTCGCTGGGCTGTGTTGATATGCTCAGTTTTGGCAGCGAAAGCGCAGATTTAGCGTTGCTTCAGCGCGCCGCCGCGTTAACAGGGGACGAGAGGGTAGCACTCAGCCTGCGAAAGCGGGTAGGGGAGGGGGAGGCCTTTGCGCGGGCACGGCAGGGGGCAGTGGCCGAGCTTGATCCACAGGCTGCAGCCGTGTTGCGCACCCCGAATGACACCCTAGGGGTCGAATACATCAATGCGATAAAGCATTTGGGCGCGAAAATAGAGCCTTTTGCTATCAAAAGAATGGGTGCTGCACATGATGAAATCGGCGGAGAGGGCTTCGCCAGCGCAAGCGAACTTCGCATAATCCTAAAAAGGGCTGGGAACGAGCGAATATTATGCGAAGTTCCGAGCGCGCATCTGCTTCTGGAAGAAATATCCAAGCGTTGTGCTCCGGTTGACATGAAACGCTTGGAAACCGCGTGGTTATTGCGTTTGCGCGGCATGCAGCCTGAAAAATTCGCTGCATTGCCAGACATCTCAGAAGGCATGGAGCATCTATTATATCGCGCGGTGCGAGAAGAAAATAGCATAGAGGATATTTTGCGAGCGGCAACAGGAAAACGCTACCCTGCTGCACGGGTGAGGAGAGCACTCTTTCACGCTTTACTTGAACAAAGCGCGAAAGATCTCGCGACACTTCCTCGCTTTACTTGGGTAATAGGCCATACACTGAAAGGCCGAGAATTGCTTCATCGCACAAAAGCGAACGCGGACTTGCCAATCATCTCACGCATGGCAGATATAAAAAAAATGTCGCCCGAAGTGCAGTTGCAATTTGCGCATGAATGTCGTGCGGCGGATATGATGGCACTGGCGATGCCGCAGGTGCAAGCATGTGGGATGGAGCAGCGGCGAGAAACGATAACGCTTTAACGCGTGACAGTGCCGATGCATTGTTCCCCATCAACGTGTGAAATTGAAACTCGCACAAGCTGACTTTGCTGCGCAGGCGTAGCGTCACGCACAACCACTGGGGTATAATTGGCAGCATAGCCTTGCAATTCGCCGTTTTTGTTGGGTTGTTCGAGCAAAACCTCATGTGTTTGTCCAATTTGTGCAGCAAGAAAAGATCGGTTCAACGATTTAGCGAGAGAAAGCGCCTCTTGAACACGTTGTTGCTTTTCTGCTTTGGAGAGTTGATTCGCGAAGGTGGCAGCAGGCGTTCCTGGACGCGATGAAAACGGAAAAACATGCACTTTTGAGAAAGCCATTTGCTTCACAAATGCGAGCGATTGCGCATGGTCTTGTTCTGTTTCACCAGGGAAGCCCACCATGATGTCGGTCGTAATGGATGCACTTGGGAAGAGGTGGCGTAAACGCACCATCAAGTCAGCGTAATAAAGCGTGTCGTAACGACGACCCATGCGCGTTAGCGTGCTGTCGCAACCGCTTTGCAACGAGATGTGAAAGTGTGGACATAATGCTTTAATGCGCGAAAGTGTTTCGGTGATGCTTTCGTTGAGTAAATCGGGTTCAAGTGAGCCAAGGCGGATGCGCGCAACGCCAGATTCACCCACGGCCAGCACAGCGTCGCCCAGGTTATAATCATGCCCTTTGCCATATGCAGCCAAGTTAATGCCGACCAACACAATCTCACGAAACCCTTGTGAAACAAGAGATTTTGCTTCATTGCGCACGTCATCAAGTGGCTTAGAGCGAACAGGGCCGCGTGCATGTGGGATAATACAATAACTGCAAAAATGGTCGCAACCATCTTGGATTTTCAGGGTGGCACGAGTGGAGGAGAGGCTTTGTGCGGGCGAACCGAACGCTTCATTGCGCTGTCGCGAAGATACGGAAACGATAGGATGATTAAATTTCAAAAGTTCATCGATGTATTGCGCTAAATCGCAAACATCGCGTTGGCCGAGAATCAAATCCACTTCAGGATATTGCTGTGCTAAATTATCAGTAACCTGCACAGCACAGCCAGTGAGCACCAGCACACAGTCTTGGTTTAATTTGCGAAAGCGTCGAAGCATTTGGCGGGTTTTTCGGTCACTTTCGGCAGTGACAGTGCAGGAGTTCACCACCACGATATCGGCAGTTTCGGGGGGCGCAGGTGAATAGCCTGCTGCGGCCATGTGTGCGGAAATCGCATCGCTATCGGCTTGGTTGACTTTGCAGCCAAGCGTGAAAAAACCAACTGTCACGGCAGCCTCCTTTTTGTTGTTCATCATTTATAGTACCACAAAATGCGCGTAAAAGCAAGAGATAGCATAAAAAAACACGCCTGTGCATAAAAATTTCACAAAGCAAGTGGAGGAGTGGAATATATGCGCATATGGAAAAAAGTGGTGGCGGTTGTGTTAGTAATTGGAATACTTTTATCAACTAAAGCGGTAGTCGCTTCAGCAAACGAAAGTGACGCGTTGCCCGTTGAGATCGCGGCACGCGCAGCCGTGCTGATGGACGCCGCCACTGGGCAAGTGCTCATGACATATAACGAGCACCAGCGGCTATACCCGGCATCGGTTACCAAGGTGATGACTTTGCTTTTGGTGGCTGAAGCGTTAGCGGATGGGAAACTATGCTTGACGGATCAAATCACCGTGAGTGGCACGGCGGCGGGCAAGGGCGGCTCACAGATTTGGCTGCGCGAGGGCGAAAGCATGTTGATGGAAGATTTGCTGAAAGCCATTGCGATTTACAGCGCCAACGATGCCAGTGTGGCCTTGGCCGAGGCAATCGCGGGCAGTGAAGAAGGCTTTGTTGCTTTAATGAACGAAAGAGCCGCTGAGCTAGGTATGGTTAACACAAACTTTGAAAACAGCACCGGTCTTGATGATACCACAGAAAATCACTTGACCACAGCGTATGACATTGCGCTGATGAGTCGAGAATTGCTTCAGCACGGAGAAGTGATTGCGTATTCGATGATTTGGATGGATAGCTTGCGTGACGGCGAAACAGAGCTGGTGAACACCAATCGCTTGGTGCGCTTTTTTGAGGGCGCAACTGGGCTGAAAACTGGCACGACCAGCCGTGCGGGTTGCTGCATCTCTGCCACGGCCATGCGCGGGGATACCCATCTGATCGCCGTGGTGCTGGGTAGTGACAACAGCAACGACCGCTTTGACACAGCAAAGCGCATGCTCAATTGGGGATTTGCGAACTACAGCACAGTAACACCCGAAATCGATACCAACCTTATCACGCCAGTTCGTGTGTTGCATGGTGAGGATAGATACATCACGCCTGTGTTGCCTGGTGGCATGCCCATTCTGGTGCCGCGCGGCAGCGAAGATGACTTGCAGCAAAACATCGAGCTGGCACTTGACGTGCAAGCGCCGGTGGTGGAGGGTCAGGTGTTGGGGCGCATTACGGTGCTGCTGGGTGATGACGTAGTTGGGGAGTATACGCTGACCGCGCCCGAAGCAGTGCAGGAGCTGCGCTTTGTGTTGGTGCTGCGACGATTGATGAACGCTTTAGCGCGATAAAGAGGGGAGCTAGACGAACAAAACGTCGAACACAACACTTCAACGCAATGAAGCGACAGAAACGCTTTAGCGAAATAAAGCAAGGGACGCTTCACTGCGATAAAGCGAAATAAAATAGCAAGCAAATGCGCGCGCTTTAGACAACTAAAGTGCGTGCTTGTTGCATTGACGCGCACATAATTCACTTGCGCGGCGCATACCTATGGACAAGATAACATGTGCAAAAAAGTTTTTGCAACCAACGCTGCGGCGCACGCAACTTGGCTGCAAAGAGAATGCATGCAATGGAAAGGAATGCAAGATGAATTTACGCGCAATCACATCATTGCGATGGTTACGGCTTGGCGGCTCGAGCACCCTGCCCAGCTTGCAGGATATAAAAAAAATATTGAGCAAACATTGGCACAAGCTGGCGCTGGTGGCCCTGTTTGGGCTGGGGCTATTTTTGGGTGCACGCACAGCTGCGGTTGGCTATAGCGGTTGGCAGGCCCAAGTGATGGCCTTGTTGCAGGCTCAGCGCAGCAGCCGGGTTGGCCGCAGCATGCTAACCAACGGGCTAAATTACTTTGGCGGCGACATGATTTTTCTTGCCATTGCCTACATATTCGGCCTGAGTGCAGGCGGATTGCCGTTTTTGCTGGTGCTGCCAGTGCTGCGCGGATTGGGTATTGGTGTGCTGAGTGGTGGATTGTATCTTGCGCATGGTGCCACTGGCGTGGGCTATGCGTTGCTGGTGCATTATCCTGCCACAGTGATCAGTATGCTCATCATGTTCAGTGCCTGCAAAGAAAGCATGCTCATGAGCGGCGACATGCTGCTGTTGCTCAATGGCAAAATTGAGCACGCTGAAAGCAGCCTAAGGCGCTATAGCATGTGCTTTTTGGTGCTGGTGATGACCAGCGTGATTGCCGCTGCCGTGGATGTGATTACTTTCACCGTGTTTGCGGGTGTGTTTGACTTGGGTTAATTCCAGCCCGGGAAATATGTGAATATGCAATGCCAGTCATCGCCGCCACATGCGTCATCGCCACAGCCCCAGCAGAAATGTCCGAAATCAAAGCCTTGGCCATGGCTGGTGAAGATAATATAATCCAGTTCAAAGAACGTTAAGAACGTGTTGCCCAGCGTGGCGCGAAACGCATATTCAAATGATGAACCCGTACGCCTATATAGATCAGCGTTCAAATCAAGATGGCCAGTGTTGCCGCGTATTTCCCAATGCAATAGTTCGCCGCCTGGCCACAGCAAAGAAAAGATATGCTCGGCCGTGCCATCCGTCATGGCTGGCACGGTGTAAAATCCGATTCCGCCGCCGTAGTCACGTGAACGATATAGCTGAATCTCATACACGTGCGTTGGCCCCGGCGTGGCTGTGGTGAGCGTTGTTGTGGTAGTTGCTTGCGTAGCGGTGATATCTATCGTGGTTGTTTCAGTTGTAGTCATTTCGGTTGGTTGTATGGTCGGTTGGCTTGGCGTGCACGCAACCAGCAACAGCACGACAACCGCCAGCAAAGCAATAACAATACGCTTCATCAAAACTTCTCCTCTTAAAATAAGCTTGTGACGTATGCCACGTAATCTGCCAGATGCACAGGCAAATGCACAATGCACCACCAGATGATATAAAAGATGCCAGCCACAAAATGCAGCAACGCCCAGCCAATGCTGCCATTGACCAGCCAGCTTAGTATTGCAGCAACCACGCCTGAGAACAAGCCGCCCCAAAGCACGCAGCCGCAGCCCTTGCGGTTTCGTAGGTTCATTGTAAACTCCTTTCTTGTTCTTTTTTGAAAAAAAGAACCAAAAAACTTTAGCCACCTGCGGTGGGGCTCGGTCGCTTCGCTGTGGTCTATTATAGTCTAATCAAATCTAGGTTTTTTTGCGCTACTTTTTTTGCAAAAAAAGTAGCAAGAGCCTCGCGTCGCTTAATCCTCAGTGCGCAGGTTAGCCAGTGGGTTTTGCTGCACGGCATCTGCAAGCTGTTGATTGGCAACGTGTGTGTAGATTTGCGTGGTATTGAGGTTTTCGTGGCCGAGGATTTCCTTGAGGGTTCGCACGTCAACGTTGTTTTGATACATGAGCGTGGCGGCCGTGTGGCGCAGCTTGTGAATGCTGTAACCGCGATTCTCTAGGCCGCACAGCTGCAGATACTTAGTGAGCATCAGTTCAACCGAGCGCGGATTGATGCGACGCTTGTTGCGGCTGATGAACAATGCGTCGCGGTCTTCGTGGCGCAGGCCATCTTGCGGGCGTGTGCGCAGGTAGCGTTCCAATGCGGCTAAGCATGCGGCGTTGAGATACACGGTGCGGTCTTTGCTGCCTTTGCCGCGCACGCGCACGGTGTCGTTGCTAGCGATGTCCGCCAGATTGATGTTGCACAGCTCGCTCAGACGCAGCCCACAATTGAGAAACAACACGAGGATGCAGTAGTCACGCTCGCGGAATGGATTGCTCAGGTCTTGCTCCACGGTGTTCAGCAGCAGCACGCAATCGTCAAGCGGCAAATAAACCGGCAGCGACTTGGCGGTTTTGATTCCGTCCATCCCATCCAGTGGGTTTTTATCCAGCAAATGCTTGCGCACGGTAAGATAACGAAAGAATCGTCGCACCGCAACATATCTGCGGTTGAGCGTGTTGGCATTGTTGCCGCGCACATTGCGGCAATAGCTGATGAAATCCTCGGCATCTTCAGTGGAGATGGCGCGGATGAAGGCGATGTCTGCAATGGGCTGCAGGTCGATTTCATCCCAATCTAGGCCAGATGGCAGCACATGGTGGCGCTGCGCCATGTAGTAGAAAAACAGGCGCAGGTCACTGGCATATTCCAGAATGGTGAGCTCGGCGGTTTGCTTGCGCTCAAGTGCTCGAATGTAATCTTGCACCAGCAGCGGCAGGAATGCGATATCATCTCGTTTCATCAAATCCCCCTAGTTTCGCAAAAGTTCTCTTATGCGAAGTTGTGTGTTGCGCTTAATGTGAGTGAATGCCACTCGCCCCTGCAGCGTCTCAATCAGTTTGTCCCAAACGCCCCATAGGTCGTGCAAATGATTTCTATTGGCTGCAAACCAGAGTTAGAGTTTCAGCTGCATGCGGCAAACCACAAATGGCACACCCGCATACTCCCTCTTGCCAGTTTGCACAAACCCGCGCCGCAAGTACCATGCTTTGAGCGGCTCGTTTGCATCAATCAACCCGACCTCTAGGCTGCGCACTTTGCCCTGTCGCAGTTCATGCAACAGCTTGTCCAGCAGCATGTTACCTAGACCAAGGCCTTGGTATGCCGGCAAAACGCAAAATCGCAAGCCCTCAACAACATGTTTTTTCGTGGGAGTTGCCGCGGCGAATCCAATGATTTCGCCATCAGAATTGTGTGCTGCAAGATGAATGGCAAGAGGCAAATTCAGCTTGGCCAACAGCAAATCGTCAGCCTGAAAAGCCGGATGAGACGCACAATTTTCGCGCGTGATATTGAACTGCGCGGCTACGTCGGCATAGCTTGTGCGAATGAGACGGCCAATCTCGGGCAGATTTTCAAGCAAATCTACCCGAGAAACCGTAAAGTTAGGTGTGTGCATGCGAGAACCAACTTCGTAAAACTTTTGAGGAGCCCCCTGCCCCATGGAGAACAAAACACTTCAGTGCGCTAAATCGATGAATCACGAAGAACAACAACAATTTGTTCGCCTGCGTGAGCGTTGACAATTTGAGCAGTTTGAACAACTTGAGCAATTGGGACAACGGATGTTGCCAATGGGCGGCACAGGGGTAATCGGCGGTGTGCCGCAGTTGGTGCATGGCGTGCACCATGGGCAAGGCGGCCTAATCTCCCCGATGGGCGGCACTGGTGTTACCGGCGGCCTGAGCGGTGGCCCTGGCGGGAGGTTTGATCCTGGCCATGTGCAGGGACGTGTGGGGTCGCAAAACGGCAATAGTTCCGGCACAAGCATCGCCCAGCATGGGCAGGCAGGTCGTATATCACCGATAGGCGGCACAGGTGTGATGATTGGCGGAATTTGCCCAATCGGCGGAACGGGTGTGATTGGTGGGAGCTGTCCAATGGGCGGCACGGGTGTGGCCGGCGGCCGTGGCCTAAATATCCCCCCAATGAATTGCGGCTCTGCTGCCTCGGTTGGAGCTGCTGTGTCTTGTGGTTCTGCAGCGACTGGCTGGTACACCTCAACGGGTGTTGCGACTGATGGGAATAAGTACAATGGCATGGTTAATCACCCTTTATTATGTAATGGTTTCTCCATGCTTATTGTATGCGATAGGCGGCTTGACTGGTTCCGCCACCTGCAGTGGGCTTGGCGAAGGATAAGGTTTCGGGCGGATTTGCATCCGCCCCTACATGTTGCGGCTTGATGTAATGTTGC
>Ga0123355_10004453_pt1 | contig 20367 bp, 15 predicted proteins | sample TergutEmb28metaG_3_FD_89872 | JGI IMG/M metagenome (GOLD analysis project Ga0123355, IMG submission 89872) | Embiratermes neotenicus P1 segment gut microbial communities from Petit-Saut dam, French Guiana - Emb289 P1 | ecosystem: Host-associated > Arthropoda: Insects > Digestive system > Gut ...
TACAGTCAGTCTGTAGCTACATTCTGTTACAGCTACAGTCAGTCTGTAGCTACATTCTGTTACAGCTACAGTCAGTCTGTAGCTACATTCTGTTACAGCTACAGACAGTCTGTAGCTACATTCTGTTACAGCTACAGTCAGTCTGTAGCTACATTCTGTTACAGCTACAGAAAGTCTGTAGTTACATTCTGTTACAGTTACAGTCTGTCTGTAGCTACTTTCTGTTACAGCTATAGTCAGTCTGTAGCTACATTCCGTTACAGTTACAGTCAGTCTGTAGCTACATTCTGTTACAGCTACAGTCAGTCTGTAGCTAATTTCTGTTACAGTTGCATTCAGTCTGTAGCTACGTTCTGTTACAGCTACAGTCAGTCTGTAGCTACTTTCTGTTACAGCTACAGTTAGTCTGTAGCTACATTCTGTTACAGCTACAGCCATTCTGTAGCTACATTCTGTTACAGCTACATTCAGTCTGTAGCTACATTCTGTTACAGCTACAGTCAATCTGTAGCTACACTCTGTTACAGCTACAGTCAGTCTGTAGCTACATTCTGTTACAGCTACAGTCAGTCTGTAGCTACATTCTGTTACAGCTACAGTCAATCTTTAGCTACATTCTGTGGCAATTACAGTCAGTCTTTAGCTACATTTTGTTACAGCTACAGTCATTCTTTAGCTACATTCTGTTACAGTTACATTCAGTCTGTAGCTACATTCTGTTACAACTACAGTCAGTCTGTAGCTACATTCTTTTACATCTACAGTCAGACTATAGCTACATTTTCACCATTAATAGCTCCATCTATACAGCAAACAATCTCAATTTTATATTCCACAGCAATCATTCAGTCTGCTTGTTCCGCCTACATTACGTACTGTTAGCGATCAGACTGCTAATGTCACTCTAAACAACACTGCCCGTTAGAATCAATAACCGTTAGTTACAATTCACAACCGTTTTATATGCTGATGTTTTGTTCTTGCATTGGAAACTGCAGATAAAGCGGATGTTAAAACTTCGTTAGCAGCCATGAAATTTGGCGGTCATGGAGCTATTACAGTTCCACAAGCTGCTATATTCAGCACTGAATTGGTCAGTGCTAAGTTTGACGCACCGTCCGCCTTAACCCGGGAATAGAATCACCCCTATTTGTTGGATATGTTGTTGGGGGGGGGGGGCATTGGGCTCTTCTGGAGAATTTGGAAAGAGTAAATGTATTTACTGTAACAGAGATTCATAGCACAACTGCTCTGTTTTCCAGCCATTACCCCAGTCACTATACCAACTGAGCTACCCTTAGTAACTCATATGAATTTGTTTCTTGGCTGTCACGAATAGTTTTAAGCTGCTGGTTTGGAGTTAAACTGACGGCAAAAATTAATTTCATCCACACTATCTGCAGTCTACAAAACGTTACGCCCTTTTACACGCTTCATGTGCACCTGCACTGACAGGGAGACGTAATGTGACGGCCTTAGCAAATTGACTGCAGGCCGGGAAGGTAGACATTTTGCCATTACTAGTGCATGGATTATGTCGGGCTTGGTTAAGACGAACTGACTCTCCGAACTGTGAGACTGAAACTGCTAACAGGACTCTTCAATTAGGGTAAATTACTGTACCTGCAGACGGTGATGAAATTAATTTTCAAAATGAAATATCGTGAAGCTTCTACTTTAGGAACGATGCCTTCTGTTTTGTGGTAAAGACTTCAATTTTTAGGATAAACTAGAACTTATATATACCTATGAATTTATTGAAAGGAGAAAATGAAGTAAATTCTTGTGATCGGAATGCCAGTACTGTGGTATTGTGTAGCAAATATATATATCTAAATTGCAAATAAAATGAAGTACATTAGAAAGTAAAATCCTTTCTATTTTATAAGTTGCTATATATTAAGGCCTTATATACACATATATATGTGTATGTATACGTAACTTGATATCACGTACCTCCGTCCCTGTCAAAATGTCACCATCTCTGTTCTACATAAGTCCACCGTCCTTCCACAAGCCAAGTGCAGTTTGTGTCTTGTCGCTGCTTTTTGTGTGCATTCAGTTTATTGTGTTGAAGGCGTCTGAGGGAAAGAATAACTTGCTGCTTTTCGAGCAGGGGGAGGTTAATCTTATCTTAATGACAGAATGACAAGAAGAATCTTGCCAACGTTCAAGGCGAAGTGAAACATAAATTTTCCATCACTCAAGTTGTTTATCCCATACGTTTTATCTGCCATGTTATTTGTAATTTCAAGTATCAAGTTATCTACCGATCACAGTCGCTGTCCAGATATTGCAGCTAAATGGCTTAACACCCACAGAATTGCACAATGACCAACCGTCTGCTGTAACCAAACATAAATTCCATTTCTCGTGCAAAATAAAATGCAATTTTGCATTTTTGTAACAAACGGTGACGATCCGACTGTCGCAGTTAATAAATGTAATTAGAACAGACCTGGCAGTTCAAGAAGACAACAAGTTAGGCATTGTACGCATGTCGTAACAATTGTAACTCCTGTTATTTTCCCCGTTTGTTTATATCTAAAACTTGTAGACGTTTTGCAGATTTAACTTTGATGAATTTATGTCTGCATAGGAGAGCTGTGTACAGTGTTGGGTGGAAAAAGATTGTTCTCATGAATATGAACACACAAACATATATATATTGTTTCTCTATACCTGTGTGCAATATCCACATTAATATTTATTTCCCGTCATCTGTATTCAAAACTTCAATTTAAGAAAGATTTACTTTATATAATTATATACCAGACAATACCATTGGTCATACAGTCCAAGGCGTAGGTTGCCGCCACTTCATTTCTGCATTCGCAGGTTCGAATCCCACTGATGGCAAGGGTATTGATTTGTTGTGTTTTGTTGTGTGTTGTGCAGTTAGCGGTCTGTGCGACGGGCTGATCACTGGTATACAGGAGAGAGAGAGAGAGAGAGAGAGAGAGAGTTTGTGTGTGTGTGTGTGTGTTTGTCTAAATTTGTGTTGTCTAGAAACTTCCAAAATGAGGTTTCGGTCACAGATGCGGATAATATAATATAATACACTAGTTTTTCCTTGCATAACGCTTCCCCTCTTACCAGCACGTCCCTACACGACCCACAATTCAATGACAGTAATGTGGTGTTTAATCCATTTTGCATTTCTTCATATAATGTGCAGTATTATATTGTGGGTTGTAACTAAATGAAAGTTACAGTACACTTTACAATTTGGTTTTATAAATATACTTTGTGAATGAACTAAATATACAGGATGTTCAATTGCATTGTAATGCTATTATCTTCAGCCTAAGCAATAAAGAAGCATTCACGCATTTTGTTAAAAATCAGAAAGACATTATTGGTTCGATATCTTCTTATAACATACAGTATATATATTTGATAGTATCTAGATAAGAAAATAACACCAACATGCAAGTTTTCCTACTTATCGTTTCTTTCCCGTAACACAACACAAAGTGCAAACAGCAACACTGCGAAAACACAAACCGAGAGTCAAAATGAACCAATGGAAAGAAGACAACAAATAAAATAATAGAAGTTATAAGGCATAAACGTACATTAAATTGTATATCTTGGGAAGTGAAAGTGAATACCGGAACATAACGTGTATTGATAGAACTGTAACTGTAGTACTGCCACATGTATAGTGACATTAATTGTATATCATGGGAAGTGAAGGTGAATACCGGTACATAACGTGTATTGATAGAACAGTAACTGTAATACTGCCATATGCATAGTGACAATTTTTGTGTATCGTGGGAAGTGAAGGTGAATACCGGTACAAAACCTGTATTGATTGAACAGTAACTGTATTACTGCCACATGCATAGTGACAATTTTTGTGTATCGTGGGAAGTGAAGGTGAATACCGGTACATAACGGGTATTGATCGAACAGTAACTGTAGTACAGTCACATGCGTAGTGACATTAATTGCGTAGCGTGGAAAGTGAAAGTGAAAACCGGTACATAACGTGTATTGATCGAACAGTAACTGTAGTAGTGCCACATACATAGTGAAAATATTTATGTATCGTGCGAAGTGAAGGTAAGTACCGGTAAATAACGTGTATTGATTGAACAGTAACTGCAATAATGTCACATACATAGTGAAAATTATTGTGTATCGTGGGAAGTGAAGGGGAATACCGGTACATAGCGTGTAATGATCGAAATTAACTGTAGTACTGCCACATGTATGGGTACCAATAATTGTAAATTGTAGGAAGTGAAGACGAATACCGGTACATAACATTTATTGATCGAACAGCAACTGTAGTACTGCCACATGCATAATGACAAAAATTGTATATCATGGGAAGTGAAGGTGAATACCGATACACAACGTGTATTGATAGAAAAGGAACTGTAGTACTGCCATATGCATAATGACAAAAATTGTATATCATGGAAAGCGGAGGTGAATACAGGTAATTAACGTGTATTGATCGAAAAGTAACTTTATTACTGCCACATGTTTAGTGACAATAATTGTATACCGTGAGAAATGAAGGTGAATACCCGTAAATAACGTGTATTGATCGAACAGTAACTGTAGTACTGCCACATGTATAGTACCAATAATTGTAAATTGTAGGAAGTGAAGGTGAATACCGGTACATAACGTGTATTGATCGAACAGTAAGTGTAGTACTGCCACATGTATAGTGACAATAATTTTATATTGTAGGAAGTGAAGGTGAATACCGGTAAATAACGTGTAATGATGAAACAGTAACTGTATTACTACCACATGAATAGGGACAATAATTGTTTCTCTTGGGAAGTGAAGGTGAATACCGGTAAATAAAATGTAATGATGGAACAGTAACTGTATTACTGCCACATGAATAGGAACAATAATTGTGTATCGTGGGAAGTGGAGGTGAATACCGCTAAATAACATGTATTGATAAATCATTAACTATAGTACTGCCACATGTATAGTGACAATTATTGTATATCGTGGAAGTGCAAGTTAATACCTCTCTATAACTTGTATTGATCGAACAGTTACTGTATTACTGCTACATGCATAGTGACAATAATTGTATATTGTAGGAAGTAAAGGTGAATACCGGTACATAACGTTTATTGATTGAACAGTAAATGTAGTACTGCCACATGCATAGTGACAACAATTTTATATCGTTTGAAGTGAAGGTGAATACCGGTACATAACGTGTATTGATCGAACAGTAACTGTAGTAATGCCACATCCATAATGACAAAAATTTTATATCACGGAAAGTGGAGGTGAATATCGGTAATTAACGTGTATTGATCGAACAGTAACTTTATTTCTGCAACATATATAGTGACAATAATTGTATATCGTGGGAAGTGAAGGTGTATACCGGTACATAACCTGTATTGGCCGAACAGTAACTGTATTTGTGACACATGTTTATAAACAATAATTGTATATTGTAGGAAGTGAAGTTGAATACCGTTACATAACGTGAATTGATGGAATATTTACTGTAGTACTGACACATATTTAGTGACAATAATTCTGTATCGTGGGAAATGTAGGTTAATACCATTACATAACATTTATTGATGGAACAGTAACTGTAGTACAGCCACATGCATAGTGACAATAATTGTGTAACGTGGGAAGTGAAGTTGAATACCGATAAATAACATGTATTGATCAATCAGTATCTGTAGTACTGCCACATGCATAGTGACAATTAATGTATATCGTGGAAGTGAAGGTGAATACCGTTCCATAAAGTGTATTGATAGAACATTAACTGTAGTTCTTATACGTGCATAGTGACAATAATTTTATATTGTAGGAAGTGAGGGTGAATACCGGTACATAACGTGTATTGAACGACCAGTAACTGTAGTACTGCCACATGCATAGTGACAATAATGGTATATCGTGGGAAGTGAAGTTGAATACCGGTACATAACGTGTATTGAATGAACAGTAACTGTAGTATGGCCACATGCATAGTGACTTTTTTGTGTATCGTGGCAAGTGAAGGTGAACACCACTAAATAACGTGTATTGATCGAACAGTAACTCTAGTACAGCCACAAGCATAGGGACAATAATTGTTTATCTTGGGAAGTGAAGGTGAATACCGGTAAGTAACCTGTATTGATGTAACATTAACTCTAGTACTGCCATATGCATAGTGACTTTTTTGTGAATCTTGGGAAGTGAAGGTGAACACCGCTAAACCAATTGTATTGATCGAACAGTAACTGTAGTACAGCCACAAGCATAGGAAAAATAATTGTATATCGTGGGAATTGAAGGTGAATACCGGTACATAATGTGTATTGATTGAACAGTAACTGTAATACTGCCACTTGCATAGGGATAATAATTGTTTTTGTGGGAAGTGAATGTGAATACCGGTACATAACGTGTATTGATCGAACAGTAACCGTAATACTGACACATGCATAGTGACAACAATTGTGTATCGTGGGAAGTGAAGGTGAATACGGGTACATAAAGTGTATTGATCGCACAGTAACAGTATTACTGCCACATGCATAGTGACAATAATTGTATATTGTAGGAAGTGAAGATGAATACCGGTACATAAGGTGTATTGATTGAACAGTAACTGTAGTACTGCCACATGCATAGTGACTATTTTGTGTATCATGGGAAGTGAAGGTGAACGACGCTAAATAACGTGTATTAATGTAACAGTAACTGTAGTACTGCCACAAGCATAGGGACAATAATTGTTTATCGTGGGAATTGAAGGTGAATACCGGTACATAATGTGTATTGAACGATCAGTATCTATAGTACTGCCACATGCATAGGGACAATAATTTTTTATCGTGGGAAGTGAAGGTGAATACCGGTACATAACGTGTATTGATCGAACAGTATCTGTAGTACTGCCACATGCATATTGAAAATAATTGTATATGGTAGGAAGTTTAGGTGAGTACAGGTAAATAACGTGTATTGATCGAAAAGTAACTGTAGTACTGCCACATGTATAGTGACAATAACTGTATATCGTGGGAAGTGAAGGTGATTACCGGTACATAACCTGTATTGATGGAACAGTAACCGTAGTACTGTTACATGCATAGCGATTATAATTGTGTATCGTGGGAAGTGAAGGTGAATACCGGTACATAACGTGTATTGATCGAACAGTAACTGTGGTAAAGCCACATGCATAGTGACAACAATTGTATATCGTGGGAAGTGAAGGTGAATACCGGTACATAACCTGTAGTGATCGAACAGTAACCGTAGTATTGCCACTTTCATAGTGAAAACATGTGTATATCGTGGGAAGTGAAGGTGAATACCGGTACAAAACCTGTATTGATTGAACAGTAACTGTAGTACTGCCACATGCATAGTGACTTTCTTGTGTATCGTGGGAAGTGAAGTTGAACAACGCTATATAACGTGTATTGATCGAACAGTAACTGTAGTACTGCCACAAGCATAGGGACAATAATTGTATATCGTGGGAAGTGAAGGTGAATGCCGGTACATAATGTGTATTGATTGAACAGTAACTGTAGTACTACCACATGCATAGGGACAATAAATGTTTATCGTGGGAAGTGAAGGTGAACACCGGTACATAACGTGAATTGATCGAACAGTAACTGTAGTACTGCCACATGCATAGTTACAACAATTGTATATCTTGGGAAGTGAAGGTGAATACCGGTACTTAACCTGTATTGATCGAACAGTAACTGTACTACTGCCACATGCATAGTGACAATAATTGTATATTGTTGGAAGTGAAGGTGAATACCGGTACATAACCTTTATTGATTGAACAGTAACTAGTACTGCTACATGCATAGTGACAACAATTGTATATCGTGGGAAGTGAAGTTGAATACCGGTACATAACCTGTATTGATCGAACAGTAACTGTAGTACTGCCACATGCATAGTGACAATAATTGTATATTGTTGGAAATGTAAGTGAATACCGGTATGTAACGTGTATTGATTGAACAGTAACTAGTACTGCCACATGCATAGTGACAACAATTGTATATCGTGGGAAGTGAATTTGAATACCGGTATATAACGTGTATTGATCGAACATTAACCGCAGTACTGCCACATGCATAGTGACATCAATTGTATTTCGTGGGGAGTGAAGGTGAATACCGGTTCATAATCTGTATTCATCGAACAGTAACCGTAGTTCTGACACATGTATAGTGACAATAATTGTATATCGTGGGAAGTGAAAGTGAATACCGGTACATAACCTGTATTGATCGAACAGTAACTGTAGTACTGCCACATGCATAGTGACAATAATTGTATATTGTTGGGATTGAAAGGGAATACCTATACCTAACGTGTATTGATCGAAATGTAACTCTAGTATTGCCACATGCATAGTGACAATAATACAGTATCGTGGGAAGTTAAGGTGAATACCGTTACATAATATGTATTGATGGAACAGTAACTGTAGTACTGCCACATGCATAATGACAATAAATCCCTTCAGGACTGACAAAATTTACACAGCGTTTTTCTTTTCAAAGTTCACACCAATACACACGAAATGACACATAAATCTCTCTACGAAGCCCAATAAGATCCTTTTCGATTTACACGGATTATTTATAACATTTATATGTTCTTTGTCTCTAAATATTTTATTATGTTGACGAGTATAATTTCTTTCTTCTGTATTTTCAATCCCATTCACCGAATTAATTTATTTATTTTATTTGTATTTCGACGACCCGAATGTTGACTTCTTCATTAAGTGATAAAAGATTAAAAATCATCTTCAAATTGGGAAAAGTGCAATTAATTTGAAAACTGAAGTCAGTTTCGAGGAATTACGTGAAATTCTATTTGTTCAAAATTAGAAATTTTCTTAAAATAAATAGCCATTTTTTTTTTCAAAATTATTTTTTTCTTCTTGACAGCAACGTCGATATATTGCAGCAATACCGACGGGTTCTTTGTGTCATTTTTAATTCCAAGCTAAATCCAGTCTCTGTTTGTGACGGTACCATAAATTTATTTGTTACCGTATATCTTATATTTACAATGCTGAATGTTGTAGTGTCTGACATAGCTTATACAATTTTCCTCTTTTTTTTCATGACGGTTTTTCGATTATGTCAAAGGCATTCCAGTTGCAATTAAACTGTATAGAGCCTCGAGTACTAATATCTGTGTTAGTAAGTCTACGGCGTTTATAAATATGTCTATTAACATATCACGCAATTCGTAATATTAATTTGCGTTCTTTAATACCTTGTGTACCTTTGCATTGCTCGAAGCCAACAACATAAAATTTTTGTTTCAGGCGACGCGCTTCTGACAAACTTATATTAATTCTGTTCCAGAAGAGTTGTTACTGCATTAAACAGCTCCCTGCAACATATGGCTGCCATATTAGTTTCACCTGGTCCATATGCCATTTTTGTCACTATTCCAGACAACGGTAAAGAAGGCACAACTTTGCTTCGAAATCCTGTGAACGTCTTAGCAAGTGGAGGTTGTAGTGATGACGTTTGTAACTGGCTTATGCAGTGTCTGGCAAGTGGCGCATACTTCCCCTGAAATGATTTAGTAAATTGTTTTGGATATATGAAAACAGATTCGTCCTACATCCTCCCATATTCGCTTTTCTTTAACCAAATATGACAGTAGAGATTCTGACATTCTAACATATTTTTAATTCAATTCCTAAACTGTACCACCCTGAATATCAATATGCCGTAAAATAAGCAACAGTTTACGTTCTTCAATATCTTGTACCCTTATATCGGTGATATGTTTCAACCAATAACGAAGCATTTTCAAACAAACCAACACTTCTGACAAACCGTATATTCTGGTACCGCTGTAGCATTCTAAATGCAGTATATATACTGTCTTTATTAAATATTTTACCGTTTCCGTAGGCGAATTACTTCCACAGGTAAAACATTTATTTATTAATGCTATCAGAATCTCGGAATATACAACATATCACGAAGACATAACGGACGAATTGATCCACACTTTCATAACTTGCAGTTATAAGGAGTTGTGTGGCCAGCTTATTGCCTCAACATTTTTATCCATTGGATGCGAGGCTGGATGTTTTTCAGTGCCTGTCTGCATGTTTGAAAAAGAGAAAATTTTGTGTCTGTGTCTGGAACGAAACTCCAATTGCTGTTACAAATTAACTCAGTGAAACAGATTATGTTTTGAAAAGTTAATATTTTTCTTATCTAGTCAAGAAATTTCCTGCATTTTATGGAAACCTCTCCGTTGTTACCGTATCTACAAACAGCCTCTCATTTGACTCTATCCTGAATTACAGGAATACAATCTACAGCCTCCCATAATATTTCATTAAAATATATTTTAAATTGTCCTCACATATATGTCTAGGTTTTCTAAACTTTTTCTTTCTGTTTTAGCTGCTAAATACAAAAATCTATTTCACTTCTCCCCAGTAACTACCAGGTGGTCCGACAAAATCACCCCCTTTAAGTTATAATCTTTGTCTTAAACTTTGCTTCTTAATGAACAAAACATTGAGACGTGTGACTTTTAAAATAAACCCAGAAAATTTCCAGCTCTTCACAGATATTTAGCACAGCTGTTCTTTTTCCAAATTTTCCAAGGCAATCACCAGTGACTTGGCATAATACTCGTACTTCATTTGAACTGACAGCTGAACAGAAGAATTGCTTACAGCCGGAAGCCACCGTCTGTAACATACATTATATCCCTTCTGCTGTGTAGTGAAGTTGTTTGAAATGCACGCGGACTGGTGAGGTCTGCTTTATAACGCGCTCAGCAGGATTGTGAAGCAACACCGAATTTTTCTGTTTGCTGCACTGAAAGACACAGACGTTATATTTTGCCCATTGCACGATACATTCACAAAACACAATACGCAGGCGTAAAGTGCGCGCAGTCGGTCTGAGCAGCGCTGTTGTTCAGAATTGAAACTTTTAATGGGGTACTTTGTTTGCAGTTGTCAGACGGGGGATATTTGGACCTTATTATAGAGATCTGATGTCTTATTTCTTCAAAAGGAATTACTTATACTGCAAAAACTGCATGACAATTATTTTCTCCGAATAATCAATGTGTACACAAAATTTGAACACGATTGGCGATTTGCGTGTATACATATCAATGAGGCAATTTCGCGGAAAATTGTTGTCTTGGAGAACCAATACGTATTACTTACTGTGTGTTGCTGTAATCTCAGTTATCCAGCACACATTGCACAAGCGCTCTACAATACTATCATCTGAGGTCTTCGCTCTTCTACATATTATATTTTAAAAGACACGTTTTTCGAGATAAGTATTGAACACAAAATTTGGGTTTTAGTTTTATCAAACAAAGTTTGTCTGAAACATTTCTCATTCTAAGAAACACAAAGCAAAATATCACCGTAAATATTCACAAGTCCTCTTTTTAAAAAACCTGTTATTTTGTAATTTATTAATGAAATCTGAATTTTCTAGACGGATTCTGGAAAAATATTCAAATATAAAACTTCATGAAAATATTTTCTGTGGGAGTTAATTTTTTTTAATGTGGACGGAAAGACAGACACAGCGAAACTATTATTCGCTTAGCGCAATTTTGCGTAAGTCCAAAACATATATATCCAATGTAATTTTTCTTCTTTTGTGTTAATTGACATACTATTGCCCATGTTAAGTTAACAATGACAAAATTTATTGACAACGTATAATGCCTATTTCATTTAATATTTCCTCTTTGTGCCCCTTAGTTTTACCTGCCTTATTATTTAAAAACGTTATCATAAAGCATGTAACTGTACTTCCCCTATATTTGAGAAAAAGTTACTTCTCATTCACAGTAGTAGAAAATGTAAATTCAAAAGTACATACCTACTTAGAAGAGAAATAAAATTTCCTACGTATGTACCTGATGGAATGTAGACAAGTTGAAGAATAAGTTTTGCGATAGCTGTGTTGCTTGAAATTTATTTGTTCAACATACAGTTTCAGAGGTACGTTCATCAGTAGTAGTATTAGATAAAAGGAGGTGAACCTCTTGACTGCAGTATGTACTAAACACAATTCTGCTACACAGAATGTCCACTGTGCAATACTGCCTGTTTGTGTTCAATTACGCAACACTCACGTCACACAATTGTGCATAGAATCCTCTACAATTTCTAAGGAGCACATCGAAGTGTTAAAGAGCTCACATAACAGTACATACCAAGAAACAATATTCTGTGATATACACAGACACATAGTTAATATAATTCAGCACTATACGAATGTAATTGGAAATGGAAACAATGAGATTTATTTGATTAATTCAAAGCATAAAAGAATAAAGTACCAAACTGCCACTAAATAAGTACATGTACCTGCCGAATAGCAAGATAACACTCTAATATGTACACAGTCTGTTATATTTATCTTATTGTCATAAGTATTACATAAATGCGCAGGCATAAATACGTACTGCAGGTGTAATTACTGAAGCGTAGTTCCTGAGGATGTCAGTAATCTGCAGCAAGACATAACGCTTTGTGAATAATGCAAATACATTGAAAAAATGTGCATTTTTCTGTAAGTGTAAAAACTTTACTGTTAAACTTAGGACCTATAATTATATATAAATTTGGATCATGAGTCTGTACCTTTTTAAAATTAAAGGGGAGCATTGAGCGTTAAAATGCAGGAAATAATTCGGCCTTTGGTTTTCCTGTAAATCTTTGTAGTCATAAAACTGAACACACTGTTTTCAGTGCATGGTTTCAGTCTAAAAAGCTTTCCTGTTGATTGCTCTTGTGTTAAAAGTTTCATAGATGCTGTGTTAAAGGCGTAGCTTTGCAGGACGACTTTGACCAAGCTATTAAACTACTGGAATTATGTACCTGGAAAATCAATGCTCGTACAGTGATGGAACACCATTAGTTTTAGTTTCTCCAGATGCCCACTTTTTATAAAACATTACAAAGAAGAAGAGACTAGAACAACTCAAATCGCACTATAGAATAAAAGCACTTTACTTTCTCATGCACACAATCACATGTAATTAAACATTTTGTGTATTGAAGTGGGAAATAAAATAATTTATTCATTTATGAAGTTTAACAAATTATTTACTGTATTGCACAACAAACCTACAACCCAATAAGCATATGTAACTGTAGAATATCAACAAAGCTCTCCAGCATCTCTACAGTATAGTCTTATTAAGTTTGATAACATACCCACATACTTGCATATACCTGAATATGAGACTGACTTTAAATTGTTAAAGAGTAGGTTCTGAGGATGTAAAAAACTGATAAAATATATAGTAATATATAAAATAATAAATATAAATATAAAATATATAATTATATATGTGATAAAAATACACTGAATGTGGTGCAATTGGTTGGAAGTGTAGAATATATACTTTATATCGATTGTGTCCTGAATGTATTTCGGGTCTCCGGGACAGACAAAAATAAACCTCAGACATTACGCTCAAAAAGCAACGGAGAATAACATTTTAGTGCGTAATAACTATATTGAACTTAAGCTCCGATTTGATAATAATTTCGAAAATTTTTTGTTCCAATAGAAACTAAATGGGACTATTGTAAAATACATTTCATTAAGTGAAATGTTCTGACGTTCTTTAATTAGAATTCGATTTAATATTGCATATATTGAATTTTATATAATTAACATGTATTGACTCACAGCCACACCAGTTACATTGATCCTTATTCTACGTTACAAGATAGACATTTTAATGAAACGTATACCTTAGTTTTAACTGAAGAAAATAGTCAAAATGTTTACAAATTAAATGTCTTCCTCCAAGTTAGAAATCAGTAAGAGGGGAATTTGTTGGTGCAACAGCGGGTTAAGTATCGTTTGAGATGCATCCGGAAAGCAAGGCTGGTACAGAACACTGCTACAGGATTGAGACAAGAATTAAGACAAAGGAAACATACATATATTTCCTTCAAGTACAGTAAAAAGAAATACCGAACCAATTCGCTCGCAGTCGTCCTGTAGTAAAATGAACTAAATATCAAGACGAAGTAAGAAGGCACATAGCTGATGGCAAAAACAATAGCAAGTCCCAACACAACCTTGGCATCATATATGAGTTATTTTATTTGGGGATTTTCTTCAACCCCAGATATGTAAAAAGAGTTTTTCACAAGATGGAGGGAAGTCAAGCAGTAACGGAAGGTTATCACACACAGAGGAAGTACAGAGTAAAATAGGAGTTCAAACAGAGAGGTAAATCGGAAATATGTATAAAAGTCTAAATGAATTTCTGGTTCATATATACCCAGTAAGAAAGTTCTAGGAACGGCCAATAATCCAGCCACAATCCACATTCCACAAATTGTAGCCACAGTAGCACGCCGTGATGTTTGTGAAGAGACATGGACTTGGAGGGATTTCACTGTTACACTTTAGCGTTGGAAGCTAAGCACAATTACAGAGTACGCTTTCAGACCGACTGCCATTTGAAAGCTAAATTGGGAGACTAAAACCACAATGTAATTAATATCCCATGTGTTGGGTATTAGCAAAGCTATGGTATTAGTTAGGAATATTGACGTTAAAAAACTCAGATCGCTTATACCTAAAATAAGGATGTACATGTTGGGAATATTTCGCATATCCTTGTCGCATGTGATGATGATAAGGGTGACATTGCCTGTTATACCGAATATAGAGAGAACATAATCTACTGGAATTCGTACACGTCGAATGAATTCGTACAGTTCAATAAGTATAGACATTTGTTTCTCAATTTCGTGACTTTCAAAATCCAAGTCAAATATAAATCCCATATTATCCTGTAAGGATGGATGTTTCTCTAAATCCCCCAAAGATTCGCCCTTCACTTTACTCGGTGTAACACATTCTGGAGACTTATCATCATAGAATGTCGTTATGTTACGTTCTTGAAACCATCGCCACAGTTCCAGCAGCTGACTGTTGCAATGTAGCGGGTTTTCATACAGGTAGAGTGCGGAGAGTTTTGGCAATAGTATTACTGTATTTACAACTAGACTCTTCACATTATTGTAGCTCAGGTCAAGCCATTCCAGTGCCGGGACTTTCACAAATGTCGAAACTGACACTGAACTTGCATTGCAGCCTGATATACAGAGATGTTTCAAAGAATGTGAAGTGATGGATAGACGGTCGTTTGGTATTTGAAGGTCAGAGTTCTCTGACAAAAATAGTGTTTTGAGATTCGGTAACCCTGAGAACGTGTCTGGGTGGAGGTACTGCAGTTTGTTTCCTCTCAAATTTATATAATTTTTTTTTAACCAAACCACAGAATATATAAATTTCCAAGTGTTCAATTTTGTTATGCGATAAATCAAGATATTTTAGAAGGTTGTTTTTCTCAAATGTGCGAGGTATTATTTCATGTAACTTATTATGCCGCACTGACAGACATGTCAAATTTGTAAGCCCATTGAATGCTCCTATCTCCATTGCTTCCAGTCCAAAGCGGTTGAGGGAAAGTTTCTCCAGCTCTTTCAGTCCTTTAGAAATAAAACTGTCATTCTTCAAATATGTTATGCTGTTGTAATGAGACTTGAATTCTTGGTCGATTGAGGAATAGACTGAAGGAATATTGTCTATTGATTCACTTGAACAGGTGACATGGCATCTCCGTAGGGAACAGGATTCCCAACATTTCACATGACACGTTAATGTCACTCTTACTTGCAAGATCACCAACAATAACCAGAATTTCACAGCAGGTCTTTGAAGCAAAAGCGACGCCAACACCACAGTCAGTCCTGATGGCATGGTGAGCTGCTGCAATACGTACAGAGAGAGGAACTGCAGTTGAACGTTACTGTGTTTGCTATTATGACGTGGCGAAGAATAAGATGAGGACATTACAGAGCAGAGCATTTGAATAAGTGCGAAATTTGGGAAAATTTATTTAAACATTAGTTTATTGATATACCACGTCATAAGAGCTACCGTACGATACAAGATATTTCGCTTTCTGCTTTACGGTTCGATGCATTGTATAAATTGTCAGAGCAGACTAATACTTAACTAATTTTGAAGAAGAAGAACAAGAAAGAGATATTATATGTGTTTGAAAATTATTGCGCTTCAGTTTGTACAAGGGTAGTTGTGCTGAATGTGGTTGGGCTTTTAAATTTCATTTCGTAATATCCGTGTTGAAGCTGAGCACATATGGCTAATGTAACTTGGTTATGTTATTAACAACTCTATTCTAAACTTGTGGCGCTGCTTCGGGTTTTGGCGTTAGTTATGGTAAGGCTATTATTTTGTTTTTATTGTGCTTTTTTAGCGTTTATATAATTTTTTTAAACTTCTAAATTAATTTAAATTTTTACAACTACGTTATTTGTGCAGCTCAACTCTTGTAGTAATATAACTTTAGTAATTCGCATCTTAACGTTTTTACAGTACAGTTTGACTTTGAGTCCTTATGAGAATTGTAATGCTTTTTAAAGAAAGAAAACAGTTTTACTCTTTTGGAGGTAATACGAAGTTTTGTACGAAACAGGCTTCTGTTATCTGATTAGAAAACCTAAACGGAATAGTGGCAGCATTACCACAATTATTGTGCCTAAGACGACGCTAGGGCGAGGTTACGAAATCATTCTAACAATTGTCTCTATGGGTACGGACATAGTTTAACTCAGAACCATTACTCTGGAAGGCATAAATCATTAATGTCTGGTATTGAACCAGTCGGTATGTACCGAACACTAACACCCCCCGCCACATATATACATATATTATTGCATAACCTAGCGCTGTGCCTCTGTCCCGAATAATGAGAATCTCCGCGTTTCTGTTTCCATATCAAATGATTTCTCATGTAAGAATTGTTAAAATGATAGCACGTGTTGCTGTTGTGTTCTACATGCATGTTTAAAGCACTGTTGTTGCTTCATATTTTCATGTTGTGTTTTTCTTTATATCTGATTTGACGAACATATTGCAGTACGTCACATACACTTCTGTTAAATATGTACCGCGTATTATTTCGTTGCATTGTTGAAACACAACACTGACTTGGAAATTTCCTTATTCCACACATCACACAATTTCCAAATATTACGCCGTAGTGTGGCTCATACATTCAGTCGCACAACGTCGAAATCAGGGTCTCGGTTTCGAGGTCTGACCGGTCCATTTGATTTTCATTGCATACAAGTGACAGGTTTTCATTCAAAACTTCCGTTCTACCCTATCAACACCTTTCCACCAACCATCTGTATTCACGTTGTACTGTGTATTCTAATTGCTGTAAAATCTTTTACTGCTTCTTTCAATGAAATTATCATACATAACACTCTTAAGAATGCTGCCATACCTCCGTAGGAAATGAGGTGTGTGTTGTTGCACAGAAACTGCCGATTTTATGAAACATATAATAAAATTAGCTAGGTGAATGTATAGGTCGAATGATTTAAATTAGTCCAATTATTGTACATGTTTAGGCTAGAGTTCCAATTTTTGTATTAAATTTTCAACTTTCTATTTGCTAAAATTATGTGTCATATTTGTCCATTTCCTAGGGTCTACCTGTCCCAGGGTTTAGGCAGATGACGTGATCATCACGAGACTGTTCTGGAACACTTCTGCTTACGTGGCAGGATTATCCAGATTAAACTGGTTCACTTCTTTGTCTCAAGTAGGATGCGCGGGCAAGTAGCTTCGTTTGCTATTCAGTTGGCCATGAACTCCACGCTCCATTAGACGTGCACAGACATGCCTTCTTCAAGGGGGAGAAGTCATCCTACATTAAGTGCAATTTTCATGGGGCAACAGTATTAAATAAACATGTATATAGGGTGCATTACAGTGCAACAGCAATCAGGAATTGTGGTGTCAATATCGTCAGTAATTACTCAGTCACCAGTTGGCTCCGCGTCTAACCAGACGTGTAGATCGCGTACTGCATGGGGCCGTCGCAAATCGTACTAATAGAAAGGTTATCATCTGATATGTCCAACTGTTACAGTAAATGCTGTGCGCAAAATGTCGGTGATAAAAGTCTAGTGAGTTTGTCCGTAACTGCAAGCCACAACAGCACATACAGTTAACAGTGTAGCTTATGTGTTTAAAACATAAACCGCTACAATTATATTACAAAACTACAATAATATGCTGTATTTTTAAAGTTTAATTACTATGTCAAGTATGCAGAAGGCGGTCCTTCTACTGGCAGCGGTATGAAACTTCTCGGTTGTGTCGAGGCGAGAAAGTACTTTAGTGAGAAGCTACAGAAATTCTGTCCATAAGGACAGTAACTGCTGAAATGTTAAAACTTACCGATATTATAGCTCAACCGACACACGGCCGGTACCACTGCTTTAATGTTGTGGTGGGACTGGCGTGATCAAGTGATTCTGTTAGCTGTGCTGGTGCTAGCGTAGCTATTTGGGGGCCTTCAATGCCAGAGAGTTCAAAGGTGATGACACTGAATTAAAGGGATACGCTGGTCCTCCAAGTTTGTGTTTGGTAGTCGGGCTGGAAAACCAACCAACAAAAATCTTATTTTTCAAACCGTCCTTCTGTAATGGAAAAGAAACCGAAATGAAATGGTAGATTGACATAGAGAACCTATATAATATTTGCATTTTATCATATACAGACAGTTGGTACTTTGTCCCATTTAGCAGTAATATATCCTGCGACAGCACGCATAATGAGCGTCTCTGTTGCGACTATAGAGGGGACAGGGTCGCATTTCAGTCGCCAAATAAGCAATTCTTTAGTTCAAAGCTTCGTACACAGCAAGCAAATTGTTATAGGAAGCAGGCCGTCACAAAGAGAATTCCTGTAACAACAACGCTAAAAGAATGAATGAGGCTACAGATTGGAATTCGTCGACGAACCATTTCGATTGGAGTGGAATGGCTAAATGTTTTTTGAGAAGGAAATGAAAGGAGTCAATTGCTTAGCATAGAACAAATATACAGTTGTTTCGAAGAGAACAGACTGACTAGAAATTTGGGATTCATGAAGAGCAAATGTACGTTATTAGGTAAAGTGTCCGGAGCGAGAATTTGACCATAAACCACTATATAATGTAAATAAAGATTTAATTCTAAGCCTCTACATGAGTGAGGGGGGCATTTAATTTTATAGCTCGTATCAATATCACAACCGTCCGTACTGAATGTATCATAAGCATGAATCAGATTTTGGCCACGATCTGTTATCAGACAACGTTAGGAGAATAAGTCATTTTTGACCACAGAATTTGCGATTTTGAGCGCCGGTCTAACGCAATATAATTCATGTAGAGTGGTATAATATGGCTGTGGAATTTGTATTTTTTGAGGAATCAGTTCTTGCACTATTCAAATTTATTCTTGTACATGTAATAGACTGATATGATCTTTCTGATACTGGGACTGCTATTTCACCAGTAGCTACCTTGATCAGAATTGATCGGCCTTCAGTATCATTTGTTAATAGCTGCAACAATTACACAGTCAGTATCTACGGTATCACTAAGACTGTGACTGCATACTGTTCATAGCTACAACAGTTAGACAGTCAGTATCTACGGTATCAGTAAGTCTGCAACTGTCTGCTGTTCACAGCTGCAACAATTTGACAGTCAGTATCTACGGTATCAGTAAGACTGTGACTGTCTGCTGTTCATAGAAGCAACAGTTAGACAGCCGGTATCTACGGAATCAGTAAGAATTTGACGGCCTAATGTTCATAGCTAAAACGGTTAGATAGCCAGTATCTACGGTATCAGTAAGACTGCAACTGTCTGCTGTTCACAGCTGCAACAGTTAGACATTAAGTATCTAAGGTATCAGTAAGACTGCAACTGTCTGCAGTTCACAGATGCAACATTTTGACAGTCAGTAACTACGGTATCAGTAAAATTGTGACTGACTGCTGTTCACAGCTGCAAAAGTTAGACAGTCAGAGTAGTAAGGGGTGGCTTTTGGCCCGCCCGGGGGCAATTCCCCCGGGCCCAATAAGGGGGGGTTCAGGTAGCACCCCCCATTTTGGGCCCCGGGGGCAAGAGCCCCCAAACTCAAAACAAGATGGCGGATTCAAAAAACAAGATGGCGGATTCAAAAAAATGATGGCGGATTTAAGGGGTCCATTTTGCCCGCCCTTCACGCCCTTTTGGCCTCTACGTTGCTACTGCTTTTGCCTCCATGTCCGCTTGTACTCATAGGCCTCCACGCCTGCCTGCACTTTCCTGAAGAAGGCATCGTTTTTGTAGTCGAAACAGGTTGTGGCCGAAACGTCGTCCTGAAGAATGCAGTGTGTATTCGGAGCATTCCGCCTTGGCACTACTCGTTCTTTAGCTTTACGTCCCCTGAGGAAGGAATTGTAA
>Ga0123355_10004454_pt1 | contig 20362 bp, 14 predicted proteins | sample TergutEmb28metaG_3_FD_89872 | JGI IMG/M metagenome (GOLD analysis project Ga0123355, IMG submission 89872) | Embiratermes neotenicus P1 segment gut microbial communities from Petit-Saut dam, French Guiana - Emb289 P1 | ecosystem: Host-associated > Arthropoda: Insects > Digestive system > Gut ...
AACAAATACTTGTAAAAGCAAGGTTGCCCCGTGTTTACTAATTGCGCCAAGGATACTTCATCAGCACATTCCGGCTTGTCCAAGGCCACAATTAGCAAGTCGATATTGCGTACATTACAATATCATCTGTAACACACATTTTATTCTGAATTAAATTATGTTTACACACGCAAGGTGAATGATACGATAAAACTATTCAACATGTCTATATTTAGCAGAAGATCACGAGCTTATAACCGTCCGGCTCATTTTTATAACTCAATCAGTTCATGAGACCTAATTTTCAGGGACTACGGTGGTTTGAGTTTGATGGGCTTGGTGATGATGAACTGTTACTACGATTTTTACTGAATAGACAATCTGAAGAAACTGTTGTGGTTTTATTTTGTTTACAGTCATTGGGCGCTGATTTGATACAGGTGTTCTATTATTGCTTACGATGAACGTAGCACGGATCACTCTCTCACGTAGAAAACTGATAAATTTTTAATTTTCTAATTTGTACTGTTCATCGGGCCTAAATCTGGAGCGATGCAGACGCGCGTCCTCCTCCTACGACAATCGAAAAACTTGAGTTGTTCGCTACAATATGCGAAGTTACGATTCTCTGTTTTAAAATTTCCCCTACTCTAATTTGCCTAACAAGTCTGATTGGTCCCCTGTAAATTTAAGTCTCGTAATATGCCGAAAACTTCAAAATTTTGTTTTCTTCCTCCCCATTGGTTCCTATGACTGGCGCGATATCTTTTAACTTCACGTATGTGAGTCCCGTAGTAGCGTGCTCTACTGGACATTTTTAATGGGCTACCGTGACTAACATGGTATCCACCCCCTCGTGATTTGCATTTCGAAAAAGTGTCAAACCCTGGAATTTTGACTGTCCCAGCAGACTTCAAAACTCCATTAAACTTGACAATGACAAATACGTAACAACTAGAACTCTCCTCTGTAAATGCTTACCGCACCTTCTATCCTATTTTAACCTCTACTTGTCTCTTTCTTCAGTTATCTGTCTATCCTACTTTACACATGACTCTTTCTCACTCTCTGTCCTACAACCATCCTTCTCTTTGCTATTCAACTGACCTTTTGTATCCCTTACCAGATGCTTCTAACTTCCCTCATTCAGAAACATATGTATTCCTACATTTCAGAAAATAATTTTGGACCTTCTAACCAAATAATTGTTCCCACCGGTTATAATCTGAAGCAGCTGAAGCAGCATGTAAACTTATCCAGAAGTCAGAAATAAAACACAGATGTTGAAATAACGCCATCATCCATGGAATGTGTACGAAATTTTTGTAAATGAATGTAATTACAAAAAAAAAAAAAGAATTGAAATATTTTCTCAGACCAACAAGATGGAACACTTCTCAGGCTTATTTATTTCTGTAAGACGCTGTACATGTTTCAGACGTATTTTCCGTCCATCATCAGGAGCACAAACTGCACATACAGCGTCACGCATTTGTCAGACCGTTACTGCTACCTGCTGTTATTTGTTAGTTGTAATGTACTAAATGATTGAATACATCACTTCAATTATTAACCAACAAATGCACCTATATAAATTTAACTTAAAACACTTTAATTCACTTAAAACCACTCCGACATTTTTCGATCTTTTCAGATCATCATCAGGGAGTTTCGTCGTTCGTTGCTAAAGTTATCACATATTCACGATTTAGTTCGTTTTTGTAAACAAAGTATTGTGGCACCATATCTGTAAATAAATCGTGAATATGTAATAACTTTAGCAAGAAACAGTGAAACTCCCTGATGATGATCTGAAAAGATCGAAACATGTCGGAGTGGTTTTAAGTGTTTTAAAGTGTTTAAAGTGAAAGTTATATAGGTGCATATGTTGGTTAATAGTTGAAGTGATTTTACGAAATGCACGGTGCAACGATGAGCTTCATATTGAATATATATATATATATATGTGTGTGTGTGTGTGTGTGTGTCTGTGGGGGGGGGCTGTGTGTGGGTGGGGGGTGGGTGTGCAATTTGGTGACTAGTTTCCGCTTTTAACTTGGAAGTTTCTGTTTTCGGAACATTCAGTTACATAGAGCTCAGTTATAGGTTAGGGAGACTGGGTGGACCAGAATGAATTACGTCAGACCTATTCACTCTCAATAAACAGCAAATTCAGCGACAAATGTGCATATATATACACTCCGCAGCTGTTTGCAGACGTGTAACAACAATTGACGAACAAATAAATCAAGTGGCCCTCTAAAATTGGCCTTTCTATTACTAGGAAAATATTCAATAACTACAATTCCGCTGCAAAATTTGTATTATTATGTTTCGATATCGAGATAACGTCATCGGTACCCTTAAATTTGTTTCATCCACAGAATAGTTCACGCACATAAAAAATTGCTACTTTGTAAGTTACAGCATGGATCCAGTGCCTGTCATTAAAATACCGATCAACTGCTAGTGGACATTTGCCCTTCACCATAATATGTGCCATTTACGAAGCCGCAATTGAAGTTACCAAACTTATGACTACGATTATACATTTGGCAGGCGCCTGGCCAGGAATTACTATATTCTGAAGAAAGCTACTAAATTTGATGTTTATGTGACCGTGCATCACTAATACAATAATGCAAACAGCCAACTAGATGCAACAATAATAATTTTATTAATAATTTCAATCAGCTCAACTTGTTTCGGGCGATAATTTCGCCCATCCTCAGGAGCATTAGACTTGTTTACAGCTTGTGGTATAATGCACCGACGATGCTGCAACATCGTCGGTGCATTAGACCACAAGCTGTAAACACAGTTTAGTGCTCCTGAGGATGGGCGAAATTATCGCCCGAAACATGTTGATCTGATTGAAATTATTAATAAACTGTTATTTTTGCATCTAGTTGGCTGTTTGCATTAAAGCTACTGTCTTCAACTTCGCTTCTATTGACCTGAAAATACAGTCGGATTGACCGAAAAGTTATTAAATTTCTACCAGTAGACGCGACGTGACGCTCAGTAATTCAGTATTTTGCCATTCGTTAAACTAAACGAACATAACAAACTGCAGTACTCTTTGACCAATTGGGCAACATTCAAGGACAGCTGTTTGTTTACTGTCTTTACAAAACTCTTTCGTCGCTGGAAATTCAGGCAACATTTATACACTCATTTTCCATTATGCTTGTCGTTGTACGTGAAATAAAATATCTTACCTGATGTTTTCTTGGTTGAAGGTCCCGATTATTTTGTGTATTTTGAAGCAAAAAATCATCACATGCACACACCTTAATTCCACATCTTTGAAAGTAATTCACCATACACTACAATTTGCACTATTTCATTACACGATGGAATTGTGAGCTCATTTTGATGCACGTACTTAATTCAGTAATTGCTTTTTATCTAAGTAACAATCACCAATTCTCGAAAGTATGTTTCTAACACAGTACCCATTCCACTGTGCACAGTAGGAACGACTACACTGCGGTGAAGTCATGCCACTACCACTGTGTTCGTAACTTACTGGTGATTAAAAGTTTATTGATATCTCCTACAGATGGCACTTCTTCTCCAGGTACAGCACCATTTCGGTACCCTCGAAAGCGTCTTACGCAGTAAACCCACAAGGAATTTCGACACAGAATTAGAAACCTCTCTCCTATTGAATAAATTTACGCTATTTGCACATTTTGTTAAAATTCGTGTTCAATTCAATTCATTATCCTGCAGGCTTAAAAGCACAAGTGCCTATTATCAATTCAGCACAAAGACACAAATGAAGCACAAAAATTGTAAAAATACACACAAAAAACTAATCAAACACAACAAATACAATAGGATAGGAAAAGCAGTAGAAAATTAGCACTACGGCAGAGGCCTTAAACCCCAAAGAATATAAGATAAATTTTGACGTTTTGCTGACCGTGCATTTCAGTAAATTTATCTCAGTAATTAACCAACTTGATGCACAAAACTTCTGTTTTACAATAAGTTTATTTCATGCCTCTACATTTTTCGAGCACATGTGCTTATCATCAGGAGGTCAAAATTGCATTACACAGCCTCTGGTATCATCAAACCTATAGGTGTGATGATACCAGAGGCTATGTAATGCAATTTTGACCTCCTGATGATGAGCACATGTGCTCGAAAAATGTACAGGCATGAAATAAACTTATTGTAAACAAAAAGTTTGTGCAACAAGTTGGTTAATTACTGAGATAAATATAAGATAATTTGTTATAAAAATGTCACAGATTAGGGCAGAATTCCTTTGAAAAAAATAATATGATACCTAAATATGTCATCGTCTTTGCACACGTGATTAGCAGTCGCAACGCAAGTAGCAGATCGAGAGTTAAACAGAATAGAGTTTATAAAATTACGAGAAAGAACTCGGAATGCCAGAAATATCCATCAATGTTTGAGCCTTAACAATACACCAGCAATTCTAATTTGTAACAAATTCATTGCACACAAGTACAAAATTTTGTACCGTTGTCATTTTCTTATTCGTTGATTTGCAAAGTATATATTGTACATTACTTGTACAAATTTATGGCCTGAGTACTAATTGCAAGGGCCTGTTCTCAGGGGTACAATATTTACCATGTAGCCGAAAACTGAAAAAAAAAAACAAATTACATGGCTCTTAGTTATCCCGTTATTTTGACTTACAAGAAACTTCACCTTAAGAAATCTACAGGCTTTTCGAAGTTGTTTTGCCAAGCATCATACCAAGCCTAAATATCTCTCTCTCTAGTGTCGCTAGTGTCGCGGTCGCCTCGCAAGTTCGCGCATCCGCCATATTGTTATTACGATTGGGGGACATGAGGGAATACGAGGTTTAATTTTCCCTAATGGCGCAATTTTCACGTTATGTTTAATGAAACGTCCTTAATTTATTCAAGAATTTAAAGGTGAGGCGCTTACTTAAATCCAGGTGTTCTCAGAATGTTACTTTATTTTCTTATTACGATAATTCAGGCTAAACAGGCTATTGGGTAAATATGGTAGAATATCAAATACTGTATATTCACAAATAATTAATGACTAATAGCAAATTATATATTTACTGTGGTGCTGATAAGTTCTTAGCCCGACCAGGAAGGACAAAAAGCTCAGAAGCATGCCAGGGACGGGCGAGATTTCAACAACATCGAGACGCGAGCTGTCATCAAGTTTTCTCTTGCAAGGCAAGGTGCCGAAGGAAATTCCAGCCATTCTGAGAGAAACATTAGTTTTTTTCCTTCCTGGTAGGGCTAAGAAGTTATCAGGACCCTGTCAATTTTAATTAAAATTGGAGAAAAATTTGAGGAAGAAAATTATATATTTTTCCCATGTCACTGAGGTATCTGATTTTTAACGAATATTTCGGAAATATATTATTAAAGTTGTAGTTGCTTTTTACGGTGCTGTATCACTATTCGTTTAAAATGGCTCCGCAGAAGTAAGGGAAATGCCACTCAGTGCTGCCGACCTCGAAAATCGAAGCAGACGAACTTCCGATTCTTTTGTTTCAGGAAATACGTTTTTTGATAGAAAAAAAAACTTTGTGTGTTTCCTTTGGTAATAATGCAAACAGGACGGTTGTTAAATGAACATCTTGCATGAAATAAATGTTTATTTTTGGATGCCTGTCATTTGGGTATCCAGTATTCAGGACGTTACTGTTTCACTAAATGTACGCTCCATAAAAATGAAAATTTTATGTCATACAGTTTGATGAAATACGAGGTTTTATTGCTTAGGGGAAACTTCCTTTTCTCCGTTGTCAAGGTTGAAATAAAGACCCGCCCACTTATGCATAAGCTACTTCATGACAGAAATTTTCAAATTCAGTTTTTCCAACTTGCCTTTTGTACTGAATTGTAACTTTAGAACTATTTTCTCTATGTTCAAAAAAAGTAAGGAAATTGCGTCTATTTAAATTTTAGGCTTTTATGTATAGACTTATATATTGTTATCAATAAATAAAAAACAAAAAGGTAGATGTATTAGGTTTATTGTGGTTAAGTACTTCAAAAGTAATACTCCGTAAAATAAACCAGGACAACTACAATGCTTACTTATTCTCGACACGTGGCTGCCTGCAGACCTCTCTTCATGCGGCGTTGTTAATATGAGACCCTGTTTCTACTTTCCTCTCTCTGTACCTTCCAAAGTTACGTAGCAACTGTCAAGTGAAAAATCGCTTTCAAGTAAACCGAAATGAACTACAACTACTGGACATGTCAGACAAGCAAATAAAAACCCCAAAAGTGAATTGATGCGATAACTTGTTCTTTGCAATCAGAAAGCTATCTGCCGCCCTTTTTCTCACTCTGTAGAAAATTACACGTACTGATATCACATGTTTTCAAAGTTCTTAAAACAATAAAATTGATTTAAACATTTTTTTTAAAAGTATGTCTGTAACAAGCACTAACACGGAGAACATCAATAAACAATAAATTATGTTCACTTTACAAGACTTTATAAGAATTTCGGTTTATTATGAAGTGGGCTTTAAATAATTTATAAAAAATTAATGTCATTTTGTAATTGTCAATTGTGTAGAACAGACGTCTGTGCACATAAAACCTTACTAAATGCAATGAGTTAACCCAATGTAAACTTTCTTAAATTGTAAAGTCATTAATTAAAGGTTTTGCATTTTCCAATATTACACTTGCAACATAAATTTTGCACAAGATTAAAACCCCAGGGAATTAAAAAAATGCTCATCCCTTTTTATATGACATGCACACTGAAGATATTTAGGAACAGAAAAAAAAAATGATATCCCATAACACACCCCCCCCCCCCTTTCGGCCAGCCAAATATAACCAATAGCATTCTGGGGCAGTTTAACTGTAAATTGTGTTAAAGGGAAGTAGGCAAACAGGTTTGAACAATATGGTTTATACGCCGGTAATAAATTATTAAGCGTAAATTGGTTGGAGTATGTGATTGGTGCAACGTTAAAAGGGTATTCTTTTTATATTGACACCTGAATGACATAGAGTGGTTTCATTAATTTGCTTTCAATGGGCTTCAATTATGCAGCTCAAACATTCGAAAAATTCCCTCTGAATTATTCCAACTTTGACGCACGGCACTACATATTTAAACTTGTTACCCCCCACTCAATAACATCTGACAAATTCCTACGATTATATACCATAATGTATAGTGCAGTGAAACAATATAATGCCCTTTCTGCACAATCTAGTTCCAAAAAGGCGATATATATAAACTCACATGACAAAAGACGATAAACAAAAATTAAATTACATTACCTGATGCACAGTTAACTGTAACTGTAACAGAATCAGAGTTGCTGACATTGAATGCATAGAGATAAAAGAAAGGTAAAGTGATCCCGTCACAGGCCCGGTGTGGCCCATAAGGTGGGTAGAGGTATAGCTCTACTCTTCCATGACGGCGGCACTAGAAGGGGGTGAGTGGTCAGCAGCACGCCCCGGCCGCACTTTACCCCCGAGAAAGACCCGGTACCCATTTTACAGGAGGCTGTGGGGGCCCCAGGGCCGGTCTGGACGGGCGGAAAATCTCGTCCCCACCGGGATTCGATCCCGGACTGTCCAGCCAGTAGTCAATCGCTATACCGACTGAGATACTCTGCTCACCTGAATGCATAGAGATAGCATAATCGAAATCATCACAGGATCTAAACGAAAGTAAGCTTAAGAAGTACGTATAACAGTGTACACAAAGTTCAGTATATTTATCGGAGTAATTCTTATCAAGATATTTGTTTTTTTGGTGGTCAAATTGCTGCAGAAGCTATAAGTAATAACAAAGAGCATTTTAGGAACAAAATTTGACAGAAGAATTAAATGTCCGCTGCTTCAGGCAGGCAGGCGTATGTTATATTATGGCTAACGTAATAGCCGATTTCTGTGTTAATTCTGCCTCACATATTGCAATGCCAAATGTAGCATTCGCTGCTCAGATAGCAGTGTAAAATCGACATATGTACTGTCTGTAGACATAATGTTTTGCTGCATTTCATGTACAATATGTTAAAAATAATTTTCCACAATACACCTCTCTTTTATTATAAAATCAATATTTCCACCTGCAAAATGGTACATACTTTGTGTCCCACGGTTCATCATTGTCAGTGCCCTCAGGAGTTGAAATGCAGCGCTGTATGAAGGTAAATATGGTTTTTATGATAAGAGATAGTCATATTGACTGACCCTGTATTTATTGTTCAGACACATGGAATAATATTTATGGTACAGTCTGTAAAAGCTGGCGTAAATAAAAAAATACTTTATCGTAAATAAACTACTTTCCTTTAAAACACTGCGAAAAGAAAATACAATGACACGTTTTCATAACCCACACAATTTGAAACTTCTCTTACTTTTTTTGTGAAAAGTACTCTCAAACGTAGATATTCACACTTCTGGGATATCGTGTAGCGTAGAATGTTTTTTTTTTACTTAAAATCATTTCGGGACAAACTACCAGTCCCATACTCAACAGTAAAACAATCAAGGAAGACCATTGAAAGATGGGAGCTATAGGAAATACCGAAACGTCACTGTCTACCAATATACGTTGTGTAACACACAGTAGGGCGCAGATCTCATTTATACAGCGGAGGAAGCCTGAATTCGACCATAATCTCCAACTGTTAGTTTGTAAATGACGTTTGCTGCACCTACTTAAATCGAAATCTGTAGGAAGAACTTATCGACATAAAAATTGTCTGTAACAGGAAACACCTGGATCATGTTGTAGGAATTGGAATATCATAATTGTCGTCATGAATATTCCTGTTTTTATTTATTTTTTATTATTTACAATATAAATGTCTGGCTTGGAAGGTAAGTGTCTCTATATACAACTCTCTTGTATCCTGTGGGACGCGGTTACCACTTCGGGCCCCAATTTGTGCGTCAAAGGCGTTGCCGACGTCAGCGTCTCGGGACACGCGTTCAGAGGGCTGGACGCCGTAACACCCTTGTGCGCACGCAGGTTGCATACCTAGCAAGGAAGAACACAGAGCTAAGCATCCGAATAGCGTGAAGACAATGAGTGTTTAGTTTATAATGTAAATCTCTGAGTAAAGTTTTTGTCAAATTCAGGGGTCTGCTAACGGGTAGCCCTCTTTTCACTCTCCTGTTCCCCCATATAAGGTCTGAAACATAAACACGTGTAAGGGATATTTAGGGTCAGGAAGCCGAGGAATAAAACGTAGGAAGCTACTGGATGATCTTTAGGAAAGGAGAGGATACTCACATTTGCAGGAGGAAGCTCTAGATCGCACTATGTGGAGAGCTCGATTTGGGGATAGAAGTGACAGGAAGACGAGGAAGAAGACGTAGGCAGCTACTGGATGACCTTAAGGAAAGGAGAGGATACTCTCATTTGAAGGAGAAAGCTCTAGATCGCACTATGTGGAGAGCTTGATTTGGAAGAGGCTTTGGACCTGTCGTAAGACAGACTACTAATGAATGAAAGCATAAGCACTTGAATGTACCACACTTCGGTATTTACATAACATTATACAGGGTTATTCGAAATGATTGTCGGAGATTTAACAACTTGTCATACACAATACACTTGAAATAGGAGTATATGTATTTTTTTATTTAATAGAATAACACTCCAAGTTTTTGTTGCATACCTTACAGTTGCTCTATATGTGAACCCTTTGTGATTCTACAAACATCAACACGATAATCGAGTTCGTTCCGAACTGTTTGTAGCATGTCAACGGTGATGGTTTCAATGGCGGTATGGTGAGGTGAATTCAGTCAAAAAACACAGCCGTAAAATATGGCTAAATGATGGTTTTTATTAGCAAGGAAAAACTACATGTTTCGGCCTATAGCGGCCATCTTCAGGTTTTTCCTTGCTATAGGTCGAAATATGTAGTTTTTCCTTCCTAATAAACTCCATCATTTAGCCATATTTTGTAGTTGCGTTTTTTGACTGAATTTACCTCACCATATAGTTTAAACGCACAACGGGGATGGCACACCTCAGAATTCAATGGCGGTTCTGATTATTACCTTCAGTTCCGGGATACTTGCGGGAAGAGTAGGAACATAAACCTGATTCTTGACGTAACCCCATAGAAAGAAATCATATGGGGTTACATCTGGAGTGTATTGTGTACGACAAGTTGTTAAACCCCGACAATTATTTTTAATAACCCTGTATTATATTTATGTAAGGTGTGTGTATGTGTGTGTGTGTGCGTGCGCGCGTTTGTTCGCATGAATCATAGAGTAAACAACTAATGTTTCTCTAGGTAACTTTAAATTACTACCATTCATAACGAAAACTTTAAGCATTCTGTTTGGAGTAGGGAATACTTTCAGAGTCTCAGCATTACTTATATACATTTAATGCGTCGTAGGTTTAATGATGCACCTTCGTTTGTACAAACATTAGACTTCACTTTGAATCGTGACGTTAAACAGATCACGTGAGATAGCAGGTCAAAGAAAGCTAGGAGCAACACAGTTAAACTCTCACGCAGAAGTGACTATAGGTCAATATGTCTGCGAAACGTTTCTGAAACGTCTATAAATGCCTCATTCAGAAAGACTTCTTTTGTTAATACTATTAAATAAAGGATTTCAAGATAGGTGTATTTTGTTCTTTAATTCGGACATATGACCAAGCCGGCAGATAACATTTCAAGGAAGCTGGTGGTGAGTTTGAAATTCGAACAGAATTTTGTATTGATATGCGTTTAAGGTCAGACAGGTCATTCAACTCCATAGAGAGAGACAGGTTTTTGAGAGGGAGTTCAGGTCGTTACTACAAACAGATATCCTGCAATTAAACACTTTATTATCACATTAATGCACAATATATCATTTGTAGATAAAATTCAAAGTATAAAATACTTAAAAGTAATCCAACATGTTTCGGATCACAGCGGATCCATCATCAGGGAGACTTGTACAGTGTTTGGCTAAAAATTACAAGAATGATTCTATCGAGTTCGTTGACATGGACGTAGTCGGTGTTATGGCATCATATTCTGATCTACTTGAAGAATAAAAGACCAACTTGATGTCACTTGCCAATTTATTTCAATTCTTATGTGCTCAACATGTTTCGGACCTTAATATATCCATTATCAGGAGCTTGCGTCTATTCTGTTGAGTTACCACATTTGTCGTATTGTTCTTGGTTCGATGTGTGTTGGAGTTTCGGTGTGGTTGGCTTGGAGTTGTATCCGTATTGCAGGCTGAAGCACAACTTGTGTTTCAGCCTGCAAAACGGAAACCACTCCAAACCAACCAAAGCCGAAACTCCAACACACATCGAACCAAGAACAATACGATCAATGTGGTAATTCAACAGAATAGTCGCAAGCTCCTGATGATGGCTATATTAATGTCCGAAACTTGTTGAGCACATAAGAAGTGAAATAAAATACCAAGTGACATCAAGATGGTCTTTTATTCTTCAACTATCACAATGATGCACGGTCCAATAAACATAATATTCTGATCTGTTGTGAGTGTGTGTAGTTCACTGTATATGAAGGCACTTCATATACAGTGAACTACACCACGCCTGCATACACAGTGAATTACACACACGAACTGCTGGTCACAATATGCTGCCATAACACCGACCTTGTCCATGTCAATGGACACGATAGAATCATTCTTGTAATTTTTAGCCAAGCACTGTACAAGGCTCCCTGATGATGGATCCGCTGAGATCCGAAACATGTTGTATAATAAAGTGTTTAATTATCATTGATGCACGGTGCAAACATGAAGATATTCCATAATTATTGTACTAAATTTGACAAAACGTAAAATATTTCAGAGTGCTGATAGAAAATACAATTACAGGTGTTGAAAGTACTGGAGAATCCAGAAGGGTAACACTGAATTAAACAGAAAACCATAACTGAATAAGAAGAACAGTTGATTTAACGAAAGTTAATGTCTACCCTCTCTCCCTACATAAAATGGAAGGATGTTTTACATAACCATGAACATTTATCAGTGTCGAAGCTTCATATTTACTGTTGCGTGTGCACTTTGGATTTGTTCAGCTCTAAAAGCACACAAGCCGAATTCAGTAGGAACCCTTCACACAGAGCACATAAGAAGGAAAGTTTCTGTGCTTACACTGTTTACTTGGTTGTTGTGAATATCTTTGGCAAGATGGCGGTGGTTGAGCTCTTCCCTTTGAATTCCCTCCTCGTCTTCTGCGTCATTCTTTTTCCGACGTCGTTGTGGAGGCGTCTTGTACATCTTCATGAAGCCCTTCAGGGGACGTCTTTCTATAAAACGAAAGATTAAGTCTCGAGTTCAATTACGTAAGTGCCCCTGGTCTTTGGAATTCAACAGAGCAAAATATGAACATAGAGCGTTTCAAAAATCGCGAAATGGAACTAACTTCCAGAGAAGAAACGGAAGTGAAAAAGTGTTTCACTTCGAAGTACAAAAACTTTGTAAATTCCTTGTTCACAAATTTCTGTTTAAAATAACGTTCTCCTGGGGTCCATTTTCAAATTACATTCCTTAGTTTTCTGAAAATTTATCGTTAATACGTTATTAGTTTTTTTTTGGGGGGGGGGGCTGATATTTCAGTCGGTTTAGAAACTCACTACGGGCTGGACGGTCTGGGGTTCGAATCCCGGTGGGGACGAGATTTTCCGCCCGTCCAGACCGGCATTGGGGCCCACCCAGCCTCCTGTAAAACGGGTACCGGGTATTTCCCGGGGGGTAAAGTGTGGCCGGGGCGTGCTGCTGACCACTCACCCCCTTTTAGTGCCGCGGTCATGGAAGAGTAGAGCTCTACCTCTACCCACACTCTGCGCCACACCGGACCTGTACCGGGATCACTTTACCTTTTTTTACCTTACTTTTACACAACTTGAATGAATGACGCATGTGTGCGAAAAGAACCCGGTACCGTGCAATAAGCGGTACAGTCCAGGTCATAATTTATTTGAGTCTGGAGGGTAAACGTCCTGTGACTTCATTGAGAATAAAATTTCTCTAATTTCATAAACCGCAATTTTGACGTTAGGTATCATTCTCCCACTGCATTGACTAAGAAGCGTGGAATTCCAACAACATGCAGGAGCCTTTTGCCTACAAGTAGCCGGAGGTAAAACTTCTCTCTGAAATGTCGGCTAATAACTGCCTGAATTTGGAACGTCATATGGCTGAAGACAACAACTTTCATATCGTTTGCAGATTCAGACAGTAAAGCTTCAGACCGATTCGCGTGTACTTGGCAGCACTTGATAGCAAATTCCTAGCGTTCAAAAAACAAATTACAGGCCGTATTTCACAGTCGGCGGCCCTTTCAATTATCTTAAACATGTTTAACGCACAGGAACAAACATAAACATAAAACGAATTTCACGAAATGGCGTCTGTGGCTTCTCCATTGATACAGTAAGTCACTGCACATGCGCAAAGTGACAGTATCGAGGATGCGCGAGAGATATGCACAGACGGTACTTAATTTCCGAACAACCTACGTATTAAAAGAGACGCAATATATTTAAAAAAAAATTATTTTCGAAGAAGAATATAGGGGAAGTTACATAAATCACTGGCGTTTCAGTTTAGAGATCTGTGTAAGTTTTGAATGTAATCAATGGTATAGCATAGTTCAGGGGTAAGGGATGGCAAGATCGTAAAAGCAGCAATGGTCTGAATGTCTACAGAATAGCCCCCATTCTTGTTGTCTTCTTATTAGATGCTTCTATTAATGAGACATGAAATATATTATTACATACACATCTTACATGTACAGAGATTTTAGTATGTTTCTGTGACATATATCAACTTTTTATCTCATTAATATTATTAGTGCGAAACTACGTTGTTCAGGATCTTTATATATTGGGCTGGTAGAGTTAACCTGTCACAGACATATTGTCAAAACAGACAACAGTTTATTATTTATTTGTACCGACAAATGCACTTATATATATATATATATATATATATACATAGGGCGTTTCAAAACATACTCCGGGATTACAAAAATTTATTATAGGAAAACCGCAGGACACGTATTTACGAAGCCTGTACATAAAGAAGGAACAACTCAAAACTTTTTTCCCAGTAAGTTGTTTTTCATCGTAGTTCACAATTCTGCCGCTAGGCGATGCGAGTTTATGTGGTGAGAAAATGGCCGCAACGGGGGAGAAGTCGTTTTGTGTTTTGGAATATCACACGAGTAAGTCTGTGGTTACTGTGCAACTTGCATTTCGTGCAAAGTATTCGTCCTACCATTGCCACGTGGCCTCGCTGACCTAAAGGCAGGGATCATTGCGGCAATGAAGAATATCGATGCACCCATGTTGACGCGTGTGTGGCAAGAACTTGAATATCGTATCGATGTGTGCCGTGTCACCGGTGGTGCAAACATCGAACATCTCTAGTTGTCAAAAAAAAAAGCAGTTTTTCCTGTGGCTGTGAACAATTCCATTAACGAAGTTCCTATGGTTTTCTTGTTATAAATGTTTGTAATCACAGAGAACATTATGAAACGCCCTGTATAATATTAAACCACATTATAAACGCTCCTTCGGTATGTACATAAAAATAATAGGACACAATTTAGTCCAAAAAGATAAGAAATATTCACTGTATTGAAAACGACACTAGAAACTTCGTTGTGTGAATAACTGTATATGCATTCGTCGAATTCTATGAGCTCCGTTACACTGAACAATGCACAAACGTAATGGCGATTTGGAAACTTTGTAGTACACACGATTTTATCGATATAACAAGGAAATTAACGCGTGACTAGAGAGACAAGCGGAAGCAGTGAGGCGGACACATTGACGAATGGAGGAGGCGGAGACGTTTCCTTCACTTTATTTTAACTACGTCTGTATAGAAAAAAAAAACTGATGTCATTTAAAGGACGAGATTCAGATAGAAGTGAAATTTTAATGGATAATAATAATATTATAGAACAATTAAATTATTTTAACTACTTGGACAATTTGATATCTTAAGAAACAGAAGTGGATATTGATAACAAATTGTATATCTGTATGAAAAAAACAGGCAATATAAACAGTATGTCTAGACTGAAGAAAAACTTTAAGGACAGTAAGAATAAAGTTATACTGTACTAGCCGTACCAGCTTTCAAGGAGCGTCATCCCCGTTGTGTTTGTTAGAACCTAAGGTAATAATTCTATAAGGATATAGCAGTCGTAACACAACTATATTATCAGGTGTGTATAACTTATCAACATCAACTACATGTTTCGGCCACTGTTGCTCTGGCCATCATCAGGTTGGATACAATTTTATATTAGAGAAGCTATATACGAGGGAAAGTCATTAAATAACAGGAATTTTATTCCTAAGTGCATGGAAAAGTATGCACAACGAAAAATCTTATTTCGGGATACAAAATGGCTCCTTAGCAATATGTCATATAGGGGTCATGACGATCAAGCAGTTTGAGCCTGCGCAGTAGGCCGCACAACATGGCCGCTCCACTGTCAACTTGCACCGTGGAAGAGCAACGAAGCGTTATTCTTTTTTTGTGGTCAGAGGGTGTGAAACCTTCTGAAATATACAGAAGAATGAAGGTTCAGTATTGAGACAGTTGTTTGAGTCAGGGGAGAGTGTATGAATGGGTGGAAAGATTTCAAAACGGACGACAAAATGTCAGTGAAGAACACCGGAGAGGGAGACCATTTAGCGTGGCAAGTAAGATAGTGAAAGTGCAGGTCGAGCTTTTTTATAGAGGACATCCGCAAGCTTGTGGACAGGTGGACGAAGTGTGTTGCGAAGCAGGGGGCTATGTCGAAAAATAGTACATAAACAATTTCTCTAAGTACTCGTGTAAAATTTATTATAAATTCGTGTTATTTAATGACTTACCTTCGTAGATAAGATATAACACAGAACAATTATTAGTATTAGTGTAGGTAAGTGGGAAGGAGATCTCTTTTACACAAAGTCGGTGGGCGTGTGTGTGCAGATGGTGAAGAACCATGCATATAACATGTGTTATCTTGTTTGTCTATGACAATGCAGTTTACGTGCCGAGTCGGTTTCTGCCGCGTGGGTTGCGGTAGGTCTGGGCCGGTGTTTGGTCAAAAGTGATATAACAGTGACACCATCGCTTGTTACTATGACACAGGATTGTTGCTAAAGCAAACTGGATACAACATATAAACAGGACGTTTCCTAATAGATTATTGAGGAGAATGAAACAATAGAGACCAAGAGGCAGAAGGAACGAGGAAAGACCACTAAAGTGTTTAAATGTGTGGGACCAGAACGGGTTAAGAAATGGCCGAACTCCATGTTAGCTAGGTCAGATGATCATATTTTCCCGACTCTTATCTCTATAGAGCGGTCATATAGACAACGCAAAATTTTACTCTTGCATGCCATTGAAACAGGCAGGGGATTGAAAACGTAGCTCCACATATCCTTATTTTGGGCACTACATTCACACCAGTCACCTAACCTGTGGAGAGAGCGCTCCAGTTATCCGTGCAGAAGGACAGCCAACCATACCTCAGGTCTGCTCTGGTTACGTTTCGGAAAGAAATGTCTCTTGCAAATTCCGGAAAAAAGAAAACAATACTACTTCTACTGTCCAATTTATAGCACAGTCGTTACACTCCCCTCCCCTCACGTGATAATGACATCATAAAGAAAATATTTTCAAGTATGTGTGACGTATAATCCATTATCGTCATTTTTAAAAAGTAAAAATTAATTGTCTGTATCCACTCTTCAAATTTTCAAAATTCATTACAATGATAAATTTAATTTCCTGGAAATCGAAGACGACAGGTTTTTTTTTTATCTCTCTATATCATGACGAGAAAAACTGTGATGTACCTTCAAAAACGGAAAAGTGCTTGCGCCATTTGCATAATATTTTATAATCCAAACGAAAATATAAAAAACAATATTTTTATGCATAAATGGAAGGATTAATGATTGTATTTGATTTTTAATACTGCAGTATTAAAGTCCGGGTGATAAAATTGAGAAGAATGAGATGGGTTGTGCATGTGGCGCGTATGGGTGAGGAGAGGGGGGTGTATAGGGTCTTGCTGGGGAAACCGGAAGGAAGGAGACCACTGGAGAGACCTAGGCGTAGATGGGTGGATAATATTATGATGTATCTCCAGGAGGTGGGATGTGGTTATATGGACTGGATTGGGCTGGCCCAGGGAAGAGACAGGTGGCGGACGCTTGTGAGTGCGGTAATAAACCTTCGGGTTCTGTGAAATGCGGGGAATTTCTTGGCTAGCTACAAACCAGTTAGCTTCTCAAGAAGGATTCTGCACGATGGAGTAAGTAAGTATTATTAACGTTTCTACTAAAAATTACTTAGCGGAAATCTCTTACCACAAAGGATACAGTAAACAAGGATTTTATACGTGTCCATTACACGTCCAGTATAGAGCAGATGGGAAGGAATGTAAAAGTGCAGCCAGAAATCTGCAACAGCGGTGAAGAATTTAGAGAATCAGACGTGAAGTGAGTGATACAATTACAAATTAACAACAAAAATATGATGTTTGTGTTGTACCCTGCGTGGACCCGGCGGGGAAAGTATCTTGGATGTTGTTCCCAGGAGGGACGAAGCTCGGAACTCAGGTTAAGACGGGGAGTTGGGCAGGCCGCACAAACTCTCAATAATCCCCAAGTAGAGTGTACTGGAGTTTTGTTGTGTGTAATTGGGGAATAACTGCAGTTAGAACTGAACTGTATTGGTGACAAATCTCGCCAGCGGGCTCTTCGTTACCGTTAACACTCATTGACCGTCCGGCTTCATTCTCTGTTGCTCAGTCACTGTTCGAGATACACAGCAGACTGCTGATGCAGAACAAAGCAGCTACTGTTACATGCGTTACTGCACACACAGCTCGCGCGATGAACACTTAGCGTGTCCAGTTATAAACAAAAAGAAATAGAAGGATATTATATTCCACCCATGTCTGGTCTTAAGAGAGGTGAGAACTAGGCATGATAAAATTAAGCTTATGACTAACATACAGTACATATAAAAATGCTAGAAAGAAAAGAAAGAAAACCACAACAAAAATTAATGTGTCAACTACAGAATATTTGTGTGACTGTTTATCACTGATACAATAATATAAACAGGCAACTAGATGCAACAATAATAATTTTATTTATAATTTCAATCAGCTCAAAAGTTTTCGGGCGATAATTTCGCCCATCCTCAGGAGCACTAGACTGTGTTTACAGCTTGTGGTATAATGCACCGACGATGCTGACTGCAGGCAGCATCGTCGGTGCATTACACCACAAGCTGTAAACACAGTCTAGTGTTCTTGAGGATGGGCGAAATTATCGCCCGAAAACATTTGAGCTGATTGAAATTATAAATAAAATGATTATTTTTGCATCTAGTTGGTTATTTATATTATTGTAACTCCAAAAAGTAGGTGGGATCACTTTACTGGATTCAAATGGATAAGGAAACGGGGCCACTGGAAGATTCTCATCGGTGAGAAAAGTTCGGCTGGTGCGAGGTTTTTATGAATGCAGGCTTTTCACTTTAAAATAAAATAAACACGATTTACAATAATGCTGATAAGTCCTTAGCCTGACTAGGAAAGAAACAATCTAATGTTTCCGTCAGAATGGCGCGAATTTCCTTCGGCGCCTTGCTCTGCAGGGCGCGAAACTTGATGAAAGCTCGCGTCTCGATTTTGTTGAAATCGCGCGCGTCCCTGGCATGCTTCCGAGATTGTTTCCTTTCTGGTCTGGCTAAGGACTTATCAGCACCCCGGTATCTGGCGTTGTATACATCGTTCCAGACACACGCGATACGCAAGTACATCTCACTTAGAACCTGCATCTGTTTCCTTAATAAAGTTAGCGTCTTGTCATAAAACTTACTCTGCTGATTCAATTAGACCGACCAAAATCCTACCCGCGAAATGCACGCGAATTAATAGAAGATTGTAACTTAAAACGGATATTACTACTACAGAGAATTGTTCAATTCTGTATTTTCTATATGATATTTTCCTAGACGCATTTTCCCATGAAATAATTGTATTTAAAACGTCTTGAAGTTTTCATGATGGTGTGTTTGAGGGTTCCGCGTATCTGAGATATGACGTCTTATCACTGGCTCATATGTAACCGAAACTTCGTGGAATGTAATGCTTTCATCTTTCAAAGACCTCTGGTTCGAGAAAAGTTATTCTGGGACCTCCAGACCTTTGAAGATTACCCTGTAGCGCGGTGTCGTAACTAAGAAGAAAGAAGACCTCTAGTTTTACCCTACAAGGCAAAAACCTTTCCAAATATCGACAGAAAATATCTGATTTTGCAGTTTAGAATTAATTATTGAATTTATAACTTATAATTTAATAAGAATGTAATTTCAGGTCATGTGCAACATATTTTCGTAAACAAACAGTTGTTTGAAATAAGTACTTTTAAAAACAATTATGTAAATTTGAATTAAATTTGAATAGAGGAATGTACAAGTGGGACTCCGTGCATGATCAAATTAAAACACCAATTCTTAATCGAATCGAGGGAGTCGAACTTTTTAATGCCCATATTTATAATTCAGTAAGCGAAATACTTAGGTAACATCGTGATAAAATATTCGGATACCCACCAATAAAGTACAGGGTGATTAAAAATTCGCTGTGCACCTGACGATTTTATTGTAATCATCAGGTGCACAGAGACTTTTTGATCACCCTGCATAATGTTATCAGCGATGAGCAATGCAATTCGATGTTTCAAAACAATACCCTAACTTTAGCAAGGTCGTGACATCACTCAGAAAACGCGCTGTATTTAAGCCGTGGAAATCAGGGTGATTCTTACTCATGAAGCAATGGTATTACATAGGGCAGACACTTCATTCACCTAAAACAAAATATACGTACAAGGACTGGTCCATCTACCGTCCTTTATTTAGGAAACTGATTAAAAAATTCCATACCATTTCCTTCGTTTACTTCAACAATATCACAATTTCTCTCATTACTGCTGCAGTCAACACTTGTTGGTCTATACGAAGAAGAAAACTTATTCCACCATGATCCACAGGTAACGGATAGCGAGTACAGTTCTAAGATCAACAGCAAGATCGCACCCCACCACTCCACACAGACTGTCCTCACTACGCAAGCAGAAGCCACCGTCAGAAAAGGAACTCCCCCTCAACCCAATGCATATGCACCACCTTGAATAACTATTCAAACATATTGTTGTGAACACCACGCGCCACACTAAGGTTATAACAGGATTAATGCACCTTAGTACCGTAACACTATAAACGTCTTGGTATACCCTTAGATTGTAATTAATTAGTTTACTATAATTAGGTTAGTACATAAGTGCAGTACCCACTTAGAAAAT
>Ga0123355_10004455_pt1 | contig 20361 bp, 13 predicted proteins | sample TergutEmb28metaG_3_FD_89872 | JGI IMG/M metagenome (GOLD analysis project Ga0123355, IMG submission 89872) | Embiratermes neotenicus P1 segment gut microbial communities from Petit-Saut dam, French Guiana - Emb289 P1 | ecosystem: Host-associated > Arthropoda: Insects > Digestive system > Gut ...
AAGAGTTTAAATATTTGGGAACAACTTTAACAAATCAAAATTCTATTGCGGAAGAAATTAAGAGCAGATTGAGGTAAGGAAATGCTTGCTATCATTCGGTGCAGAATTTTTAGTCTTCCAGGTTGCTAAACAAAAATTTAAAGATCAAGATATACAGAACTATAACTTTGCCTGTTGTTTCGAATGGGTGTGAAACTTGGTTGTTGACACGGCAGGAGGAAAAGAAGCTGAGGGTGTTTGAGAACATGGTGTTGAGGAGAATATTTGGACCTAGGGGGAACGAGGTAATGGGGGAATGGAGAAGAGTGCATAATGAGGAGCTAATGATTTGTACTCCTCACCCAATATTGTGTGGGTGATAAAATCGAGAAGAATGAGATGGGCTGGGCATGTAGTACGTATGGGTGAGGAGAGGGGGGTGTATAGGGTCTTGGTGGGGAAACCGGAGGGAAGGAGACCACAGGGGAGACCTGTGCGTAGATGGGTGGATATTAGGATGGATCTCCAGGAGGTGGGATGTGGGTATATGGACTGGCCCAGGATAGAGACAGGTGACGGACGCTTGTGAGTGCGGTAATGAACCTTCGGGTTACGTGAAATGCAGGGAATTTCTCGACTAACTGCAAACCAGTTAGCTTCTCAAGAAGGACTCTCCACCACGGAGTAAGTAATAAAGACTCCTTCCTAGGGATGAAGCAGCTCTGTCATGGCACTGCCCACCGACCCCCATCTAGCGCCCAGATTAATTGGTAGAGCCATAACTCATACTCCGCCACTGCACCTTCATTGCATATTACAGGGTGAATTTTACGTATTAACTCAGTGAGATTCAAGTTATGCATGCAAGATGGAAGCCAAATTATGTATGGACATTGGTTACCAATGGGGCTTCAATTTGAAGCACACTGTCCTTTTCAACTAATCAAAACTGCTAGTTTTGTCGCATCTTCTTTACATGACAATCTGTGCCCTCATAAGAATTGTAACATGTCAATGCTTAGCAATGACTTGCTTTCCATGGAGAGCACAAGTCCATGATAAGCATAAAGGGGCTGCCAGATGTACCTACCCTTTGGCCCATAAACGGGTTGCAAGATTCTGAATAACCTCGCACTCTAGCCATTTTTCAAATGTAGTAAGAGTTAATTTGCTGCTGTTAATTGCTCATCACTCTACTCAGCCTGTAAACCAGCAAACTTCAACAAAACCACCAGGTACACCATGATGAACAACAGTAAGCCTGTTATGTATCTACATTAGCTACAGTTACTACAAATTCATTCTGCCAAAACTAACAAAACATCATACTTGCATACACCAAAGTTTCATCCACGCATGAGAGTGGCTCATCTTCCTCCCTAACTTGTCTCACGCTGTATATGCACATTTACGTATCCATTATTCGACCTTTCAATTAACATTTATTTTGCTGGACCCACATGCTTTCCACTTTAACCCCAATCTTTTGTGGTGGTAAATACGGCATCAAACTTAACCCTTTCCTTTAACATACCGAGAAGTTTCTTGCAGATCAGTTCTGTACTGAGCCATAAACAATCTGCTTACTAAACAATGGCCTTTATTAGCCATCAGTCGGTAACTGTCTCCTGCATTAGGATATTTCTGCACTTTCCCAGCTGTTGTCACTCAATACCTACTATGCGCAATTCTTGTTTTTTATTCCTTAAGCAACACACTGCAGTATTCTGCAGCCCATGTACTAGCTGTTGCGATAGGAACACTATATGTATTTCTGTTCTCCTTCTTCATCAAACCCTTGGTTATGTCTGCTATGATTTTACTCCTTGCTGTGAAGTGTTACTCCATTCTTCATTTGTGCCTTACACCATAATTACTTAAATCCAAAGGAATGCAACCAACACAGCACCACATACAACACACAAACTGAAATTACTATTTGCAAAAACATAACATGTGGATGATCTATGACGAGATGGGAACAGTGGTAGTTCACAGCTACAGTTCACCCCATCTAGATATTTTCATCCATGCCAACTTGTGGTACGCACTTATCACACTATATCCATTTTAGCTGACAATGATGGCATCTCATGGTCTTTTACCACAAATAGATAAAATTTCACAATCATTAACATGTATTTTTAAGGGTAAGTGGAAAGTAAAGAGGGAAATGTGTCAGCACATGCTAGAACAGGTTCCAAAGATCATGTTAATGCTGTGACAGTCCATCTTTTCAGTGCCTGCAAAGAAATATTTATTTGCAGATTAGATTATATGTAACTGAACTTCAATAATGAAAAGGAAATTTTATCTCAATAGAATCCAATGAAGACAACCTAATTGTTACACCATACACCTTGGAAATATAAGATGTCTCATGTGTAACTGAGGCAGTGCAACATCTCTCAATAAATGGATAACTATATTTTACCACACACACATATTTCAGTTAATTTCCTTTACTTGAAACAGTATTCTACACGCACAAAAAAAAAAATGCTAGCATTACAAGTGCAATGATGTGAATTACCTTCAGCATAAGGGATACATTAAGTAGTCACCTCTTTAACTTGTATTTTAAAGGAAAATAATTTACAAATTCTGTATCCTAACCATTAAAAGACTGAAATTTGTACACAATTTTCATAGCTCTCCAATAATAAAGTAGTGGCTTATAATAAAAGCCTGCCTTTCAAGCTAACATCATATTATGTGCCAAAATTAAATAACTTTAACATCTTGATCATTATAAGATTAAAATTTGCTTTGTTAACTCTCACAACTTAGAAATAATAAATTAGCAGTTCACCATAAAAACCTGCCTTTCTAACTGCATCAGGCCATGACTGAATATGTCCCAAAATCAAGACCACAGCAGCTACACCTGGTGTACATCAAGTTAACAAACAACGAAGCAGTTGCACAAGTCACAGAACCATGCAGAGCACCACAAGAAATCTTGGCACATACCACATGTTTCCATTGTGGATACAAGACAGAGGAATGACAATGTGCAATTCTTGTTGACGTCTGGTGACGAATGTATTCTGCAATCTGTGTTAAAATCTGCATCATCCAGAAAATAAAGAGCATTACATTTCCTACAAAATTAAATATACAAATATAAAATAAACACAGCCAACTGAAATACCTGTGCCCACCACAATGTGTGCACCGTCAAAAATATTCAGTATCATACATTAATAACCTAAATTGCTCCATTTTGAAGTAGACACAATGCCTGTTCTATGTGTAAGTTCACAGCAAATTTCAAGTGCAATGATTTACTAACATGCTGGTTGTCTGAGAAGAGTGCAAAGTAAAAGCAACATTCAAATATAGAAAAATAATTACTGTCAGAACAAAGTAACCTGACTTTCAAAACAAAGATGATACATCAGTTGGTATCAATGCTTCACATACAACTCTTTTTGTACTGAAGGTTGCACATATTCTGTGGTTTGCAGACATGCAAGCCATCACATAGGTGTATGCTTCAATTACTGTATGCATGTTCAGCATCAAGCCAAAACTCCACTGGAAAACAAGCAGCAACTGAAAGTTTTCAGGACAAGTCACTGGACACCCCAACGCCTGGCATAAGATGATGAGTACATCAGTCACACATTTGTGCATATCCATTCATGATGGAAGCAGCTGCATCTACATTATTCATGATGCAGTGCATAAATACAACAAAAACTCTCACAGCTTTATCCTTAGTTTGATGTACACATGTCATGTGGGCAGTAGATGGTACACATCAGACCTCTGCACAGTCACCATTTGTCGCACCATGGTACCAAGGCTTGTATCACAGTGTAAAGTCAGTGTCAATCGCCTGTAACCAGGAGGTAACAGCTTGCTTCATGTCTATTTGCTGCAAAGCAATTTCCACTCTGGCATTTAAGGGGTCCAAACAGAATGCAATCACTTGGTCCCATACTGCCAATCCGACCTCTAACTGGTCATGGCAATATGACTGGGAAGCTATGGACCCCCCTCCCCCACGGTTCTCATTTAACACAAAATTATTTCCATCATGCTGGGCTACTAAGTGACACACAACAGATACCAATGTGAAGCAAGCCATCACCTCCTGGCTAGACACTCAACATTAATTTCTTCTGTACCAGGATATAAGCTTTCTGCAATGGTGGGACAAATGGTGTTGAGGGTTGATGTGTACCATTTACTGCCCATGTGCCATGTACATATCTAAGTATCACAGAGTCTGTAGCTATCCTGGATAGCCAACTGGCCACAGCAACTCTTAATGACTCAGTCATGAGGGTCGCGGTGTCCAGAGATTGCCCACAGGCAGGCGTTTTGTTGCCACTCCTGTGGTGCCTTGTTGCTGATATGATAGAAAAGCTCAACAAGGGGTGCTGTATATACTCAGGGTGCGCTGATGACATTTGTTTTTGGGCAGCGGGGAAATTCCCAAACATGGTGTCAGAGCTCATGCAGCTGGCCCTCCACGCCGTAGAAACTCGTATCTACAAGAGAAAACTTCCTATTTCTTTGAACCTCTTTTCTTTGGAGTTATTTCACACTGTTCTATGTTGGTCAAGCATCTTGGGTTAGTCCTGGATTCTCAGCTGACCTGGTGGGAGCATGTGATTATGAATATCAACATGAAGAAGGCTCACAATCGTTATGTGGGACTGAGGCCCAAGGTGGTCAACTGGCTCTTCATCTCCATCATTTGACAATCCATTACCTCTGCACTTGTAGTTTGTTGGTCCAGCCATCAAACAGCTAGTGCCAAGAAGACTAAGCAGGATACATTGTATGCTTAGTGATAACAGGGGTGATGCGCAACATTCCAACGGGTTGCTATGGAGGAGCCACTCACTTGCCTTCCTCAACCTGACTTAGTGTTTCAGGGTAAGGAAAGATTAGCTGCACACCCACTCTGGAACCTGCGATGTTGGTCCTACTTCACCCTACTCGAAGGCAGCTTCAGTTATCAGATTCCATATTTATTATAGGGGTTGATGTTATGAGGCCAGCATATAATTTTGAAACCAAGTACAGGGTTACTACATTGAATAAGAACAGTGGACCAGGGGACTTGGGACTCCACCCACAGTTCAGGGGCTCGTCTGATATACAGATGGGTCCAGGACATGGGGGGGGGACTGAGGCCCGAGTCTATGGGCAATCTGCAGGAAGAAGTCTCAGCATCACCCTAGGGACATATGCTACAGTTCTCCAGGTCGAGATAACTGCTATGTTGGCCTGTGCATATGAAATTCACGTGTATGTTAGACCAGAGAAATACGTTAGTATTTGCTCTGACAGTCAGGCTGCCAAAATGACATCCCAATTGGTACAACAGTGTCAAAAGGCAATGAATGACATCTCCACCCAGCATTCTGTGGGACTGTTTAGGCTCCCCGACATTCTGGGGCATGAGGAAATGTAATCGCCTATGAGTTTGCAAGGGAGGGAACTTTTAACCAGTTTGCTGGACTGGAACCAACCTTGGGGGGGTTTCATGGCAGACTATAGCAAAAAAGATAAAATCCTGGATGGACAACCAGCATATGGCAATGTGGCAGGGTCTCACCAGTACTCAGAGAGACAGGCTCAAAAATTGATTTCAGGGCCTGGTCCCACTGCTAGGACTAGGCTACTGTCCTTTTAACAGGATACAATCCAAGGTTGTTACTGTCCATATTGGACAAAACACCCTGAGAAGACACCTCTACATAGTGGGGATGATTGACAGCCCTTTATGCAGATGTGCAGCAGGGGAGGAAACCTCCGCTCATGTTTTGTGTGAGTGTAAAGCCTTGGCTTCCCATGGGCACACCTGTTTGTGTTCCTTTTTCTTGGACCCAGAGGATGTTAGAGTAATCTGGAACTTCAGTAAAGGAACAGGGCTCCCATGCCTTGGACATCAGATTACAAGGCACAATGGGGTTGTCCAAAAGGTCTATGCACATCATCCTGAAAGGGCTCAAAACCATTTACTGTAGCATTCGATTCTATCACAGAGTGTCATCATCTTATTTTTGTAAAATCTTGTCTCTTTTTGCACATACAATTTACTCAGGCCACGCTTATGATGTGAGAATGACACTTTGTAAACAAATTCTGTCAAAATTAGTGATGAGGTTTCATGCTGTCATTTTTTTATGATGCCAGGTTTCATCTAAATGACGTAGAATGTAACTGCTGACTTGGGAGTAGTCACCTCATCAAACCACTGGCCATCAAAGTAACACATCAAAAGATACGTGGTGAAGCATCAGAGATCGCAGCATTACACTTCTTTTATTTGAGACGCTACCATGGTAAGCAATTTATACATAGACATGTCAGAACTGCAACACAACTGCCTACAGATGCAAGACTGTAGTAAAACAGCACACCACTGATTACCCAGCCCTGAAATGCATAGATAAATGCTTCCCAAACAAGTGGACTAAGTAAGTAGTGCCCTGATATGGTGTCCAAAATGACCAGGTTTAACACTTTTGGACTATCCCCCATGGAAATACATTAACAATATAATTTACAATGAGACAATTCTGGACCTATGGACCCTCAACATGGCATCATACTAAGAGTGGTAGAGGCTACACTCAACAGCACATGACAGGAGACACTGTTTTGACATGTGTCAAGCCACGAGGGGTACCCATATTGAAATGTCACGAACACCACTAACGTACAGCAAAAGGATGCGCACATATACACTACTAAACTGTAGTCGTTTTCTTTGTACGATTTTCTTCCATATGTAAATTTTTCTTTTATTTCACACCTTTCACAAACACCCAGCACTGTACTGTTACCCTATTCTTCCCAACACCTTGCCCCACAACCACATGAACCTAGAACATGGTCTTCATCTGACAATGAAACAGTCACAGCCACCAAAAAAATTTTAACAAAATTTTAAGAGACTACCCCTGTGCAAAGAAGAAAGTTCATCTAACTCATTTTAAAAATCCAGTTTCCACCTAACAATATACAGGCTGTGTGCCCCTCATGAAGTCCAACTGGCCAATGCTGGTGGGGAAAAGTAAGTACTGTTTATTAACTCATTTTAAAAATCCAGTTCCTACCTAACAGTAGACAGGCTGTGTGCCCCTCATGAAGTCCAACTGGTCAATGCTGGTGAGGGAAAACAAGTGCTGTTTATTGGGAGTACGGTACTGAACAAATACAAAAAAGGGGTAAAAGTGTTACTACAGCAACAGGTGAGATACATGAAACAAACGTTACAATATCCAGCATTTGCAGGACCAAAGGGTTGCTAGATGTCATCATATCCCAGATATTAGAATGATAGATGTAAGGTGTATCTCCATGTGCCTAGCGACATTATGAACAGGCCTAATCATTTTTCAATGAATGTCCTGTCCCATTTTGGTGCTGCCGTTCAAGTCCCTTCCCATCACTCCTTAAATAATGTGATACATACGTGGTTGGACAATAAAGTTTACAAACTCATCACAGTAAAAGTGCTACATACCTCATTGCTGAATACCACCGTGGTCGCCTTCAAAGTACTCCCGTTGGGACGCTATGCACCAATGCCAACGCCTAGTCCACCCTTCAAAACAATTTTGGAACTGGTTTTGTGGAATGGCCTTCAGAGCTGCCGTTGTATTACTCCTGATGTCATCAATGTACTCAAAATGCCTTCCTTCCAATATTTTCTTCATCTTCAGGAACAGAAAAAAGTCATTGGGGGCTAGATCCGGTAAATATGCTGGGTGTTCCAACATAGTTATTTCTTCAGTAGTTAAAAACTCCCTCACAGACAGTGCCGTGTGAACAGGTGCATTGTCGTGATGCAAGATCCATGAGTTGTTGGCAAAAAGTTCGGGTCGTTTCCACCAACTTCTTCACGCAGCCTTCCCAGTACTTTCAAATAGTAAACTTGGTTGACAGTTTGTCCAGTTGGTACAAATTCATAATGAACAATCCTTCTAATATCAAAAAAAGTCAGCAACATTGTTTTGACTCTTGATTTTGACCAAGGGAATTTTTTGGTCATGGGAAATTGGCAGTCTTCCATTGTGCACTTTGCCGCTTCATTTCAGGGTCATATTGGTAGACCCATATTTCATCACCTGTGATGACATGGCCCAAAATGTCATCTTGTCTCTCTATAAGGTCTTGGCAAATTGTGACTCTTCTTTGCTTTTGTTCTTTGCCGAGCTCTTTTGGGACCATTTTTGCACACACCTTCCTCATATCAAGATCTTCAGTTAAGATTTTCCCAACTGTTTCTCTGTCGATGTTCACTTGTTCTGCTATGCTCCTGACAGACAATGTTTTTTGCAATGTTTTCTTCAGTTCCGCTTGTTGCTGGCCATCCTGATCTCTCTTCGTCAGTGACACTTTCTCTTCCCTCAGAAAAACGTTTCACCCACTTGTAAACTGTTGTTTTCTTCATATCATTATCCCTGTAAACTTACACTAACATCTCTCTGATTTTGTTTCCACTCTTTCCAGGTTTAACAATAAATTTAATGTTCGTTCACTGCTCTAATTCAAGCTCTGACATTCTCGCAGCAGCACACCAAAACACAGTAGACAGTAATAGATGCCACTCAGAAAGATACTGCCATAGATCAACAACACAGCTGTGAAACGCTGATATGTCAACGTCATCAAACCATACTAAGGCTTTTGTCCAGTGCTGCCACAGCAAGCACACGGTGGCAAGTACGCGACCTTAATTGTCCGACCACGTATACAGGTTCAACGAAAAATGTGTGGTCAAATCTACTGGAGGTGCATCTACATCACACAACGAGTCTTCTGAAGCATGGTTTCCAAGTTATGCTCTCCTGATGATTACAGAACACACTCATTGTCCACCTTGAGCTTCAACACAGGATGTTGCATGCCTAAAAATCAATGAGATTCAAATCTGGGGTAGGAGCAGGCCATGCTGTCCATCTACCCTGTTCCATCCATTGTACCAGAAACACGATGTTGACTTACCAGAATGCAAGAAAATGTGGTGCAGCATCGTCATGCATAATGCATATACGAATCCTGGGCTACATTTCCACATCTTTTAACAGCTCAGAGGGGGGTGTTTCGTGTAACATCAAGCTATATAGGCGAAAAGGCAGTAAGGTCCCAGAAGTCTGCCTCCAGCAATACATGCATGGAAATGCAAGGCGGATGATTTGAGCATTTTCTACAATTGTCAAGAGACCGTTACTCAAAAACCATGCTTCACAAGGTTATGTTCATATAATATATCCTTGTACGTACTGTGGTGTATATTCACAACTGTAGCTCTGGCTAAGCAACTTCTGTTCACTATAAAACTTACAAAAACCTGCAGGACACCAATACCTCACCCATAAAATCATCACTTTCACAAACCGGGGCCTGCCAACCAAATGGCAAACCACCATTGGCCTCTTGGTCAACTTCTGGTTAAAAAAAATTTTCCAGGTCATCCAGTGCCAGGTATTACAGCTTTCGCTACAGTAACCACTGTGCTTTAATGAGGTTCAGTAGCCATAAACAACCAATTTCATTAATTCTACAAAACAAAAAAGACTGCCTGTAGTAGAACCATATTTCAAAGCCACAATAAGAACAGACATTCTTTTCAAAGCACAAATTATTTTTCTACTTTAAAGACAGAGAAAGAAATTTCCATCTGAAACATTCATAACTAGCCACCAGACTACATGGATTATATTCCTCATTACAGCAAACTTAAGTCACTCATGAAAATATTAAATTCCATGTCTACAAACCAGCTTGCAAAGATCAGACTTACACCTGCAATTACTATCCCATGTTTGAAACCAATCAACAAAGAATGCATGCTGAAAACTTAAAAAATAATACTGCTCTACAAAAATGAAAATTAGACAGTCCCCTCTACTTGGGAGAAAACAGGTTAGATATATTTCAAGCACAGCCTGACACCATTAATGGGTACAGAACTTTACCTAATGCTACTGAACATGACTTCAGTGATGGAAGGATTAAGGTGACATTAAACTTCTCCCTCTCCAAACCACGAAGGCACAGACAAGAAACATGGGTATAGCTCAACTCATTCTAAACCCTTGCACTGGTTGAGGGTGAATGGTCCACCTCATACAGGCTTCTTCATTGCCAGACAAGGACCACCCTTGGTATACAATGTGTAGCAGGCTGGATGAGCCTCCGGTTCAGTTTGGAAGTTTTGGAGAAGAAACAAACCCCAGAACGTCCAATCCACCGACTACCCACTAGAACAAACACACTATCCTTCACTTCATAAACAGAATGTCACAAAAAAATTAGGCCATCACTTGAATCTACTCATCCCTGAAGTTTCACAATTCAGCGATGTTGCCAAGTTCAGACTTGCAGAGAGCACAGGGGGGATAAAAATAAAAAAGTACAGCAAGCAGCCCCACAATGATTAACAGTCAATGCACGAGAAGCATCCTACACAGAGATGAAAGACTAACACCCACTCCACCAGCTGGCATGTAGGTATCTGACCTGTAACTGATATTTTTCAATTTATGTAAGAAGTTCACTAACTAAACATGAAGTTAGAAAAGTTAATGGCATCAACCTTCACACCTTAAATGTGACACTCTACAGGTTACATACTATTTCCTGATGACACAGGACAAAAGAAAATATTTCCCTGTTTATGATTGTCCCCAAGAGTTATTGGAGGGGGGCTACAGATCATGCCCAGTGGTCAGCCAGCACTCGAGTCACTGTTACTAACCAGTTGAAAAACTGCTGCAATTTCTGGCCTCCATGTATCATGCATGCACATGTAAAAATGTAATGATCTAATAAATTAGTAAACTGTCCTCACCAAATTTAAAAACTTGTACAACAATGGCTGACAAGATCACTGCAGCCTGTCGACTGTAAGTAGGTATTATCCCATATCAAGAAACTAACAAGGTATGGATTTTGTTTTCTGTGACATATCCAAGGCACAAACTTAAAGATTCACACACACACATATATATAATTATACAAGTGTTATATAACATTAATATTTGTGCCCTTTAAGGAAAACATTATTTACTCAAACCTTTCATAATGTACAATAATTAAATTTGGTAGCATCTGAAATAAACAGTGAATTAAAGCAATAGCTTCAGTCTTACCAAATTCTATAACCTCCCTTAAACAGGAAAGCTGTCTCATCCAAAGTGCCTTCCTGTGCTGTATGATGCGACTCAAGGTGTTGACGAGTGCACTGCTGGCTGCTACAATGCTCCAATCCATTGTGTGTCCAATATCTTCCACATCTCTCGTATGCCAAAATGTAGGAAAGAGGATAACCTGTTTCCTTAGTGACATCCAGAATAAATGTTACAGTTTTGTTGAAATCATCACAACATTTTGTAGCATGGTCCCTTTTGGACTTGGTCACCACTTATAGGCACAGCAGAGTGCATGTAAAATATTCCCTGGATTTCTTTTTCTTCATTTGCATCTTCATTAATATCCTAGTCCCACATAAATTACCACCAAGTCATATCCCACAGCATATACACAACACTTCAGTCCATAATGTACAAATATTATACACCCCTCAAAGAAAAGTTAACACCCACATACTGTATTTTTAGGAAAATACGATATGCTTTCTTCTCCAGAAAAATGTGTAGAAAATTATGCTGTCTTACAGTCTGGAGGTCTGTCAAAATGATCTTCGCAGCAACTCAGATCCCCACACTCACTGGCAGGATACACGTGGTAATCATGATTCATCCTTGGTGGGAGAGAGCTGCGATGTTCATTGTGCTAGTTATTCAGCAGCATGCAGTGCCACTGAGTTCACTAAACAGCAATTTGTTCTTGGAACAGATGAGGGTTCTTGTATACTGTAGGTTTTAACTCAAGTACCACTTTGCAAAGCAACACAGTATCAGTTACAGCACTCAGAGTTATTTGGTCAACCCAGCCCAAAAAATACGTAAATGGATAAAGAATAAGGAGGAATTCAAAAACCTGCGGAAGAATAAACACTGTTCACAAGCATATTTCACAATGGGCTGACCTGGAATCAGAGGTGAAGACCTGGATAAGATGATACAAAATAGGTAATTCCTGTGAATGCAAGCATTTTGTAAGTTACAAGGATGAGTGGTCACACACATCACTGATTCTGTTGGGATAACTTCTTAGTATTAGAGATTTATGAAGGGGCATGAACAATACAACACAAGAGTTTTTTTGAGAAACATGAGATCAGTTATGCCCTTGATGGAAATAATGATGATACAATGCTTGAAAAATGTGATCAGATAAGAACAGCAGCAACAATGAGCATGACTGTTGTAGTGGAGATTTTAAGGAATCATATAAACAGAAATGTCATACTGCACTACCTTTTTGCTGAGCAAGTATTTCTGTATTGGAAATTCAACTGTGCATCAATCAATGCCTGCCACCCAGACTGGCCTCCTACTTCTTTGTGGCTTAAGTTCGAGAAAATGTGGCAACTAACGCAAGATGCGGCTTCAATGCTTCCATGCATCGGAACTAGAGTATTCTGGCAGCAATTCTGATGACATGCAAAATAAGCATTCTTTTTCTGCAGATACTCAATGAAAGAGACTGAGCAGTTTTCTTGCTTATTATGGATGCAACACATCTTCTGCAACTCCACCAAACTCAGACTTTTGCAGGTATCATCTATTTATGGCATTTGAAAGAATTTGCCATACATTAACTCACAAATCTGAACATATATCAACAAACTTTCAGTGTATATGCAAACTATGACAAAATACACACAAATACAAGAGCTGTGTTCTCATGCTCCCAGGGACAGGGAAACAGAAACTCCATGTTCGGGGGTTTGTTTGCCAGTAATATGGAGGTGCTTTAGCTCCTCTGTAACTGGAATGGACAACTTTGGCTGCATTTTTCCCATGGCATGCACTTTGAAAAGTGTCATGAACAAATGCTGTTCAGCTGAGAGCATATCACAAGTGTTCCAGGATCATCTGTAATGAGAGGTGAATTAAGAAGCTTAAGTCACCTCTCATTACAGATGACCCTGGAACACTTGTGATATGCTCTCAGCTGAACAGCGTTCGTTCATGACACTTTTCAAAGTACATGCCATGGAAAAAATGCGGCCAAAGTTATGAGGGGGGGAACCTCCCCCCAGTACCATGTAAGAGAACATACAGAACACAGAAATTCTGAATGACAGGTTCAGTGCTCTGATAACGCATAGTTTACATTATGAGCATAACAGCCAAAATAACAAATACTAGTGTCACAAAAATCCCCACAGTTTGTAACATCCTTTACATCATTTTAAAGGTGGGGGTCCGTTGGACAATGAGGTGCTGAAGATCAAAGAAATCATATCCATCAAAGGAACAAATTCAAATGTTACCTTAAACCAGCACCAAAATTCCAGGAATTAAGAGACAATAAAATGTAGGAGAATACTCTCTTTTTGCAAGCAATGGAGGACTTTTGAAGCAAAACTGTTAATATTTCAAAGCAATAGCACCATCAGGTGTACTGAAATATTTTCAGAAGCTGGGAGACCTGTTTACAAGCTGGATGTGGCACTTCAAGACACTTCTACGAAGGAACGTAAAATGAACTGCAAGAGAACCAAAGGTTCTAAACTCCGGATGCACGTAAGCTCCATATGCGACACTTGTGACAGCTACCTTGCCTACGCAGTACATCACCCACAAAACAAATCACATATCTGTTCTCAACCTTTGTGTTGAGAGCACAGCAAGGATACCTTGCATACCCAGTCTTTGTTTTTAATGGGTAAAGTGATGGGTTTGTTATACAGATGAAGCCATTTTCTCAAGACGCTGTTAACAAAGTAGCTAGCAAATTTTAGTTATTATGAAATACATTTGGAATAGTGGAATGAATTCCGACCTTCCACCGTGGTGTATAAACTTGTATTTTCCTCCACTCACATTCCTGGTGAAAATGTTCCATACACAAACTTTAACAGACCAAATACAGAACAATATATTCATAACTATCCTTTCAAAAATATATTCATAATTATCTCCAATTTTTATTCAAATTATGTATGACGTTTTGTCAACACCCAGTGAACAACATGATGTTACACCGAGTTCCAGATTATTCATTCATATCTGTCGACCTACAACAGCTCACCTATTTCTAACCTCTACCCATACAGGCCACATTGCACACTAAGACCCTACTGCGCGACAGGCAAGCCCAAGTTTCGCCAGTACTTTACAGAAGAGGCAATAATCTGTTGTACATGGCAAAATTCACCACCACATCAGCCACATATCTATATTAAAATACAAGCTGTCCCTTGACATGCTCCTCTCTCCATACTGTCCACACAAGACAAACTGAAATTCTGCACTGGCAATAAATATTTGGACATTATTTCACCCTTCGGCACAAAAATTAATAGATTTCTTCATACTCAATTTTCCACTGGTGTTGAACATACAGAAAACTACCAAAGTTACACCTGTTTCAACATTAGAAATTAACATAAGAATGCCTGGATTGTATCGCCTATTTTTTGGCCTGCTTATGAGACGCCACATGCTGCAACTACAAGAATGTAAAGAAAAAGGTATAGCTCCCTATGCAATCAACCATAAACTTTGAAACAATTTAAACATTATTACTTGAACTTTCTAATGTGGTTCTGTGAAACAGACTATGTGTCAGCCTAACTTGAAGGAAAAAGCAAGTAACTTATCTGCCTGAGTAATCACTCACAGCATCTCACTACATATATACTGTGATTATTTTCTGCAAGATTTGAAACCATCTACTTTCCTTAAACAATTACAATACTACTAGTAATAAATGTGTATGTCACAGGATAAAGAGAAGTTCAGCTTTTAACAGTATCCATTTTTTGGTGGATGCAGAACTGTAGGACTTACCAATGACTGGGTATTACTGGACTGTAGTTACACAACTCAACCCCCACCTGCTTTTCTGGATGTCATAAAATGAACAGAATACTACTAGAATTTGATAAGAGTTGGATACCTGGCAATCTACCGAATCTGCTCACAAACCACAAGAAACCTTGATGAGTATGATCTCCATTCTTCATATATCAAACTGTCAGATATGATTTCATGACAGTAAAAATTCTGTGTTCAATACGAACACACAGAGGGGGAGTGTGTGTATCACAACACAGTGAAGATAATGTATAAAGGTATTTCACATTAGATACATATACAACACACCCCACAGTCCCTAGAGAAACAACCCTTGTGCGAGTGGTGTCACTTTACTATTCACAAGGGTAAATTTTATTACCTATACCAGTGACAAAACATGCAATGTATTTGAGACTGGTGCTCAAACACAGAGCCATTATAGAAGGCTTTATAAGCAAAACATGATACGGAATTACAAAATCACAGGCAAACAGCTGGCAGGTATATTAATCATACTATTTGTGTGTAACTCTGGGGTGGGAGGCACTAACATCCTTAAGAATTTCCAAAGTAGTTCCACCCTTCTTGCAGGATTTGTACATTAGGAAAGATAAAGCATAACCACTTTCAGAAATGGTTGTGGAAGTTCAGGTTGCAATCTACAATGGCTGGTACTTTTTCATCATGTTTATTGACTAAAAAAATAATTGAACAAATACGTGATACAGAAATTGTGCAGGTAAATCTACTGCTCTACAAGTATTTCCTGAAACAAAATTATGCTCTCTGATGTCAACACGAATAAAACATACAGCTATTACACAATAAGCCTAACTACTCATACATACAAAAAACTTTGCTGTCCATCAAGTGAATTGAATTATCTTCCACAAAACATGTACACAATTCTTTAATGTGAATATTGCTACTAGCAGATGACAAATACAAACTCAGAATTCTAGTCTTATATATCCTGTCTCAAAATATGATGACAATCATACTCTTGAAACTTTCCCCTGCATTCTGACAAAACATCCTCAACTAAATGTAAGGTACAAACATGTAGTATTCAGGGAAATGTAAAACACACTACATGTCAATGTTTCAAAACTATTTCCCTTCATGTCTGTCAATTTCATCTCAAAGCAATGAAGCTACACTAAGAGGATTCCATTCTTGATACAATGGACTGTCCAATCATAACACCCACAGTTAATGACACGTACTTCAAAAGAGTAAAGATGACTAAACACTGCACAACACATTTTCCCAAGAGATACTGAACCCTCACAAAATCAGTTCATCCAATACATTTAATAACGCCTTCTCTTGGAGGGGTAATCATCAGCACCTCTGCGATCAGCTGGGCCCCAACGCCCACGAGGGTTTCCACCCAACGAGCCACGGGGCCCACTGCTATTAGGTCCCCCCAGATCTTCCCGCATGTCGCCACGCCCACCAGCTTCATATCGCCCTGCGCCACGGTCGTAAGCATCCAAGAACGATTTTGGATCCTAACAGTAAGCAACCAATGTTGAAGACGACACAAAGTGTTCAACGTCCCACAGAACAGTTCGTGCAATACGGAATTGCAACAGTGGCGAGTCCAGTGGCATCATCATTATCACATAGAAAGAAACGGGGAGAAAAAGGTTGTTAGAGGTATCCATCAGCACCATTAATCCTCTTGTTAACTTTCCAGTTACAATTACTACCTATTTCATAAAAGAAGGCAAAAAAGTGTGCTCATATTATAACCACAGAATACACTAACACCTGTGGCTAAAATATGAACTTCCATCTCCTCTAACAAGTTAGGACCAAGAAATATCCAAACACTTGAATGTCACACATAATATGATCAACTAAATATTAACCAACACCACTTTCACAGCTCTAATCCCAATTCAAATTGATGAAAATGACATAGCTATACCAATATTTGTGTAAATAAGTTATATGATTTGAATATTTAATATGCTAGGATTCTTCCAACACACCAGTGCCCCAAACACAATTTAGTAGTGTATTTATTTACATCCCTCAACCAATATAAATCTGCATAAACTTAAAATGGAACATCCCTCTAACAGACTTAATCAAAAATCTCTTCAAATTCCATATACAATTTTTGATGTTGCAAAGACTAAACTGAAATACTGTCAATGGTAGGACCACACAAAATGAATCATGTGAACAAAGCTTAATCACTCTGCAGTTGACATACTGAAAATTCCATCAACTTCAGCAAATTAAGGCCAATTCACACTATGTGGCATGTTTCTGTTCCATCTTTGTTTGGTCAGAATGGTCTGTGTTCACACTGTCCATCGTGTTCAGTCATCTTCCAGAACAGCACATGATAGGAGACCTGCGATAATTTCCATCAAAATGCAGCCCCATTTGTTTCCTAAAATGACACTAGCAGCAACAGCATTGATGTTAGATGGAAGAAGAGAAAAATGCTGCTCTGCGTGATAAAAAGAAGCATATGTGGGTTCACAAGTGTTTCAGAAACAGAAAATCAGAAAAGGATTTTTGCACATTCAGAACTCGGGAAAAATTTTAGAAACTCATCTACGCATTCTGGAAGATAAAGAAGAGCTTCCCAGAACATCATGCTTAGTCCCCTATGTTACTGTGGATGACGAGGCCTTTCCTTTGTAAACTCACCTAATGAGACTTTACCCAGGATAGCAAAGCAAAAGGGACAATGAGAAGAGCATCTGCAATTATTGCCTTTCCGAACCAGGAGAGTGGTGGAAAATGCATTTGGAATATTAAGTCAGAAATTTCAAATTTATCAAAGGACCCTACAATCATTGCCGGAGCATATGGACAACATAATTTTTGTGACTTGTATTTTGCATAATTATCTAAGAGATCAAGGCGTAGGCCTAAGTGATATGTGGAGTTCAGGAAATGTTCAAAGCAATCTTGACAAAAATATCAAACCAAGGAGGAAGTGCCTACCAAAGTTCTTTTGAAGTAAGAGACAAATTTAAACAATTCTTTAAGAGTCCATCAGGATCTGTGCCTTGGCAGAATGAAAGAGTGCAATGTCAGGTTAATCTATAAAATTCAACTAGGTTGGATGCTCTCCTGAAAACATGTCGTACAATCTGTGTAAAATATAACAGATCATTTTCTAGTCATTCTATTCTATTCTTGTACGTTATCAGCCATATTCTACCACTGCCACGGAATGCATTTTACATTGTTTGTTAATTACTAGAAATTCAGCGATAATAGAATGATAGTAACTTCAAAATGTGCAATAAAAACACATTGGAACTTCCCTGATTTTTTAACTCTTCACCTATTTGTCTCCACAATTTTTCTTTCCAGACACTGTCACTATACTTCTTATTTGACATGTCATAAATTCCTCATATTTACGGACCAATTCTATTAATTTTTCACCCATTTCCGAAGGAAAAAAACAGGCAGCATTTGTTGCAAGCAAACACTCAAAGTGTAGTGGAGGAGATGTAAGACTGTTCACATTATGTGAATCGAGCAGGTACAGACACGTCCAGACCCGTTCTGTCACGTCAAACATTCTCGCTTGGCAACAGCAACGGAACGGAATTGAGATGTGACGGAGATATTCCTTTCAGTGCAAACATCTCTGTATAATTACACGAGAAAATTTTACTGAACGGGGATGTTCCACGAAGGAACGGAAACGTAAAGTATAGTGTGAATCGGCCCGTAACCTCACAGCTTGTCTGTCACACACTGTGGAAAATTTGATGTCCTGCACAGACAGCCATGATCATTATGCAAATGCTTAAGCAATTCTGAACTTTGTATCAGGTCACATAAATGTCAGTAATGTTTCAGCTAAAAGATGCAGCAAGGATGGAACTTAGCACCCAACTTCCAACATGCTGAACACATGACACAACAAATCACTGTTTTGGAAATGTGGTATATGGAGTTCGGCCACAGAATTCATAAACTGTAATCATTCTCCCTGCCCCTCATTCTCAAATACTCATTACAGAGCAAGTCATTCAAAAAGAACCTTAGGCTCAGAATTTATAATTCATCATACAATACCTACCAACATTCAATGTAGAATATGTAAATTCCATACACTCTATATAGAGGCAGCCTGTTTTATACCGGTTCTTGAAAAAGGCCATAAATAAGCAAGGGGTACTTCAAACACAGTATTCCCATTATACATAATGGAATATGCACAGGTTTGGAGAAATTAAATGCATCTCTTCATATATGGTGTGTACACGTATGCACATGCACATATGCATGCGCGCGCACGCACACACACACACAGTCATTGATGATACTATGTTAGGAGAGAAACAATATTCTTTCTTATCCTATGTACATTACAGAATTGTAAACAAACTTGCATACATTTGCATTAAATGCTTGATGACTATTTCACATTATGTGAACTGTGGTAATGTCTTCAGTACTGACTGCTTTTCACCATTTTTTTCATTTGGGGATGTACATCTGATTGCCATTCATTCTGACAAATAGGCAAACGAACACACCACAGAATATCACTGTGCACTAAATGACAAGCATAATGTGTAGGGGAGTTGAACTCAGAAGTGTCCTGATGCACAATCAGCCTAGGTTTAAACCAAACACCACAAGATGTTACTTAATCAGTAGCATGAATTTCCAAGTGGCAATAATGCAAAAGGAATCAAACTGACTATCTGTAAATGATAATTTCCCTTTACTTGAAAATACACACTGACAGTCCAATACATACCTTTTCAGAAAGACTGGACAGTGACATACCATTCAACTGTACTTAACCTTTTTGTGGCAGTAGCTTTTTGCATTCTTTTTATGAATTATCAATTGTAAACATATGGGGTTATGTGCCAGATGATATCCCAATAAAATCAGAAACAGATAATTCATGATGAAATCAATGTCCACATGGGGATCTTTATTCAGTCTTCCAGACTACCTGCCCTTAAGAGATCACAATACTGTCTCTCTCTCTCTCTCCCATGATTTCAAATTCTTAACTGCTACAGTGATTTTCACAGAACATGGTATAAATGCTATGCCACTGGAGGCAAATCCAACAGTATAACCATTTCTTATGCTCAGCAATAACACGGTGAATGTCAAACACAAGACAGAAAGAAGCGACATCAAGTGCTGTTCTAATAATCAGCAATAGAAAGGTGAAAGCCAAACCCATACAGAAAGTGCAGCGTGTGTATCCAAATGATGTAAGGTAACAGATCCTTAAACAACACGCAACCAATGTTACATACTTTCTACTACATTTAAAATAAGATTACAAAGTCATAAAAACTTTCCTTCAGTTGTTGTTTACACATAAAAAGGGCATTTACGGACATACATGCCACAAAGGCCGGGGGGGGGGGGGGCCAAATTATTAACAAACCAAAAAAAAAAGAACATTCTTCCCACTTACTTAAAAAAAAATTTTTTTAAAAAAAAAATC
>Ga0123355_10004456_pt1 | contig 20358 bp, 20 predicted proteins | sample TergutEmb28metaG_3_FD_89872 | JGI IMG/M metagenome (GOLD analysis project Ga0123355, IMG submission 89872) | Embiratermes neotenicus P1 segment gut microbial communities from Petit-Saut dam, French Guiana - Emb289 P1 | ecosystem: Host-associated > Arthropoda: Insects > Digestive system > Gut ...
ATCGAGAATGATATTGATGCTTTCCGTCGTTTTGAATCGGGAAAAGTTTGGGCGCTTTGGAATGAAATTGCGCTTCCTTACGAACTTGACCGCGACCCAAACAGATTTCCATCGCTTAGAGAAATGACCGAAAAAGCCATCGAACTTTTGTCGCAAAACGAAAACGGATTTTTTCTGATGGTCGAAGGAAGCCAAATTGATTGGCTGGCGCACGCGAACGATGCAGGCGGAATAATTGCCGAATTCCTTGCGTTTGACGATGCCGTTGGCGCAGCTTTGGAATTTGCCAAAAAAGACGGAAATACAACCGTTGTTGTTTTTTCCGACCACGGAAACAGCGGATTTTCTATCGGGAGACGCGGAATGAATTTCGACACGGCAACGATGAGTAGAATGTTCGGCGCAGTTTCAAACTTTCGGCGAACCGCTACCGGAATGAATGTAATTATGCGCAACACCACGCCCGAAAACGTGAAAGCAGTAATGAAAGAATATACCGGCATCGAACTTACTTACGAGGAATTTCACAGTATTCTTACTGCAACCGGATACAATGCCGGAAATTTACCGAAAGACCCGAACAGAACGCTTCACACCACACTTTTGCAAATAATGAACAGTCGCACATATTTTGGTTTTACCACCAACGGACACACAGGCGAGGAGGTTTTGCTTGCCGCTTTTCATCCGCAGGGCGATATTCCGTTGGGAATGAATACCAATGTTGAGATTAATCATTATTTGGTTGATGTTTTGGGATTGTCAAGAAGTTTGAATGATTTAACAAACCAAATCTTTGCAAAACACACCGAAGTTTTTGCCGGTTTGCGATATTCAATTGTAAAAAGAGGCGAAACCGTCGAACTTGAAGTACGGAACAGACGCAACACTTTGCGGATTCCGGCACATTCGTCGGTTGCCTATTTGAATGGCGAAGCCTTCAATTTGGGAAGCGTGGCAGTTTATATGGATATAAACGAAACTTTTTACATTCCGCGAAATTTGGCAGAGAAATTGCAATAAGGCATGATATTTGCTGTTTTCAGAAAAAAAACGTACCTTTGGCTTTCTAAATCTTGCACTATCATTATGTTTAGAATGAAAAACAAATTACTTTATTTCATACTGTTGCTTTGTCTACCTGTTTTCGCCCAAACTTCAGAAGAAGCGCATCGGCTTTTTAACGTCAGACAATTTACCCAAGCTGCTAAAATGTACGAGGTTTTACTACGAGAAGACCCCGAAAATGCGCTATACAATTATCTCTTTGCGTACAGTATGTACTCAATGGGAAATTTGGATTTAGCTTTGAAACATTTCAAAAAATCAGGTAGACGTTTTCCAATGGTGAATTTCTATATGGGCGAAATTTTTTCTCGTCAAGAGAGATTTAATGATGCAATCGCTGCTTACAGAAGGCATTTGGCTACTGTAGGAGTTGGTGACAGGACAGTTTCAATTACACAACAGAGAATAGCACAAATCGAAAAACGCATGGTTTCGCAGAATGAAGTTGCTGCGAGAGAAGCTGATAAAAGAGCAACTGTTGATTTGCCTGTTGCTGTCCAAACTCCGAGAGAAGCTGTAAGAATCGACGATAGAAGAGCGCAAATTGCAGAACGCAGGAATATTTCGCGCAATGAAACCAATGCAATTGTTGATAGAGTAAATGTTGATTTGCTTACTGCTGCTCAAATTCAAGTTTTGGCACAACGGGCAGATAGTCTTTTCGGCAACAGACAATTTGCTGAAGCTGCAAAAATATACGAAACTCTACTTAGACAAGACCCCGAAAATCAGCTTCACAACTATTTTTTCGCACTTTGCATGTACGAAGTGGGAAATATGAATTTAGCTTTAAGGCATTTCCAAAAATCGGGTCCTCGTTTTCCATTAGCGAATTTCTATATTGGCGAAATTCATTTTGCAAATAACGAGTTCGGCAGAGCAGCAGCAGCTTACAGGAGTTTTTTGCAAACTTTAAGAGTCGGCGATGAAAGAATTCCCGATATTGAACAAAAAATAGCACAAGCAGAGCGCATGTCTTCCCAACCGCGACGCACTGCTGAGAGACCAACACCAGCGCGTACTGTTGAAACCTTTGAAAGACCGAATATTACGATACCTGCTTCTGCCAAGACGCCGGCAGAAGCAAATCGACTTTTCACCAGCAGACAATACGCCGAAGCTGCCGTGATATACGAATTTTTATTACAAGGAAATCCCAATAGCGCGCTGTTTAATTACCGTTTTGCTCGATGCATGTACGAAATGGGAAATCTGGATATAGCTTACAGATATTTCAGACGGTCGGGCAACCGCTATCCACTCACGAACTTCTATTTGGGAAGTATTTTTTATCAAAATAACGAATTTGACAAATCAATAACGGCTTACAGAACATATTTGGCTACTTTGAGAGCTGGTCATCCGCGAATTCCCGACGTACGAAGAAGAATAGCAGATGCCGAGCGCGGCAGGTCTTTGGCTAATAGAACTGTCGAAACTCCAGCAGTTACTCCGTCTATTTCGGAAAGCAGAAGATTGACAGAGGCAGAAAGATTGTTCAATCATGGACGATTTGCCGAAGCCGGCAGAATATACGAAGAATTACTCCGAGAAAATCCTCGAAACGAGTCGTTTAACTTCCATTTTGCTGTGTGTATGTACGAAACAGGAAATATGGAGTCGGCTTTGAAGCACTTTGAAAGGTCGGGAACGGGCTTTCCATTGACAAACTTTTATTTGGGAAATATTTTTTTCTTGAATTACGAATTCGACAAAGCAGTAACAGCTTACAGAAGATTTTTGCAGACTTTAAGAACCGGCGACAAAAGAATTCCGAATTTGCGAAGAAGAATAGCACAAGCCGAACAAGCTGCGCGTATGCTTTTGCGTGTCGAAGATATTGCTATTATTGATAGTTTGGTGGTGGATAGAGTCGATTTTTTGAGTCGTATCAACAGCGAGCGCTTCAATCATGAAGTCGGAAGCCTCACGCAAGAAAGAATTCGGGTAAACGAGCACCGAACAGAAGACAAAATTACATTCACAAGATTAGCCAGTGACAGAATGCTTTCTTCCAACTTGCACAACGGAAAAATGAATATTTTCACTTCGCACCGTTTACTGAACGATTGGTCTGCTCCTATGCTTCTTCCCGCAATAATTAATTCGCCAAATGCAAACGAGAATTATCCATTTCTAATGTCCGACGGCGTTACGGTGTTTTTCGCATCGGATGGAGAAAATTCTATCGGCGGTTACGATATTTTCATTACGCGGCATATACCGGCATCAAACAGCTATTTACCACCCGAAAATATGGGAATGCCGTTCAATTCACCTTACAATGATTTTATGCTCGTGATTGACGAAGTAAACAACATTGGCTGGTTTGCATCAGACCGTTATCAACCTGATGACAAGATAATTATCTATTTCTTTATTCCTAACAAAAATAGGATTCTTGTACAATCCCAAAATGCTGAAGAAATTCGTTCCAGAGCGCAATTAAGAACATTTCGCCAAGCAAAATTACCGAAAGATGACACAAGATTAGGAATTATTCAAGCAATGCAATCGGACAGAAATCAACCGGATTTTTCTCCAGTTATTATCGACAATACAATTCAAATCATTCAGGAACGGCAAATTCAAGAGCAAAGCAGAACAACAAGACTCAACCGGCGCGAGGTGGAAAGGCTTGTTCAGCAAGTAGAAGAAATGAGAATTGAACTGAATGAATTATGGCAAAAATATGTAAATATCGAAAACGCAGCAGAACGCGCCAATGTTGTTTCTCGAATACGTGCTTTAGAAAGAGAAATACAGAAGAATCAACAGCTTCTTCAGCAGCAAAGGTAAGCACAAAAGAGCGAAAGGATGAATTAGAAAAAATGGATAGAAAAAATTTTAATATAGAAAAGAAAGACGAAAAGAAATTCGCTCTTTCACTCTTTCGCCCTTTCGTGCTTTCGTGCTTTTTCGTACTTTCGTGCTTTTTCGCTTTCGCCCAAACTCCGGCAGAAGCCGACAGGCTTTTTCTCAACAGGCAATTTGCCGAAGCCGCCGAAATGTATGAAGCTTTGTTGCGGAGAACTCCGAGAAACGAGTTGTTCAATTACCGTTTTGCACGATGTATGTACGAAATGGGAAATATGGAATTGGCACGACGACATTTCGAACGTTCAGGCACGCGCTTTCCGCTGACGAATTTTTACTTGGGGAATATCTATTTTCTAGATTATGAATTTGAAAAATCGGCAGCAGCCTACAGAATATATTTGACAACTTTACGAGATGGCGACGAAAGAATTCCCGCTATTGAACGAAGAATAAGACAAGCCGAACAAGCCGCGCGCTTGCTTTTGCGCGTTCAAGACATTGCTATTATCGACAGTATGGTGGTGAGCAAAGAAAATTTTTTGAGTTATTATCGTTTCAGCAGCGAAATCGGAAGTTTACGGCAAGAGCGAATACAAATAGATTCTGTTCGTACCAAAGACAAAATCACATACATCACACAACGAGGCGACAGAACATATTTTTCTGATTCCATCGCAGGCAGAATGAACATTTTTACAGCACATCGCTTACTCAACGAATGGTCTGCTCCGATGCTTCTTCCCGCAATAATTAATTCGCCAACAGCAAACGAAAATTATCCCTTTTTGATGCTCGATGGTATTACGATGTATTTTGCTTCGGATGGCGAAAATTCCATCGGCGGTTACGATATTTTCATTACGCGATTTATTCCTACAACCAATACTTTTCTCACGCCCGAAAACATCGGAATGCCATTCAATTCGCCCTACAACGATTTTATGCTCGTGATTGACGAGATAAACAACATCGGTTGGTTTGCTTCCGACCGCTACCAGCCCGAAGGCAAAGTTGTGTTGTATTTTTTTATTCCAAACGAAACTGTAACCATTTTACAGTCCGACGATGAAGAAGAAATTCGCTCCAGAGCGCGACTAAAAACCTTTCGCCAAGCCGAAAACCCGAAAAACATAGAAGTAACCGTTTCAAAACAAGACCTTGATTATTCTACAGCACAAATGGAATTTGTTGTTACCGGTAACATAATCTATACTTATCCAAGTCAATTCAGAAGTGAAATTGCGCAAAAAGCCTTTTTTGAGTTGCAAGAATTTTCTACACAATTAGAAAATATGCGAGCGCAATTAAATACTTTGCGTCAAAATTTTGCATCCATCGAAACAGAATCTGAACGTGCCATTGCCACACAAAAAATACTCGCTTTAGAAACCGGCATACGCGAACAAAACCAACTTATTCAACAACAAATAATGACCGTGCGAAATGAAGAAATAAAATTTCTTCAGAGCAGGTAGTTTTCTTCCGTTCCGTCGAATTTGTAGTGCTGTGAAGTATAGAGACAAATTTCATTAAATTATTTTGAAAAAGTCAGAATTTTCTAACTTTTTCAAAGTTTTTAGTAATAGTCGAGGCAAAAAAGGCATAAAACGGAATGGATTTTATGTTATTTTCAAAGCCGAAATGTTTTTGAGAAATACGAATTGCGTAAGGCGATTTATACTTTTTTGCAAACATTGCTAAACTTATTGAGCGAGTGCGCACACTTTTTTAACTTCCACAGGTATAACGTCAATGCCGATTTGCAATACAAAATCCACTTCTGCTGTGAAGTTCGATAAGGATAGAATATTTATCAAAGAAAAAAATGAAAAAATTACAAAATCAACTGTTAGTTCGAAAAAAAACATTTATTTCCTATTAGTTTTATGCAATTTCTCACATTCTACACAGAAAAAAATATGTAATTTTGCCGAAAATTCATCGGAGTGAGCATATTCTCAAAAACAAAATCCCAATGAACAACAAAAACAAGCATATTCAAAAAAAATCCCTTTTGGGCAGTTTTGTCTTTTTCTGCTTTTTTGCGTTTTCTTTTCCGCTTCACGCCCAACTTTTGTGGAAAATTGAAGGAAACGGATTGTCGCAACCTTCGTATCTATTTGGTACGCATCATTTAATTCCTGTTAGCTTTTTGGAGAATGTTCCGAGTATTTGGCGAGCATTTGGCGAAACAGAAACCGTTATTGGAGAGATAGTTATATACGGAATTGAAGCGAGCGAAAAAATGATGCGCGCTTCGATGCTTCCGCTTGGCATTACGATAGACAGTCTTTTGACGGCTGACGATTGGAAACTTGTTGATGCAGAATTGCGAGCGACTATGCGAATCGGACTTCGCGAACTCGGTTTGATGCATCCTACGATGATTAATATGTTGTATACGATAGAATTGTATCGAAAAACAACGGAAGTTGCAGAGGAAATTCAGTTGGATACTTATTTTCAAATGCTGGCGATGCAGTTGGATAAAAATGTTGTTGGACTTGAAACTATCGAGCAACAAATCGAACTGCTTTTCGGCAATAAAGATTTACAGCGTGAAGCCGATTTGTTGGTAAAAACCCTTCGGATGCGAGATGAAGTTGTTGAAAAAATCAAAAAACTGAACAAACTTTACAAAGCAGGAAAAATTGAAGAACTCGTTGAAATGGCAAAAAATCAAGACACGCCGTTGGCAATGACTGATGAGGAATTAGTCAAAATGAATGACAATCGCAATCAAGCGTGGATGAAAATTCTACCTGATTTGATGCAAGCATCACCGTCTTTTATCGCCGTAGGTGCGTTGCATTTAGGCGGCGAAAACGGCTTAATCAACCTTTTGCGACAACAAGGTTTTACGGTTACCGCAGTGCAAGAAGCAGAAACGAGAAGGCGAAACAGACGTTAGACTTTTAGATAAAAGACTTTTAGACAATAGACTTTCAGACGTCTAACGGTTTTTTCTCTAACAATCTAAAAGTCTATTGTCTAACAATCTAAAAGTCTTATGTCTTATTTACGAAAACCCGAATGGCTGAAAACGCAATTCAAAAGCGATGAAAAATTTGAATTGGTCAATCGCATTGTGAAAGAAAATCGGCTTCACACCATTTGTTCGAGCGGTCGCTGTCCGAATTTGTCCGAATGTTGGAACAAAGGAACGGCTACTTTTATGATTTTGGGCGAAATTTGCACACGCAGTTGTCGATTCTGCAACACAATGACAGGAAAACCGCTTTTGCTCGATGTCGCTGAGCCTGAAAAAGTTGCCGAATCCATTCGTTTAATGAATTTGAAACACGCCGTAATCACTTCCGTTACGCGCGACGATTTACCCGAACAAGGCGCAGAACATTGGGCAAAAACAATCCGAACAATAAAAAACACAAATCCGAACACAACGCTCGAAGTGTTGATACCCGATTTCGACGGAAAAACTCACTTGCTCGATTTGATTATTGCCGAAAAAACGAATGTTATTTCACACAATTTGGAAACGGTGCGCAGACTTACACCGCAAATCAGAACAAAAGCGCAATACGAAACAAGTTTGCACGTACTCGCTTATCTTTCAGCGCAAAACATCACTACAAAAACAGGAATTATGCTTGGTTTAGGTGAAACCGAAGCAGAAATTATCGAACTAATGCACGATGCAAAAAATGCAGGTTGCACGATTTTAACCATCGGACAATACCTGCAACCATCTCGAAAAAATATCGCCGTAAGTGAATATATCACGCCCGAAAAATTTGACGAATACAAACAAATCGGATTGCAAATCGGATTTTACCACGTAGAAAGTGCGCCGTTGGTGCGTTCGTCATATTGTGCTGAAAGGCACGTTGGTTGATTTTTTTCTCACACTTATACCTGTTCTTATTTGCCAAATTATTACCAAAATTTATTTTCCAAGTTAGTGTTATTACCAGCCCAAGTGACAAATTTGAATGTTCCAGTTTGCGTATTCCAGATGAACGCATTAGACTGAGCACTAATAACTGCATCATACCTTCTACCATCGTCCATTCGTGAAGAGAATGACGGTGTTTGTGCATTTACAGGTTTTGCTGTGGAAATTAATAAACTTGCAGATAACAATACTGCCGAAATACACAATGAAATCACAATGATTCTCTTTGAAAATAAATCTAAACTTTTCATAATGAAATCCCTAAATTTGTGTCGGGCGCAACTTCTAAATTGATAAATATTTTTATTGTTTTATGATTTTACTTACTGTTCTGTTGTTTCCTTTCTCAACAGATATTACATATACTCCGCTTGCCCACGATGATACATCAATGGTTTTGCTTTCGCCTGCCATAACTTGCTGATAGATAATTCCGCCCGACAAATTGGATACTGTAATTATACTTTCCATTTCTCCTTTAACTGTAATGTAACTTGTTGCAGGATTTGGAAAAACCACTGCCGACTGTCTTTTATTGACCTGAGGTATATTGTTTAATGTGAGAGAAGAATAGTGAAAATTGTATTGAGTACTTGAAATTTTTATCCAAATATTGGTGCTATTATCCCAAAAATAACGAGTTTTTAACGTTTGATTGTCATCGTATTGGTATTCAAATTTTTTGCTTTGCATCCAACCGTTTATACTGCTGTCCCAATAAGAAGTAATCCAAGTTTGATTTCTGTTATCAGTGTACAAAAATTCATATTTTCTGTTTTCTACCCACATATCGGTACTGCTGTTCCAAAAAAAAGTAGTCCAAGTTTGATTGTTATTGCTATCGTATTGATATTCAATTCGACTGTTTTTTATCCACATATTGGTACTGCTATTCCAAAAATAATATGTTTCTGATATTGCAATTCCTTTCTCGTCATATTGATATTCAAATTTTGCACCAAGATTTCCATCACGAGAAATTATTACATTATCCAATACTTGTATCGTTTGTGCATTTATCCACAATGGTAATGCGCACAACGTTATTGCTAATACATTTTTAAACAACATTTTCATAAATCTTTTATTTTAATTTGTTTACACTTAATTTTCGATTTGATTTTCAAACAACAAAAAAGCGGATTTACATTATCCGCCTCCGAGGTCCTAAGAATTACCTATACATTCAAATAAGCAAATCCGCATTGCTGCGAGATTTTCTTGAATGTATTCGAAGTTTCTTAGGTTTCGGAGACAAGAATAAATATGTTTTGTGCCTTTTCAGCACGCTAATTTCATAAGCAATTTTTTTTGCAAAGGTATAAAAAAATCTGAAAACCAAAAATTTAATCCTCTGCAATTTTTATATCTCTAACCATCAACTGAATAGTTGAATTTCCGCCGAAATTATTTTCCTCCAACGTGTAGCAAATATCCAATTTGTTCAAGGCTTTCAAATCCTCGTTGTGTTCGTGCATATTGAAAGCGATGCCGTTTATCACATTTTCGGAACTCGAATCGATGAGTTCCATTTTCAAATGTTCTTGTTCTTTGCCAACCAAACGGCTTGTTCCGTAATCGAACACTTTTTTCGACACAAAAACAGGCTTCATATTTCCCGGACCGAAAGGCGCAAACTGCTTCAAAACGCGGAAAAACTTCGGCGTAATATCTTTAAACTGCAAAACGGCATCGATTTCAATTCGCGGATACGTTTGTTCCTCTAAAATATTTTCGGCAACAAAAGCTTCGAATCGCTCGGTAAATTCTGCGAGATTTTCTTCTTTTATCGACAATCCCGCTGCGTACATATGTCCGCCGAAATTTTCGAGCAAATCGCGGCACGATTCAATCGCTTTGTACAAATCAAATCCTTGCACCGAGCGCGCCGAGCCGGAAAGCATATCGTTCGACTTTGTGAGAACAATTGACGGCTTGTAAAATTCCTCTGCCAAACGCGAAGCCACAATTCCAATCACGCCTTTGTGCCAATCGGGATTGTAAACAACAATTGATTTTTTGCTCTGCGAATATTCGTCGGACTTGACGAGCGAAATGGCTTCGTCGGTAATATTTTTGTCCAAATCTTTGCGGTCGTTGTTGTAAATGTTGATTGTTTCGCTTTTTTCTTTCGCAAAATTAATGTCGCGCGAAATGAGCAATTGCACCGCTTCCGAAGCAAGTTTCATTCGCCCCGAAGCATTGATGCGTGGACCAATTTTAAATACTATATCACTGATTGTGATTTCTTTATCCGCAAGTCCGCACACATCAATTATTCCTTTTATGCCGATGCTTGGCGCGGAATTTAATTGTTTCAAACCGTAGTAAGCCAAAATGCGATTTTCGCCCGTAATCGGCACAATATCAGAAGCAATGCTCAACACAACCAAATCGAGCAGCGGAATTAACTCCGAAAAATCAACATTATTGACTTGCGCCAACGCCTGCAAAAGTTTAAAACCGACACCGCAACCCGACAAATGTTTGTACGGATAATTGCAATCCTCGCGCTTCGGGTCGAGAACGGCAACCGCCGACGGCAACACCGCATCGGGCGTGTGATGGTCGCAAATAATGAAATCGATGCCGAGATTTTTGGCGTAATTCACTTTTTCCACCGCTTTAATTCCGCAATCGAGCGCAACGATGAGCGTAAAATTATTTTCCACAGCATAATCTATTCCGCGAAGCGAAATGCCGTAACCTTCTGTGTATCTGTCGGGAATGTAAAAATCGACATTGCTTACAAATTGTTTCAGAAATTTGTACATCAGCGCAACCGACGTTGTTCCATCAACATCATAATCGCCGTAAACAAGAATTTTTTCGTTGTGCTGCATTGCGGTTGTGAGGCGTTCAACCGCTTTATCCATATCAGCCATCAAAAACGGGTCGTGCAAATCAGCCAAATCGGGACGGAAAAAACTGCGCGCTTCATCAAACGAAACAACGCCTCGCTGAACTAACAAGCGAGCAAGTATTGGACTTATGCTTAAATCTTCCGCTAATTTTTGTTGAATTTCCTCCTGTTCCTTAGTTAATTGTTGGTAAATCCACTTATTTATCATTGTTGAAATTTTTTCACTTTTTTGGCGCAGATTGCATTCAACCAAACACTTTCTAAACTTTTGTTTTTAAACTTGTTATAAAAAACAAAATACAATATGCAAACTCATTTTTTCGCGCTCGGTAAAAGTAGTGAAAAAATTTTCAATGTGCAAATGTGATAATATGCAAATGTGCAAATGCATGATTTAAAAATTATTTGAGGGCTGAAAATTTGCACATTAGCACATTAAAAAATTTGCACATTACTTTTTCGCTCTCAAAATTTCTCTTTTCCCTATTGGACCGGGCAAACGCTCTACTTTGAATCCTGCGCTTTGAATTGCTCGCCGCACAACGCCTTTCGCACAATAAGTTACAAGCACAGCATCGGGATTTGCGTGAACATAGAGATTTTCAAAACATTCCTGCGACCACATTTCGGGCTGTTTTTCGGGCGAAAAAGCATCAAAATAAAACAAATCGTACAAATCATTCAACTCGTAATTTGTAAAATCTGCTTGAATTTTTTCCAAAGTAAAAAAAGGCGTGATTTCTGTTTTTTCGTTCCACATCGCGCTGTGTAGTTTTTCAAAATCGGCTTTTCTGTTTTTATCCAACAATTCAAAATAATTCAGTTTTCGGGTAATTTCCTCGTCAAGCGGATAAAGTTCCAAAGCGGTATAAAATACTTTTTTGCGTTCTTTTTCCGCTTTCAGCAAAGTCAAGAAAGCATTCAATCCCGTTCCAAAACCGATTTCGAGAATTTTCAATTCCGACTTTTCACAACTTTTCCAACCTGTTTTCATAAAAATATGTTCCGATTCCTGTATCGCGCCATTTTGCGAATGATAACATTCGTCAATCGCAGGCAAATACAAAGTATGCGAGCCGTCAAGTGTTGTTTTTAGTTGGGTGTTCATAAGAAAATTTACAACAATAACGGCGATAATATCGCCGTTATTGTTTGATTGTTTGAAAAATAAACTTAATTAAAAAAAGCAATTAAATCACGCGCGAACTTAACTGCCTTTTTAATTATTACTCTTAACCTTTTTCCTTACGAAACACACTCTCTATCAAAACCCAAGCAGATATTAAAAATCCGATAATTCCGAAAGGCAAGAATCCGTAATAAAACGTTTGCTCCGGATATAATCTTTCGAATACTGTGTATAGAACCAGACATAAAGCAGAAGTCATATAAACAACACTCAAAATAATAAAGTTGCGTTTTTTCATGAGTTTTGCATTTTCAATGGCGTCACGTTTTTTTCTGTTTTCTCTTATAATATCAAAGAGAGCACCCAAAATACCAACGCTAACAAATGTCTTAAACCACGGAGTTCCACCGGTAATTGGCTGAAATGTGAACAAAACAATAAAAATAACAGTACTAAGACACCTAGCGTATGCTTTCTCTTTGGGGTTAAAGAAAAAGATACGAACAGTATTAAAAATATGGGATATTTTTTTCTTTTTCATAAGGATTTTATTTTAAAAAAAGCAGTTAAACAACGCGCTAATTTAACTGCCTTTTGATTATCATTTTAAAAAGCACAATCTACTGCAGCAGCACCAAAAAAGCCAGCTGCAAACACAGCAACGGGTGGAAACTTCCAACCAAAAATAACAGTACCTCCTGCAATCGTAGTTCCTATCGGCGTTGTCAACACACCATTGAAACAGTCTGCCCACTGCGCGTGCCAACTATTGAAGTTATCACGCCATCTCATTCCATTAACATCGAAGACATCAATAGGTCCCATTTCTTCCATCAGCTCAAAAGACATTGTTCCATTGATTTCGTTGAAACGAACATCAGCAACAAAACTCATTGCCTCGCCTGTGGATGACATTATTACATAAGAAACTGCGTTTGGATTGTCCATATGCGGAGTTGTAATCGTTGTAACACTATTTCCCAAACTTGTTGTGGCTCGCACCGTTAGAGAGTTATCAATATCCCAACTTTCCCTCATTGCAATACTTCTTGTCGATATACGGTCAAGTTCAAATTCAGGAATTGCAAATTCGGGACAAAGTCCGTAAAACACATCCACAGTTTCGAACGTTACATCTAATCCTAAACTGCTTGCAATTTCTGCAAAAATTTCCTCGTATGAGAGGTTGATTTCCACTTCAGGCTCGTTTGTATTCAGTTGAACACTTTCATCGTTACAAGCCATAAATCCAAATGCCGCAAGGGCAAATACCATAATAAAATTTTTTCTTTTCATGTTTTTAAAACGTTGTAAAATTAGTATTAAAAAATTGTTTTTGCAAATAATTTTTATACGCGCGTCAAAAAAATATTTAAACCTGCAAAAAAACAGCATTTCGCAGAGAGAGAAAAATACTTTTTCTGAAAAATTTATACTTTTACGAAAAAAATTTATACTTTTGCAAGAAAATACCGTATAATATGGAAAAAGAAAAAACTGCTGACGTAATACAAAAAATTACGTCGCTGCGTTCAAAAAAAGGTTATACCTACGAAAATATGGCTCACGAATTGGATATTACGCCTGCCTCGTATCGAAAAATAGAAATCGGCGAAACAAAACTAACGGTCGAACGCTTGTTTAAAATTGCCGAAATACTTGATGAGCCTGTTTCTAATTTGTTGGAAGTTAGTGGTAGCGTCTTTAATCAAACCAACAACGAAAGTTCAACAGGGCATCAATATCAACAGCAAATAGAAAATTTTTATCACGAAAATAAAGAGGTTTACGAAAAATTGCTGAAATCGAAAGACGAACAGATTGAATTGCTGAAAAGTGTGCTGGAGAAATTGTAGGATAAATATGTGTAAAAGCGCGAAAGATTTTACGTTTCGTATTTTTTTACATTTTTATTTTTCATAATGTCCTTTGAGTGAAAATACTGTTACAGTACTTGTGTCATCGTTTACTTGATAAACAATACGATGTTCTTTATTGATACGGCGCGACCAATAACCGGTAAGTTCGTGTTTTAATCGTTCGGGCTGTCCTGTGCCAGAACAAGGATGTTGTTCTAGTTCATTAAGAAGTTTCTGAATTTTGTTTTTCAACGGTGTATTTCTTGTACGGCTAAAATATCTCAAATGTTCTTCTGTCAAAGGTTTTAATATAAGTTCCATATATCCTTTGCTTTAACCTTCACACCGGCTAACTTTTCTTGTGATTTGATTTTTTCTATAAATTTCTTATCATAAGGTGATTCTTCCATTTTCACGCCTTTCGCTTCAAAAACAGAAATCATATCGGGATGCCTACTACGAAAATCAACTCGCCCAAAAACAGGTTTACCTTTCATTGTCCGCTCTACTGTAATACCTGCTATTTGTTGTGTCATAATTACATAGTTTAAAATAATACTGCAAACGTGCAAACTTTATTTTAATCCGAAAAATAAATACGCAAAATCTCACTACTGAAAAGTGTGCTGGATAGCTTTTACAAAAAGGGTTGAAACTGTAATCGAAATTTTGGCAAAAACTTGTAAGTACAGAAATAAGTACATATCTTTGCCGGCAAAAATAAATTTGTATGAGAACAGCAAATTATACTGATTTGAGAAGCAATCTGAAAAGTTATTTCGACCTTGTTGTAAATAATTGCGAGCCTTTGGTTGTTCATCGTCCTGAAAATACAAGCGTTGTTGTAATATCGCTAAGCGAATACAATGCAATAAAGGAAACCGAATATTTGACTTCCTCCGACGAAATGATGAAACGCATTCGCAGTGCCGAAAAGAATATGAATAACCGAAAAGGAAAAAAAATTAATCTTGCAGATTTATGATGACAATTACCTTTTCGCCCGAAGCCGAAGAGGATTACGAATATTGGAAAGAATACAATCCACAAATGCTAAAACGCATCAAACGGCTTCTCGAAGATATGTCAGAACATCCGTATTTCGGCATTGGCAAACCCGAAAAATTAAAATATGAACTTTCGGGAAAATGGTCGCGACGAATAAACGAAAAACACCGCATCGTATATGCCGTCAATGAAAGCGAAAACGATGTTTACGTTTTGGCATTGCGCTATCATTATACAAAGAAATAAATCTACTTCGTTCGAAAAGCTATTAAAATCCAAAGACGAACAGATTGAATTGCTGAAAAGAGTGCTGGATAGTTTTTACAAAAAGGGTTGAGGTTAGTTTACCGTTTTTCCCCTACTGATTAAATCTGTGAATCAAATTATAAACTCTGTACATTCCGAGTTCGCCGGCTTTACTGAGGTCGCTCATTCCTCTGGTATCTTCGCCGGTGAAAAGGAAAATCAGTCCACGATTGAAATATGCTTCGGCAAATCCCGGGTCAATTTCGATAGCGCGCGTGTAGTGCAAAATCGCAGTTTGAAAATCGCGCCTGCTCGCCAAAACATTGGCTTTGTTGTAGTGCGCAAATTGAAAATCGGGAACAAGAGCAATCACTTGCGCATAATCGCGTAAAATCATTTCCAAATCGAAATTGAACTGCCGTTCCGACAAACTATTTCTGTTGGTGTCGAAAGTCGGATTTTCCTCAAAATGATTCTCATATTCGGTTTTTTTGTGTCGAATATTCGCACGCATAAAATACGCAAGCGCAAAATCGGGACGAAGTAAAATCGCTTTGTTCAAATCATTTATGGTATTGGTAAAATCTCTTACCAACGAATATTCCATCGCACGACTGAAAAAAATATCGGCATCGTTTGTATCCGAAGTCAATGTTGATGAAATTCTACTAATTGTGTTGAAATGCATTTCAACCAATTCTTCGGTTAGCGGAATTTCGTTGTTGGTAATTCGCAATACCGAACTCAAAATCCGTTGTCTGTTATAAAGTTCGACAAGTGGGTGAAAATGGTTTGTGCGCCTCAATGCATCGTTTCGAGCATAAAAAGTCAGTACAAAATTGCGCTCGTTGACCAATTCGGTATGTTGGTGCTGAACTGCTCCGCGCGAAGGACTTGCAAATCGCGACTCTCTTTCGGCGCGTTCCATATTTTGCGCCGTAAATCGATTGAACATTTCCATTCGCCTGTTCAAATTGCTTTGCTGTGTTTCATCTGCAATTTGATTTTCGGCAACAATCATTTCCTCATTTTCATCCTCATTTCCTCGGTTTGCTCTTTCTTGCACAAGTTTTTCCTCCATATCCATCGCCATTATGGCATAACGTTGCGCTTCTGTTCGGTTGCCCATACTTTGATGCGCGTGTGCAATGCTCATATAAGCCGGAATAAAATTGGGAAATCTTTCAAGAATAATTTTGTAATCATTGATTGCTTCTTGGAAATTGCCGAGTTCAAACTCGAGCGATGCTTTTCGCAAACGCGCTTCCATATGATTTGGGTCTTGGCGGATAATCGCATTCAAATCGTCGAGCGCATTATTTGTGTCGCCCAAATTGGCACGAAGTAAAGCACGATTGAATAAAGCCAGCGTATTATTTCTATCCATTCTGATTGCCGTATCGTAATCGTTCAAGGCTTGCATAAAATTATTTTTCCGAGCATGTATCACTCCGCGATTAATGAAATCGCCTGCAAATGTTGGATTCAATCTAATGGCTTCGTTGTAATCGACAAGTGCGCTGTCCAATTCATTTCTTTGCAAATGCAGAAGTGCGCGCGCACTCCACGCCAAGCTATTTCTCGGCTCTAACTCTATAAAACGGTTGAATGTTTTTTCTGCACCGATTGTGTCGTTCAATGCCATTTGTAGTTGTCCTTTTTCAAAATGAAGCTCGGTCATTCGCGGATTTATTTGCATATATCTCGTCAAATCGGCAAAGGCAGCCTCGTAATCGCCTGCATTTGCCAACGCATCCATACGTTTGAGCAAAAGAAAACTGCTGTTCGGACTAAATTCCAATGCTTTTGTAAAATCATCGGCGGCTTCTTTGAAAAATCCGAGTCGCCGGCGCGCAAAACCTCGTGTAGAATACGCTCGCGGAATGAAAGGATTGCGATTTATTGCTTCGGTACAATCGTTATCAGCACCTTGAAAATCGCCGAGTTGCGCCTTTGCTATACAGCGATACATAAAAGGCTCAGCCGAATAAGGTCTTATTCTGATTACTTGATTAAAATATTGAATGGCAAGTACATAGTCGTCAAAAAAAAGCGCATTCCGACCAATAGTCATAATTCGGTCGGTGTTCCATTGCGCGAAAATATTTCCGCTAATAGAAAATAAAATTAATATGAATAGCGATTTTTTCAATATATATATTTTAGTCTAACAGCGCACAAAGTTAGTGTTTTTGTTGTTAAGATAATGCAGATTTAACACATTAATAATTGGAACGTTAGAGTTGAAGTCGAATGCAGAAAAGAACACACTGTCCGAATGAGTTATTTTTGATAACAAATCTCTTTGTTTGTTATCGGAAAAACTATTTTTAACTGACGAGAGGCAAGCATCACCCTACATCTTTCAACTTGCTGACAGTATAGCCATTGTACTTCTCTGCACGGATATTTGCCCCTTTTAAAGCTTTTGTTAATTCAGCAACTGTGCTTTGCTCTCTTTCGAGCATGACAAGAAGCTTATCCATCTGCTCGTCTTTATTTTTCAGCATTGCTGTTAATTCGGAAAACTGAATGCTTGACTCGCTGCTACCGCTGTTCTCCGTTAGCAAATCTGCTTCGTTCAATAGATAGCCGATTCTTACATTCAAAACTTCAGCAATTTTTTGCACAAGTGAAAATTTTATACTATCCACCTTTAATATGTTATTGAAATTTTGAGGTGTCATCCCCAAATTTCTCGCTATTTTTGCAAGAGACATGCCTTGCTTAACAGCCTCGTTTTTAATTGCTTCAACAATATTCATAAATAAAAATCATACATTAACATTATTTAGTACACAAATAGCTGTATGCAATAAACTATTTGTTATATCTTTGCGCTGTCTTACACGACAAATACGCAAAACGTTGCGATTTTCTCTTATTACTGCGAAGCCAGAATCCAAGCTGCATTAAGTTTCACTTGACTTGGCGAGGATTCACAAATAAAGATTGTGAATTGCAGTCAAAAATTTGTATTAAAAAAAGCTTCGACACCTATTTCTCCTTCAGGACTTTCTACACAAGGGAAAGAAAAAGGAAGCAGGTAAAACCTCTCTGACCTGCGGCACCCTTTCCACAAGAGAGGGATAAAAGGGAGAAGTTTGTATGTAATGAGATTAGTGTAAGGCTAAAGGTTGTATTTTTGTTTCTGTTACAAGTGCAAATGTACAACCTTTTTTTAAAAGAAAAAAGACGTTTATTTTCAACTTCGAGACATGTCTCTACAAAAAATCAAATTAATCAAATTAAACAAAAAAACAAATTAAACAAAAATGAAAAAGAAAACCACATTCAAAAAGCTGCTATTAGCACTAATTTTTTACATTCCTTTATCATTAAGCGGACAGACAGATAGTAGAGGCACGGATTTTTGGCTGACCTTCGGAAGCAACCTTGACCGTGCTATCGGTGATGCTCCTGGTCAGGTTCGTTTGCAAATACGCATTGTCGGTACCGGTCAAGCTGCTACAGCTACTATTTGGTTTACTAATTTGGGCACTTCCAGAACTTTTTCTGTTCCTGCCAACGGAGTAGTTACATATCAACTTACTCATGCAGAAGCAGTAGCGGTGTACAACTTAACGATGGGCGTAAGCAATCGCAGTATTCGCGTTACCAGTACTGAACCCGTAATGCTGTATGCGCTCAATCAGTCCAATTCCACCACCGATGCCACCAATGTTTTGCCGGTACCGGTATTGGGTACCGAGTATTTTCAAATCTCATATCGAAGCGATGCTGAGACTCCGGATGCTTATGGAGTTGTAGCGATTGAAAATGCTACGCGAGTATATCACGACGGCACGTTGGTAGCTACGCTTAATGCAGGACAGGTTTATTTTCGGAGAGCTCCCACTCCTTTTACGGATATGACCGGTGTGCGGGTTACAAGCGACAAGCCGGTAGCTTTTTTTGTGATGAATACGATTGCTCTTGTGCCTTCTCCTCATGTCGGTGGCTCCAGAGATGTTTTCTTTCAGCAATTGCCGCCCGTTAATACTTGGGGAAGGGTTTTTTTTGTGCCGACAACCCATCGTGGTGTCGAAAGAGTAAGGATTTTGGCTACGCAAAACGGTACCAATATCACGCAAGTGGGCGGAACTTTACCTGCAGTTGCTCCTTTGGGCTGTCAACGTCGTTTGACCAATCTCAATGCAGGACAATTTGTAGAGTTAGAAATAAACATTGCCAATAGAGGTGCTTTTATTCAAGCCAATCATCCGGTAGGCGTTTGTGCTTATTTGGTAACCGGACCTTTCCCGAATCTTGTTGGTAGTATAGGTATAGGCGACCCGGCAATAGCTTGGATTCCGTCCATAGAGCAGATGATACCTTCAGCAATTATAGCGCCTTTTATTCCGATAGGAAATACAAATTTAGTTGAACACTATGCATTGATTGTAGTACCCACAGCGGCAAGAAACCTCACTACCATGGCTGTTGGCGGAGGTGCGCCTGCTCCGATGAGCGGAGGTACATGGTACGACCATCCGACAGCAGGTTTTTCGTACTATATTCTTCAATTGGCAAATAATGCTGCTCTTACTTATACCTTTTCCAATCCGGAAGGACTGTTTGTGATGGGATATGGGCTTGGAGCTGCAGAATCGTATTTTTATGTAGCCGGCTCTGCATTTCGTACGTTGGATGCGGCTTTTTTTGCCAATAATATTCATAATCAAGATTTGATTGCTAATCCTAAAAGTGTTAATGACATAAATTTTCGCGGTGAGATACAAGGAGAGAACATAAGCACCAATCCGGGACATATCCGCTGGTTTATCGATGGAGTAGAACAAACTGATGCTGTCGACCAGCTTACTTGGAGCAGAAATCTTCCCAACGGCACCTACTTGATTGTAATGGAGATATTGGGGCGAGACAACGTTACTGTCCGTATAGAAGGTACATTAGTTATTAATTTTGCTGTTATTATAGTTAATCCGCATATAAGGACGACATTCTTGGAATAATTTGGTAACTGTAAGAGTCTGTTTAAATTTTTGACAAATAAAAAATTAATGAGTTTTTTTGCCCGTAGGGCATTTATATCAATAGAAAAGTCGTTATTTTTTCACAGATAGTCCGTAGAACTTTAACAAATAGAAAATTAGCGCATTAAAGTCCTACGGACTATATTTGTTGCTTGTTAGGCTTTTTCTATTGATATAAATGCCCTACGGGCAAAAACAAATTGAAAAACAAAGTTGAAACAGGCTCTAAAGAAAAAGAAGAAGCGCAAAGGTAATTCTCTGCGCTTCTTCTTTTCTTTGCGGTAAATTTCTATCTACACTCTACAAACTAATTACATTCGGCATTTGGCTCAAACCATTCCGGAAATACAAATCGTTCGGAATGCGAATATCCCAATGCCGGGTCATCCAGCACTCTCCGCATAAAACGCGCCCAAATCGGCAATGCTGTATTTGCGGCTTGTCCATCTCTG
>Ga0123355_10004457_pt1 | contig 20358 bp, 13 predicted proteins | sample TergutEmb28metaG_3_FD_89872 | JGI IMG/M metagenome (GOLD analysis project Ga0123355, IMG submission 89872) | Embiratermes neotenicus P1 segment gut microbial communities from Petit-Saut dam, French Guiana - Emb289 P1 | ecosystem: Host-associated > Arthropoda: Insects > Digestive system > Gut ...
GTATATACCATGTTTAAAATATTCAGTAACTATATTTGTTATATTTGTTGAATAAATACATTAAATGCAACGTTTGGAGGTTAGCGTCCTAGACGGTAGGATGCAAGGGCTGTAAAGGTTAAAAGTCTGTCATAAAAACTTCTAAGTATATTCATTCATGTTTTCATAACAAATGCAGTCTCCTTACTTAATGGGAACACTGTGTATTTCATCGGACCACATACACTGTCACGTCTTTTGAATAGCAGCTGGTGCAACGTGAAACAATGTATATCATGAGGATTCACAAGATACAATGTCACATCTCACAGGCAAATGAAACTTCTTTTCACACCAGAAAAATGCCATACGTAATGGTCATCCATTTGTATGGTTTTTCTGATTTTACTGTCTTCGTGCCTGCATGCAGCAGTCAACATCACTCCTCCCTCTCAACTTTCTACCAGAACCCTGTTTAATACCTTCACAGGAGTCTCTGACTGGTGGTACAGCATACAACACAGTTCAGTAAGTAAAGAGCTGCATCCAGGCAAATTACAAAGTTGTTTGTGAATGCCAACAGGGAAAATTCTGCAGTCATCAAAATTCTCTGATAGAGCTCCAGGGTACAGCACAGCATAGTTCACAAGACACTGGGCAAAAGTAAGCTAATAGAAAAATTACATATATAGTGTAACAATGCTGATGTAAGTAAACCACATTTGACATCACACCAACCATAAATCTTGAAGGGGACTTCTGCTAAGACACAATCATGACCTAGATAATAATCTCTCCTTGCCCACATCTCAAGTTAAAACCTACTGCCATGTGCTATATACAGGAAATCCTACACCCTATTATATTTAATGAATCATCAATGTATGCAATATCAGTGCACAAGCTGAGTAAGTATCTTCTAACTCTGAGGTTCAGCTATATTTAGAGGGAACAAATCATCTGAATATTCATTTATAAAACCAAGTAAATGCACAAGTTACAGACATACATAAAAGTATGGTCTTTCACCACTCCTACATGTTTTGGCATGTTTGTTCCATCCTTGGGAAGCTCATACACTGAATTTAAAATGTGCTAAAATAATTAATTACATCTACAACATTCATTGTATACAGCATTCAGCAGTTAAATTTCGAAGTGTAGGGTGGATGATGCACAAAAAGTGCTACACACATACCATACAGATTTTTGCATTGTGATGTACAGTTCATACAATCAGCAATGGTTAAAATTCTTTGTTTGTTATATCACTGCAGCATTTGTCTGCATATACAAACATCTACTGTTGCATTCAACCCATTATCAATCATGTCCCTATGCTGTGGGTTGTGTAGTTTGTGCTTATTTATGCAATGACTTGAATGTTAAGCAAAATGAACAGAACGAATAACTTCAAAACCATCTGAATGTTTTTAGATTGTTGAGATTTTCATTCCCACAAGCCACTTTATCATTTCGTGTCTTTCTCGTGCATATTCACACATGGAAGTCATTTACAGCAAGGCATACTTACTCTTTCAAAGCCAGGCTCATTGTGGTAAGGTTTTTCATTTAGAAGGCTCTGGATAGAGATGAGGACACTGGACAGACTCTGTGCTGGACTCCAGGATGGACCAGTCCACGTCCTGTTAAAAATACCAAATTACATCCTTCAAAGTTCATCATTAACAAGCAAACAAGAAGTTTCTGAGAACAACAAGTGGTAATAAACATCATCCTGCAGGGCTGAGACACAAACGTCCATCCTCCCACTCTTATCAGTATGTTCTCCAACACCACACTGCTGCCTGCACAAACTGTCCTTCAGTGGATACAAACAGTAACAAACTTGTTACAAGAGTCCCAAGTAGATCGACATATGTACCTTAAAAGTGACTGAGTCATTAATCTAGCCAGCTAACTGATATACAACTATATGCCAGAAAATATAATTATAAGTGTTTTGGTTACCTGATACAGACAGCCCAGAGCAATATGCACACCACTTGCTGCAGAATATTCTCCTCTACTGGCAAACTTTCACTCTGTTACCATCTGGCTGCAGTTTGCACATCATTATGTATAAGATAGTGGAGTTGTATATAACTTAACACATTTCTAACCTCAGAACTAGATGGAGGTACATGGTGAGCCACAAGCCACAAACCATTCTCTACTAACTCATTATCAGCCATTTCCAGGAAACAAAAATGACAATTTTATACATGCATGTTGTGATCATGTGCACTGACAGACTTGGAACTATTTTCCTCACTGCTGAAGTATTAGCATTTCTGAAGTATCAGTATCCAGATTAAAGAAATTCCACTATAAACACAAATGAGTTTGGTTCAATGGTTAGTGTTGTAACCATCCACTCCCACAAAGCAAACAGTAACCTTACAACCTTATACAGCAAAACTATTAGCTCTTATGTACTTCATATCCTTTCACTACCAAGTATGCCAGTTGTTTAAGTTACCATATTCTACAAACACTGACTGAGGTAATATTTATTTAGCAAACATATACCAATAAAAATTCATTTTGGCCATCAATGTATGTACCTTGCATGGGCCAAAAATACTACCCACATTCTCAGTAATGACAGCAGTTTAAATTCATGCAGTAGTAGAAATCTAAGGATCTAGGTAATAAACATTAGCAAGCCAAATAATCTTGTATGGAATAAAGATGAATCCAAACAATACTATTCACAAATGACTGGAATTACCAAATTTCATAAAAACTTAGGAGAGATGTATGTGAATCATCTTGACGAAAGTGTTCATTTTTCTAAATTACATTTACAAATCACATCAAACTTCACAGTAACTGCAAGAAAACGCAAGACAGGTAATGTAGGTGTAACGCAGCATTGAGATGTGTTCACGTAACCATTGTTGCCACGGAAAAGCAATAATTATTAAATAATATGAATGTGTGTCTGTATACTTGTCTGTTACCAAGGATGCAAAGCACATCTTTTCTGCACAGCATTATACTGTCATGTGTGGCCTGTCTGGCTCTGTCATATTTTTCCACATTAACTCAGAAAGGTATGATTTCTTTAAAAAAAGTCATCGAACATGAAATGTACATTTTGATTTTCTCTACAACTTTTGTCTGAAACATTTCTCACTCTAAAAATAATTCAACCAGCTATTATCACAAATGTACATATGTCTTAATGTCAAGTACCCATTATTCTTGTCAGATTTTAATCAAACTTGAATTTTCTCGACAAATTTTTTAAAAATCCTCAAATATCAAATTTCATGAAAATCTACTGTTCCATGCAGAAAGATTAAAAGACTCAAGCTAACGGTCACTTTTTGCAATTTTAAGAACACACCTAAGAATGACATAACAAATGGAATAAGGAACAGGCTTTCCAAAAGTTTTCCTTTCATTAGGACATTATAATTCACCATCAAATTATTTATCAACCTATAAAAAAGACACTGTAAAAATGTCTTACCCTAGAATGCTGAGACATATTTTCCCGCACTTGTATAGGTTTGGGTTGAAACGGACAGTTCCTGCACCTGTGGTCATCAGCTTCACTCGAGGTGGCCTGATGGGGTAATCAGATGGACAGCGAATAAGGAAGTAGAAAAATCCACCTTCATATGGAGTGTCAAATGAGCCAGTGATGAGTGCATGAATAATGGTTATGTCTTTCTCATCAGGAACAACAAACAAGCCAGGTGGTGGTTCATTATATATGGACATCATATCCCTGTGAAACAAAAACGTACATGTGGTTTGAGGGATGGTCTCAAGATGTACACCTTCTGATACAACAGAGTGTCCAACTACCCAGGAAAACAGACAAGAATTTTTACAAGTGAAACTGTTATACTGTTTCTGTGCTTGTTCAAAACTGGGTATTCATATTCATAAAAGTTGGAACAACATAAAAAAAAACAATCATGGAGAAAAAGTTGGATTTTATCAGTCTATATTTGGATGATCACAGTGTTATAACACATAATGATCAACAATTTTCTTCAGATACTCTTGAAAATGATGCTACGTAAGCTCAAAACATGTCAGCTTAACTCTACATGCATTGCTATAAACAAATCATAAAGTAATTATATGCAATGCAATGGAAAAGCAGACTTAAAAATACAATAAAAATCAGTTTACCACATATTCTGACAATCCCTAAGAATGAAAAGACAAAATTTAAAGTAGCATTAGAAAATAAAAATACATATTCCTTTTACTATGTAGATGAATCTTCTATGTGTAAAGATAATCTATAATATTGTTTTATAAAATGTCTGTAGTTATTTACATCATAAAAATTCTGTACATTTTATGCAAAACCAAAGGGCTTCGAGGAATGTGTATGACTCACTAACATAATCTCCTTATTTTGGACTTTGTACATTGTCTAAATACGTGGTTCCCAAAGTGTGATTTGTGGATTTCAAGGGATCTGTGACCTGTTCCCAGGGGATTCGTGGATACACTTCTGTAATGGCTACTTTTAAATTTACTTATTTTTTTAATTAAAGGAATAACATTTTCAATTGAGTGTTATTTTACCATCCAACAAACACAACTACATGGTTATTGTATATCTGATTCCTATCTGATACTACTACATGTTTTGGCTGTCCCCATCAGCCATCATCTGGTAGGGCACTGGTTCATAAAAAGAGTAAAATGGAGAGAAGCCTCTCCTTACTCTCTTTGTGAACCAATGCCCTACCTGGATGGCTGATGCTGACAGCCAATACATGTAGCAGTACCAAACAGAAACCAAAGACATACGACACGACAACACTTATTGATACAAAATGCACAACAGGGCGATGTCACCTAAGAATAATGTTTTGTAACAATAACTGCAGAACTGGCAATGTGCTTACTTTTTACGACCATTGGAAAACCTAATTACAAACTCTCTCTACCCATAAAGTGACTGAAAATCAATTTAATTAAGGTCAAATCTTGTAACGCATTGTTACATATGCTACTGCTATGTCTTTGTAGCTATCTAAAATCAGTTCTCAGATATAAATTTTTAATTTGAGACACCTATCATCCAGACACTCTATATTTATATTAGCAAGGATGATAGGATCCGTGGTTATTTTTCAAAGCCAAACGAGGTCAGCACACAAAATATTTTGGGAAACACTGGTCTAAATTTTTACAAATGCCATGTTTAGGCAGCCAGCTCTACTTCCGTTTTCAGGCAAAGACAGAAACAGGACCAGCTTCAGAAAGTCTCATTCTTATAATTCAGACCATGCAAAAAGTCCAAAATAAGGGCACTGTGTATACATTGATTGTTTAAGACTTTTTCTACAACCTGTTATCTTTGCGACACACTTACGTACCCATGAAATGTATGTATGTATCGCAGTGTGCACTCATCCATAGTGACATAAACAACCACAGGAGAAAAAGAGACATATCCCTGAAAACTGGATGAATTTCTGCAACAGATGTCTGTTTGCAATTCAAATAATAACTGTTATGACAAACATTCTGACTATGCTTTCTAAATTTTTTAACCATTTTAACATTGTGTTTTAACTCTATTATTGCACATCTATGTGTTAACTAGCCATTACTGTATTTTTCTTTGCTGAATACTTCCCTGAAGATGGACAAAAAGGATGAAAAACATGGAAGGTTTACCATATGTTTTTATATTACTATACTTAATTATAGTGCAGTTGTTGGAATATATGTGGCGAATACAGTTTTCTTAAGGCAAATACAACTACCAGATAAAAGTCACCAGAATGATCTAACGTGGCTTCTTTCACAAAGATATAAAATTTGTTGCAGATTCAGCTGCATGGTTTTCCCCACCCTCAATAAACATAATGGTTTCATGTATGTGACAAATACAGACTGTCCTGTAGTTTCAATCTTTTGTTAACCATAACTGTAATTCCCCTATCATCCTACAACAGGTTGTAAATATGAAATACAGTCCACTAGGTGGTCTTATAAAAACAGCCTATGGATTTCTAACTTCATCCCATCCAGGCACAGACCAGGCTGGTCAACAGACAAACATAACACCATAAAAGGTTTTCTCCTCTATCTTGAAATGGACACACACAGAAACTTAATTAAATACCCTGCAATAACCCTGCCTTAGAATGACAGATATTTAACCCAAACACCTGGTAATGAAGTGAAAATGCCACGTAGTATGCATAAAATGTTAGTGCAGGCTGCAATTCTCTGAAGCACATATAGGGTCATTACTTTATCTAACCAATGTTGTTTTTCAGTCAATGATCCACTTAATGTAAAAATCACAGTTGCTGAATGCCCTGTGCATACGCCCAATGGAATAGTGGCAGAAAGTGTCAAAGATACTGGTCTGATAAAATAATGACTATACACATGAGGCATGAAAGGAAAGTGATATAATTCAACCTAGATTCTATAAGAAGGTAGAGAGGTTCATTAATGTGCATTCAATGGCACCATGGATTTAGAACCAGGTAGAGACAGCAGCTGGAAAAGTGCAATGATAATGAGTTATTCGGTACTGGAAATGGACAGAACTATTAGACACAGAAGAGTTACTAAACATTGACAGTTTCAGGCTAATAAATGAAACAGTACTATTGGATAATTAGGAATAAAACAAATTGGGGAAGTGGTCTGACATACTGTATGCCTGGGAGGCACTTGAGATATGGGGAACAGGGCTTGGAATCTTCCTTTAAGGGAAAATAGCAGCCTAAGTGTCTTATTTAACAATGTTGTCAATTCCTAAGATTATACAGCACCTGTGATAAAGGAATAAGCATGGAACAATGGTGGAATAATAGTGAAATGGGAAAGCGAAAGTACTCACAGAAAAACCTGTCTCTGTGCTACTTTGCCTGCCTCAAGTGTCATGTGGATTCAGCTGGGACTGAACTCATTTGTCCGGAGAGTCAGACAAATACCTGAGCTATGGCATAGCCGAAAGTAGTCTAAAAATGGACTTACAGTCGTCTATTATATCCAATGACAGAGAGACAGCACACCTAACTATGTAAGCTGGATGGATATAATCCTAGTGTATAGTTGACTGAACTTATGTAACTCTGGTAAAATGTTTGTAACTGATGGTAGTTTGCACAGCAATATCTATAGTAACTTATATTAAAATATTGTATTCTATTACCTTCTATTAGTGCATTACTACTATATTATTGATAAATTTACTTTGTGTATATGACTTTCTGCATATTGATAAGTCTAATGTTACCATGTAACTATATGGGCGTAAATAAGTAAATAAAATAAATATTATTGTACTCACCGAGGTACTACACCCGCAATAACCATGGATTCTTGGGGATATAATACGCAAAACAAAACAAATTACATTACTAAACCACCACTAGTTATTACCCTCACTCATCTCTATATCACACCGTTATAGCCGGTAAACTACCAGCAAGAAACATACAGTAAAAGATTCGCAATTCATATAAAAGTTACGAATGTATTCCGTCATCGTTTCACACACACAGACACTTAAATATCTCACCTTTTGATTCTTACTAAACACAGGTTCGACGCCACTTCTTTATCAGAGTTAGTTATTGGGTCCCATTCCGTAGTTACGGAGCTCAAAGAAGAAGTTGGGAGAGTAACAGTGGGCATTTTTGCCATCGCTGTACGAAGACTCCCGGCAATTCTATGAGCACCAATACTTACTCACAATGGAATGTGACATATAAACCAAATAACTTCGGCAAACACCCATTCTAATCTAAGCCAATCTAATGTAAATCTAATCTACACGTATAACCCCCTTGATGTCCATTTGTTTCTTCTCGCGTTGACGATTCTTACAACAGGAATAAAAAAACAAACTTATTTCTCACCACGGTGTATAAGCGCACTACATACGCAGTTATTAGACACGCACTCTACATCCATGGACACGAATTCGGTGGGAACTTCACACCATGTCTGAATAACAGCTAACTTCAAACGCATAAAGTAGCAATGTTTCCAAAATCAATGACCGGGTTTTCTCAATTAAACACATATTATCAGTCTCATAAATACTCATTCGTGTTGATGAATACTTCAATGGTTTGTGCAGGATAACAGACAAAGCAAATTCAACAGTAATGAACACAGAGAAGGCCCGTGTAACAATCAGAACAATACAAATATAGATCGAACCATATAATGTTAATCAGGGGAATTTTTATTAACCAGCAGTCGTGTATGTTTCATTATGTTAATTAGGGGAATTTTTATTAACCAGCAGTCGTGTTATATGTCTCAGTTTTATATACTTTTTTCTATTAAACACATTCTTTACGATGACGTCAAAGCATGCAGCAAAGTATGTTGCATCTCAACCGGAAAAATACGAGGAAGGTGCTGCCTGCAGAACATCTTGCCTTAATTTAGAACATTAGTTACTGACGACTAAATGTTACTTCTGGGACATCTTGATTGAACTATTTGGACAGTAATTTGCTCTATTCACCTGGAAATATATAATCCCACTATTCCGCTGATAAATATAGCAGCACCATGTTCTACATTGAGGTGGGTAGACACATGATCCGTGGATGTGGGTAGTTACATTTACAAATCACTGGTGCTGCCTGTGTACACAATACAGAGTGAATATATATGTACGTGAATCGATACGCGTTGAGAAAGTACATCGCAGTGTAATAGTAAGATCCGTCACGTAGAGGAATGCGGAAGACAATGGCCGCTGCTGTAAATAATGTAGCCAGTGTGAGAAGAGTACTTGTTGGTTTAGGGGCACATGATACATGTGGCAAACCTAAAATAGCGGACTTTTTAACATGTTTAGTACATCATTTCTCACCCAATGAGAAATCAACAACCATAAATTGCAAAGTTCAGGATGACTTGCTGTTGTTGTACTCTCAGAACGAAGGGAACAAATTGAGTGATGAAAACAAACAAAGTACAGGGCCAGTAAACGATGAACTGGGTTGCGTAACACTTTATGTATGTCCCGAATATGATGCAAAACCTTGACGTTTTTGGGCAAATGGAATAGGATTATTTACTGACGCGCATCGGTCATTTTTTGCAGCATTCACCAGAATGTCCCCTTTGGAGACTGCATCAATGTAGCACACCTGTAACACCATCACAAGACAGAGGGATTTACGTTGGAGTTGCAGTTCTTGTGGAATCGTTTGATTCTTATGTTCTGATGACTCAACGCTCTAATCACATGCGTTCTTTCCCCAGGGCATGGGTACCACCTGGGGGGCATCTAGGTTTGTAACTCCACCCATGAAACATTTGTGGAATGTGACTTTTAAGCAATATACAAGGTTTATGACAAGCCTTGTAAGTAGACATTCCAATGTTACTTTGCCATGTCACAGCATCCAACTTCAGAAATTGTCCTTGTTGTATAACAAGGGTGCAGCTTTGGAGTTTGAGAAGAATTATACATAAAGCAAATGAATGTATTTGCATGTTGAAAGCTGTAAATGAATGCCTGAAACTTTGATGGTCTTAATATCATCATCTGCTTTACATGACACCATATTTTCACTAATTGGTTATAACACTGATTATGTCGCTGCACATCTAGTTCATGACAAGAATTTCACATGAGTTAAACATCTAAGTTACTAAATCCTGTTGATGTGAAAACAGCGATTTCATTGTTACATAGATTTGTTTCGTGTAAGTGCTATGTGGAATGACAGTATGACAGTCCTTTGTGAGAAGCTAATAGCTACCAAGAAATTCCAAGCCTTTTTTGAACCCAAATATTTCATAGACTATCTGGAACTGGTTTTGTACAAGTTGTTAGCATCCTGTTCAACATCCATGCTGGAGAACTTCCCACTGTTGGTTATCTGTGATGACATTGTATCCATGGCAGCTACCGTGCAAATTTGCAGTGCCTCCCTGTTATAATTCTGACCCAAACTACACCCTACCCAAGGAAACACTATGGTTCATCTGACTTCGACAGTTCTACTTATGCAATCTTGGTCCTCACGGTTTCAATAGCGCTGCCACCATTCAGTTTTGAGTTTAATAGCAGATTACTGAAAACTGCTAGTACTAATATCATTTCGGCCTTTGGAAAGATAGGTGCCTGCAAAACATTCTATCAGTACATGTGGCTAGCCAGGAACTCAAGGACATTATAATGCAGGTGTTATGTTCTGGTTGCTGAGTAAAATATTTAACTCTACTGCTAATAGTATGGTCTAGTTTACTAAAGCTGTCTAAGTATAGGGTTAAGCTAGGGGCAATTATACAATTTTACAATAATTACACAAGTTTACAGTAAACACCAAAACTTGTAACAGTCAATCAAAATAACTGCCTTGCCTCACTTTCACTATAACCCAGTGCAGCATCGGAAATTTAGAATTTGGACAACAAACAAAAATAGCCAATTGACATGAAACCAAGTGTTCAACTTGACATGGAATTTACCAAAAGGAGCACAAATTTCTAAATACTTTCAGCACGATTTACCTTGTGTTCCTTGAAGCTAGATAGATCTTGTACACATAATGGTAACTTCTTGTAAATATCAAGCTCAGAGCCGTCTCCACATATGTACCAATCTTTGATGTTAAGGGTATGTAAATGGTATGTGAGCGAGTCTTCTCCTCCTGCCACAATGAGGACATGACATGCCATGGTGTGAACAGACCTACTTACCATTAAGTGTTTATTGTGGTTATGATTGATATAATTTAATTCATTGCAGAAGTGGGAGAATCACCCATACATGGTGCATTAAGAGAACTTGAAGAGGAGACAGGACTTGTGTTAGACTCCAGAAACACTATAACTCATTTGTTGTGTCTTTGGGAGTCGGCATATCCGCCCCTTATTGGCTTGGGTGAGCCTAGGAGTCACCATATTGTCCTTTATTTCCATTTAAAATCCTCAGAAACCTGGAAGCAGTTACAAGCTAGAATAAAAGTGAGCTGCATTCAGATACTGTTTAACAGTCTAAGTGTTAAGTAGTCTGGTTAGCTGTAAAATTATGCAAACTACTTCTTTGTAAATATATGGTAATACATGACGATTCAGACAGTAGGATTAATGAAATGGAAGTATGCAGTTTGAAATAGCCAACAGGAACTGAATAATGATTATTTATTCTTGATTTAGGAACTTTAAATTGGTAACCTTCTTGGGATGATTAGTGAATAATACAAAACCATGCCCAACCTTGGGCAATTAGTTGCTAGCTTCTCAATACAGATGACTGCTTAAAAGAAAAAGGTTAAATATTATGTTATGTGTAGTGCTTATACATTACATTTATTTGCTTTCAGCTAGACCCTAAGGAAGTCCAAGCTTCGACGTGGCTATCACGACACAATGTACAGTCAATAAAATCAGGACACAAGAGAGTTGAAGTAATACAGCAGTTTATTGCTGGACAAGATGGACAGACACATCCTGCAGAACTGGACATCCACAAAATGTTCTATGCTGAACTGTGGCAGGGTGGGGAGATTTACACAGGATCACAGCTGGCACTCACAAAGTGGCTGGAACATTGGACAGAACCACCAAATGGCACAATTTCCAGCAAGATGTAAATCATCTTAGACCAAGGTGTTTGTTGTAGTACAGTTCTGACAGTTATTTCTGAATCCATCTGTGGCTCTTGGGAACCCTGAATAACTTACATACTTCATTACATGTCTGAGTGGAAGTACGAAGTTTAAAAGGAATACGGTTAGTAGTGTATCTGTCCTAATATAAGGCAGCATTTTAAGCACATTTGCAAAATTGTGGAAAGAGAATATTAGCTGTCATCTCTGTCTGTCCATCTGCATGGAATTTGGCTCCCACTGGAAGAATTTTCATAAAACTTTATATTTGAGTATTTTTTGAAAATCTGTCATGAAAAGTCAAAATTCATTAAAATCTGTCAAGAATAGTAAGTACCTTACATGAAGAGCATTATACATTTTTGATTATATCTTGCTCAGTTCTTCTTAGAATCAGAAAAGACAAAAGTTGTAGAGAAAATCAAAACACACTGTGTATGTGCAATAATGTTTTTTAAAAAATCTTGCCGTTTATGAGATAATGTGGAAACATTTTGTGGAGCCAGGCAAGCCACAGATGACAATATGGTACATGCACATAGCATGCTGGATACCTAAGTCTACAAGCACACACTCAAGAGTATGTACTACTTATGGCTTTTCTACTGCAATTGTGGTTGCATGCACATTGTCTGGCTTGTTGTAATTTGATTAGACAATACTGTGATATTTATAAAAGGAAGTACAGCAGACCCTTCTCATTTGTGGGTTTGTGCCTCATAATTACACGTATTTGCGGAAGAATTACTATGGCAATCTTCACGCATCACAGTATATGCTGCTTACTCACACACGATTGTGTTTACATAGGCATGGAGTAATGCACAAGAGGCTGCATTTGTATGCCTGTCTCACTTGGTAACTACCATATGGATTGCACTTCTGTATTTTTTATAACTTTTAGGATTGTCACAATTGTCCTTTAATTACATCTGAAAAGCCTAAGGTAAGAAGAAAAATGAAGTTATGTCTCAAAGAAAGTGGAGGTACTGGATAAGTGGCAATGGGGGAATAAGCACTGCTCTTGTCACATGTCACAATGTTGTAAATGAATTATAACTATTTGTTTTACCAAGGAAAATGAAAACAAGATCAGGGAAAACAATAGGGCTAGTGCTGCATGGAGTCAAAAAGTTTCTTGTGTAAGTCACTGGTACCCCTTTTTCTTGAAAGCACAGAAAGGCATTGTGTGTATGTGTATGTGTGCACACAGTGGCAAGATCAGGCACAGAACGTGTTTTGAGTCAGAGGTGCTGTAGTGAGGGAGAAGTCCTTGCCAGTAAAAGCTAGTTTCAAAACTACATGTGATGTCCAACAATCTAGCAGCATTCAAGGGCCTCCTTGTCCTTGATCACTCCCCAGCAAATCTGCAGCATTTTCTTCACCCATCCAAATACCCTAATTGAGTACCTGTCCAAAAGCACCACCTCACTCCACCACTTAATGAGGGAATCACCACAACATTCATTAGCTATTACATTTGCCACATCTTTTGCACTATCATGGATGCAAGTAAAGAGACCTTTGCTAGTGTCATTGAATGCTGGAAGTCATAGAGCACAGCTGACTTACATAACAAATATAAAGAAGTCCAATGACAAACCCGAAGCAGTTGACTTCCAGGGATTCCACAACCAGCTGGACAAAATAAGGGACATCCTCATATTATCCCATTCATTTCCAAAAAGATTCCCAGGTTCAGAGGCTGATATCCATAAAGTTCTTGACTCTTGTACTGCTCAGTTAACTGAGGATGACCTTGGAGAGATGACAGGATGCAGTGAACCAGATGATGAAGATCCTGGTGCTGTTGTGCAGAGGCCCCGGCTGATTGCTAGGGAGGAAAGACCAATTCATGGACAGGTGCCTGAAATTTAAGCATGAGATAACGGCTGTCATGGAACCATATGAGGAAGTGTGTAAGGACATGTAGAGAAAGGCAAGGCAATCAAAGCCCACCTCTTTCTTCACAAGGTCTCCCATATACCCTCTGCCATTGTTGGACCAGTCTGACAACTTTCAGCCAGGAAAACCAACTTCATTCCAGTACAACACCCACATTAATGTTACTGTGTTTATCATCATTAATTTATCATGCACATCATGTTTCATGTGTCTTTGGTTCCCCCAACCCCATTTGTCTCATAGGGTCATAACTTCACGCATCATACGTTCGCCATTTGTGATATTTTTCTGTAACAAAGCGCCTAAAATGGCAGGTTTAAAAATCTTTAACAACTTCTCAATTAACAGTCTTTGTTTAGGTAGCTGGTATATGGAGCAAATAAATGCTATTAACGTTAAATGTGACAAGTAAAGCCCTCACTACTACACCTCTCCCATTCTTCCATCACTTAGGTGCTACAAGGCCATTTGCTCTTCACCATGGTGCAGTTTACATTAGTTAGCAGGGGAAATGTGTGATGAGGCCTTCTATTTCTTTTATACTGATAGAGCAGCTGTGTGCTGAAGGACTGCACTGTGCCATTCACTGTACACAGTCCACTTCTGCCCAATCCAGAGAAACTTGGGAGCAAGTCTGGTTCTGCATAGTACTTTGACATAATGTGGTGGACATGTCCCTGTCTGCAAACAGAAACACCTCTAACATAAATACTGATTCTTCTATGTGCGCTGTGATCCTAGCTTGGAATGACAATGGCATGTATGAATAAATAATGTTTAAGTTGTGTTTTTAAAATCACTAGTAGCCTCCTTAGCTGCCTTGCCTCTTACTTCAAACTGTAGCATATTTATCTGACTAGGTCCCTTAATTGGTAGTATAACATGTATGGATTAAGCAGAACAGTCTCGCAGAATATATTTGCAAGATTTTGGGTGTTCCACTAATAATATAGCTTTGTATCACCTATGTATTGTATTGAAAAGTGGCATAAATGGTGGGATATTCATCTTCTAGCCTTCAAAACTTGAACTGTCTTACCATGTTAGGGCTTCACTCATTTTCATAGATGAGGCTTTTGTTACTGACTTAAGTCATCAGTATGCCCGTGTGCAAAAAAACAGTGTGGTTTTAATTCAGTGTCCATGTGCTGACAGTCACAGATGTATAGTGAATTTTAAGGCCTTCTATTACTAATTTTGTATGGATGAATGAAACGAAATGGGATTCCTAAGACCAGCAAAAGTCTGATGATCCTGTACATGAAGAATTCCACTGAAATGCACTGATGATTTAATGAGATAAAACGAACTGTTTCTTGCAAACAGTTATAAAACATTAAATATACCGCTAAAAAAAGACAAAAAAAATGAAAACCTGGATGACTGAACTGGCCTGTTTTATTATTTATACATTAACCTCAGAAACAAGGCTAAAACCCATTTTTTCCTTATATATATATATATATATATAAGATGTATGAAGATCTGTATTTTGTCAGCACTTCTGATTTAATTCTTCAAATATCACCGCTTACAACTGGTAGCAAAATGAAATTGAAAATATATCCATCATTAGATGGGAAAGGGACAAAAAAAATATATATATATGAATATAGTATATTTTTTCAAAGAAGAAACATAAATTAAAGAAACACTTTTACAAAAGGCTACCACAAAGTTCAATTGGGTTTTTAATACAGCAAAATTCTGTTAATCCAACATCATATTAATATGGAAATCCTGATAATCCAGCATTTAAGTACTCTAAGGCCAGAAGGTTTGCTTTTTTCTAGAAAACAAGCTTCATGTATAAAATAGGCAGATCACTGTGATATGATCAGAAAGACCTCCAAGAGTGTCCATACAGTAGCTGTTGTGGTATCTCCTGACCCTCTGCCTCCTACACCAGCAATTTATTCAGCTATGAAGACTCCAGAAAACACAGATGGGAACCCTGATGACCCTGAACCTGCAGATGAAAGAGATATCGAAATAGAATACTTCTCAGATACAGTCCAAGTCTGATAATTTGGAATACTGGATAATTCAGTACCTGTCCAGTCCCATGTGAATCAGATTAATGGAATTTTGCTGTACTTTGAACATGGAATTATTTAAAAAATTAAACTGTATGTTACACAAAGAATTTAGGGGAAAAAAATAAACAATATGTACTAAACTTGAACATTTATCAGTGTTGATAACATGAGCAGTTAAGGTGTTCATAAAGTGAGATTTGAAGAGTGTATAATACACCAGAACATGCTGAACAAATGTCCTTCTCATTAATCAAATAGTTATATATTTTGCCCACATTACTGGTGATTATCCTTTTTTTTATTGCGGCTTACATTTGTGAACAAAATGAGCCACAGTAGAGTGACATTGGTTACGATCTGACAGCATCCTGCTATTGGCTCTGCTGCTGTTCACTGCTTAACAGGGACTGCTGCTTCAGCTGTATCTTCTGGGTCACAACTGTAAACAGTTTGCATTCATGTAATTTCATGGGATGTGAAAAATAAATATAAACAATTAAATATAAGTGATACAATTTTATTCACATGGTCACACATGAAAAAATTCCAGTTTTTAGACTACTTTTCTCATTAACAGAAAATATTAGGTTATGACAACATTATGCTGTGTGCATGTGTGTGTGTGTGTGTTTTGTGTGAAAGAGTGTGAATGTGAGTGACAGAGTTATTTCCATTGTTGAAACTGTGGTTCTGTTCTCATGACACAAGGTATGACTCTTTGGCAACAAATGGGGGCCAGTCAACATATGCCTTTTAATATCCTATCAGCAATAACAACAAAACTGATGCACAAAACTGTGACAAGTGAATCACACTGGTGCCTCTGCATGGGATCATAAAAACTAGGTTTATAAAGTTTCCATTGAACCATGTAATGTGGTATGAAGACAGTCCATTGCTAGTAAGTTTATGCAGCAAAGTAATATGAGGAACTTTATCAAAGGTTTGTCTAGATGAACACAGCAAATATGATTTTAGCTTCCTTGCAATGTTTCACTCTGAACACACTAACTGTTTTACTGTGGAATACATGATTAGAAGTTATGAAACAAATGTGAAAATTCTGTATTCACCCATTTTCAGATATTATGAGTACTTGTTGAAACAAGCACTTTTATGAATTTTATAAATCTTCATTACACTCATATTGCAATGTATCTGTACTGTGTACATTTTTTTCACTTGTTTGGTCTTCAGTTACAAAATTTACATATTACAGTACAGTACTATTTATTTTCTTCAGAATGGTGTATGATAAGTCTATGCAAGTTGGAAACTATAACAGTGGTTTACAATTTTGTGGGGCCCAAATTTTGCAGTGTTTTGACTTGGTGCTGTAGGAATTAAAGGTGTAATTGTAGGGTTCATTTCATAATAAAAAATAAAGGTGTGAATTATGTCATGAAATACAGTAAACACAGTGTATCTCAACTGCTTTAGTGGATTGTTTGTTGTACGGGAAGAAATTACAGTCACATAACATAGAATGTGTTACAGTCCCAGTGCTCTTGACATTAACGAAAAGCATCACTGCATGCAGTGGAGAGCAATAAGCATGGCAGACCAAATTACTGTGACCAGTGACTGAAAAATTAAAAACCAACTTCACAACTTTAAATGCTTTTGTTTACATTCACAGTTTACATCCTCTTTTGCTATTTATGAACTACATGTATTACATCAATATACAGCTTTCAGAAATGAAAGGGATTCAGGCCACTGCTTGTACAACCCATTCACATTCCTACAGCACTGCACAAAGAACCAATTTCAGTCCCTCTGCTTGGAGTTATCTGCCAGTAGTACTAGAGGGATGACAGGTTAGTTGCTTAGAAGCACTTACAGTGTGCAGAATGTTCTGTGTTTCCCACTGTTAGAAACTCATGTTTTTAGAAAGATGGTTCTCATGCAGCATATTTGCTCCCTCCCATTACTCATGCTAAGTAAGACCCCACTCCTTTCATACTGTAGGCTGTCCATGCAAACAGCTGCCATGGAATAGTATCTGACTCTATTACATATCTCCTTTGTTTCACAGTCAGACATTTTGGATTACACTACTTTTGTGCACATGTCCTATATGGTTTACTATGGACAAAGAAATTTGAGAAAATACATGAGGACCTTACGTTGTATGTTAAATAAATGTTAAGTTTTCCCTATATATGCCCCCAAGCACACAGGGGGAGTGGAGGTACAGCACCACCCATTCTTAAACTTAGCACTAGATGAGGTGAGAAGTCCGCCTCATGCCCAGCCTGCTTCACCCCCGGGGGAAAGATTGCCTGATACCCATTCAGGAGAAGGCTGGGTGGACCACAGAACTGGTCTGGATGATTTAGAGAAAAGAAAAATCTCTTAACCCTGCTGGCATCTCAACCCCAGATTGTCCAACCTATAGCCTAGTCACTATTCTGATAACATTACCCTGGCTACAACTTATGTACCGCTGAAAACAATACAAGCAAAAACTCAATAATGAGATTTCACTGTATGTGTTATGATACATGGAGAACGTGTTGAACACAGCTGAGTTTAAATACATGACTTCAGAAATTCCAGGCACAAGATCGTTTTTACATTTCTACCAAAGATACAACTGACTTGAATACATACACTCCACATGTTGCTATGCATTTGGTCACTCAATATTTGATGAAATCTTTACATATGAAAACATCTGTAGGTTATGTACTGATGTTATATAAACTTAAAGTTCCCCCAGGGTGCTAAAAACAGACAAGGAAAAATTGTACACAACTGCTTGGACAGTTCAGTGTAAGATTTTAGACGTGAATCAAGGATGCTGTTGATATTGTGAGGTAGGTGCACAGTGATATATCATTACAAGAGTATATTTCACCCTCAAAACCCTACAGTGGCTGCAAACTAAAAAAATGTATAAATACCTCTATTCAGTTTACTCTTCTCCATAGACAGCTGCATAACCTTATCAACCTGTTCTTCAATAAAATTAACTTTACGTTTAAAATAATCTTTGGCACCTTCAATATCCTGAAACAAGAACATAATATTGTTATATTATCTCATAATGGCCACTTGCAGGGGGTGCTATGACTATATGCATCCAATTCTGATGATAATCTTCCATCATGTTTCCACTCTCCCCCTGATTTTACATTGCACAGCAAAACTCTGTTAAACTGACTCATATAGGACCAAACAGATGCTGAATTACCAAATAATCCAGATTACACTGCTCAACAAAGATTTTGACCCATGAGGATAAATGTCTGTTTCTGATGTATTTTTAGACGCTGAATTCAAATATGTTTCCAGAATTTCTCTATCACCCACACCTTTTGCATTGCATCAGACTATGTGACCGCACATGCCTACATATGTCAATGGGGGCCTGTAGGAGGTAGTCTGGACATGATGTAACAAGCCAACTGTCATGTGTCATACTCATGTGACTAGAGTCCTCTGCAGGTTGCTGGCCACAGCTCTGTGTTTTATCATCTCAGAAATATGTAGTGTTTGTTCCACCATTAATATGCCAAGAAAGTGCGTAAATTCATTGGATGCATACATCTGCAGTGAGGTGACAAATCCCGAAGACGGTCTTTCACAACCCTGATTAGGAAATGCTATGAGCATTATTTCGGTTGCAAAGTGGGTGATAAGGACAACAGTTGGGCTCCCCATTTTTGTTGTGTGACATGTGCCAGGCATCTCATGGAATGGGCAAATGGTTCATGCTGTATGCCTTTCGACATTCCTATGGTTTGGAGAGAGCCCATGGACCATGCTTCAGATTGCTACTTCTGCCTGACCAATATCACTGGTGTAACAGCAAAGTCCAAACACTCTGTTCAATATCCAAATTTACCATCTGCAGTGAGGCCAGTAGCTCACAGTGTGGAGTTACCTGTGCCAAAGCCTCCAACAAACATGACGCTGAGTGACAGAGAGTCAAGTGATGAAGATGTAGGCCAAGCTAACAATAATAAGGATTGTGGTCCAACTTTTGCAGGAGCCTGTTCTTCCAATGAACCACTCCTGCTGACTCAAGGGGACCTGAATGGTATTGTCCGCGATTTAAACCTGTCAAAGAAAGAAGCTGAACTTTTAGGCTCCAGGTTAAAGGGCTGGAATCTTCTGTGCCAGGACACTAAGGTGTGTTTTTACCGTGGGTGCCATGAAGAATTCAGGGATTTCTTCTTTCAGGAAGATGGTGTAGTGTTTTGCAATGATATTTGTTCTGTTATGGAAGTTCTTGGTCATGAATTTAACCCAGATCAGTGGCGCTTGTTCATTGATTCATCAAAACTTAGCTTGAAGGTGGTTCTACTCCACAACGGAAATAAATTCCCCTCCGTTCCTTTGGCTCATGCAGCCAACATGAAGGAAAGTTACAAAAGCATGAAGCTACTGTTGGGAAAGATTAAGTATGACGAATTTAAGTGGAAGTTATGTGGTGATCTCAAGATTGTGGCACTGTTACTCAAAATGCAACTCAGGTACACAAAATATTGCTGTTTCCTGTGTGAGTGGGACAGCCAGGACAAGAAGAATCACTATGTAAATAAACTGTGGCCTGAACAAATATCAGTGACGCCAAGGGAGAATAATGTCGTCAATCCTCCTATTGTTCTTCTGGAGAAAATTTTTCTGCCCCCTTTGCACATAAAGCTGCGCCTCATGAAAGACTGTGAAATGTATGGATAAAACAGGCCATGGATTCGAATATTTGAGGAACAAGTTCCCAAATGTGAGTGACGCAAAAATCAAGGAAGGTATATTTATAGGACCCCAGATCAGGGAACTGATGCAAGACAAACAGTTCGATGAAAACCTGAATGAGACTGAAAGAA
>Ga0123355_10004458_pt1 | contig 20356 bp, 7 predicted proteins | sample TergutEmb28metaG_3_FD_89872 | JGI IMG/M metagenome (GOLD analysis project Ga0123355, IMG submission 89872) | Embiratermes neotenicus P1 segment gut microbial communities from Petit-Saut dam, French Guiana - Emb289 P1 | ecosystem: Host-associated > Arthropoda: Insects > Digestive system > Gut ...
CCACCACCACCACCACCACCAATACTACTACTGCTACTGCTGTTACTACTACGACTACGACTACTACTACTACTACTACTACTACTACTACTACTACTACTACTACTACTACTACTAATATAATGCAGTTCACCCTTCTGTTCTTGACGACGTCTTGCAATTAAACCGCATTGATGCGTCGGCTTAAAATATACTGAGCACAGTAAAACAGGTGTTTTGTTTTTTCAGCGTAGTGCGGAGCTAAATTTTTTTAAGCGATCAAAATATTTTCGATTTCCTATGTTATTTGAGGTTACAAACTTCGTCGCCCTTCCTACAAGCGGTTTTCAGCACACCTTATACTACTCTGAAGCCACGTATTCACAAATTCTTGAGTTGAATTTAGAATGAGGAGTCCGTACAGTATTGATAAACAGTAAAGTCAACAGATAGTCAATTAGAAGTGAAGCCATGTTGAGGTGACGTACGTACATTCGTTCTACTGAGGCATCGTTCACATTCGGATGTTTGCACTGGCGCCGTCACAACACCGAATGTTTAAAGAATGCAGAAAACGACTTTGCTGTCTGTGTATGCAAATTCTCAGTACGCCCGCACACTGCCCACCACTTACAAACGGAATACTGCCGTGGCACCGTGTTTACCACGAGTCCGAGATGTCTACATCCCTGAATGGCGGTTCAGCGAATTCAGGTTTTCTGCTTTTCGGTACCCTATGTACAGATAATGTGTTCTTTTACCAGAACCTTCCAGGGGCCGGTATTATTTCTTTAGGACACAAAATTACCGGCTTCTTTTACGGGATAAGTGCATTTTTGTCCTCTTCCACGTGTGTCATCACATTCACGTTAATTTCATGTGCTACTTGACTCCCAACGTGTTCTAAAATCCTCGTTATCACAGCGGTAACACTGTACGTCAAATAATTATCGCTGGAGGCATTATGTAGTCACCACAGCACATTTCACACTGAACTTCTGCGTCTGGCCACTGTTTGTGATAAGAGGTACAATGACGGACTTACCAGCCGACAAAACGTTGAGTTATTTAGTTTTCTGTCAATATTGCCTTCAGGTTGCCAGCATTTCTTACCCACTGTTCTCCGACATTGATGGTGGCTGTATTGAAGTCATAGCGAAGGATAGCAGGAAGGGTCAAAGGCGTTTGTTTTGTAGTCACAGTTATCATTCTTACTCCCCCTACTGAGTGCGGCAAGAGGTCCGTTTATTTAAGCAGTTCTGAGAAGATACGCAGAACTCCCAGTAACTGATGTCAGCTGAGGTGGTCAAACAAATTACTCCACCACTGGCGGCAAGTTACATGGTACAGACCAGTGGCATGCATTCTGTGGCCCTCGACTAGCTGCGTGGTCCATGGATACATTAATAAAACATAATAGTGGTGTTCATAACAGCATTAAATAAACAGTGTCACACATCTGTGTTTTTTAAGTTAAGAGCTACATTTTTCGTTCTAGATCTCGACCACCAGCAGATTAAAACGTCTGCAGTCATTAAAAAGCGGGTACAAATTCAGTATGCAAAATATCATCGTTTTATTTGGGATCCCAAATTATTGTAAAACTGTGGGATGCTACGTAAAACTTGATTATGTTTTGTATATTGAATTTTTTTACCCGCCATGTAATGATTGTATATTTTTTAGCCTGATGTTGGTCGATATCTAGACCGAAACATGTAGCTTTTAAATTAAAAAAAAAACACAGTTTTGTTCGATTGACTTTAATATTGTTTGGAACATTTTTCTGAAGGCACAACGGGGTATGAATTATATTAAGATAGTATTGCATCTTGAGTACATGACTTTTATGGCTAAGTCTAGGTGGCACGTCACCAAATTATTCGTGTTTGAGCGGCACGCAAAATAAAAAATGGTTGCACACTTGATATGTGTCACGTTGTTTGAACAAGTGCAGGCAGTAGCGTTGATAGTGCCTGCGTGAACCCTCCCCATCTCTCCATCGTACCGAGTACCAACTATTTGTCGTGGGTTCTTACAGAGTGAATTCCGTGCTTTTGCCAGAAGGTGGTATTTTGTTAGACCTGAGAGTACCTTCGCCGGTAGTTATGGTGGGAGGGACCCCAATTACGGATTTTCAGGAGCCCCGAACAGTTATCTGCACCACTGGCTGCAGACTGCAGGTGAGTTTCGAAAACGAGCTCTAGAACTAAATAGACGTCGCCTGCTCGCGACGTCCCCCAGTTTCGGCCCTGCATAAAGTGTGTTTTGAATGTTACCCTGTGGCCGTCGGCAGAGAGACGAATGATGTTTACGCTTCGCATTTCATTGGTCACGAATCCGGCGCTGGCCGTGACGTATAAGTAGATCCCTATTACGACGTAATTTCTGTCAATGGGAATCCTCAGTGTGCTATCTGGAGTGTGTGTGTTCTTTGATGCTTGTTGAATGTTCTTTGTTGTCACATGGCAGCTGCTGTACGACGACCCGGCCAGAACACAGAATTTATTCCTGTGGCCGACTGCCCTGTTGTGTTTTGATTCTTCGTCTTGAATAACATGCCACGCGAGGCTATGTGTCGTGGTCCAGAGAGGTTGGAATTTCGTCCACAAATTAAAGGAAACAATTGTTGATAAAATGGTACGCGGTGGCGGAAGGTTGCGGGTTTGATTCCCGATGGTTTCATTGGAATTTTTCATTGACTTAATCCTTCCGGCCGGATTATGGCCCTGGGGTCGACTCAGCCTCTAACATAAATAACGGGAATATTTCCTGGGGACATAGGCGACCGGTGCGCAGGGCTGACAACTTTGTCACCTGCATGTACCGATTGTCTAGAAATTTTGGGAGCATTATCCTCCGGGAGCCCAAAGGTCCTGTCCAGGCCTGTACAAGGGTTGCATTGCCCTTGCCTTGTTGATAAAGCGCGGACCGTAATTAGTACGAAATTTGAGTGTTTGAATTTGTGTGAAGACCATCAGTGCCATGATTTGTAAAACGACATGGTAAAGTAACTTTTGACAGTGTTCGTGAAAACTGCACCTAACTGGTGTACGAAGGACGTACTTCATGCTGGTGTGTAATTATTATTGCAGGACATGCTAGATGTGTGCGTGGGGACGAGTGTTGGAACCATCACGGAGCCAGACTGTCTGGGGCCCTGTGAACCCGGGACCAGCGTCACTCTGGAGGGCATAGTATGGCACGAGACCGAGGGCGGTGAGTGATACCTCAGAGGTTGAGCTTGAAGTCCATACTGGCAGAATGGACTCATCATTGGCTACACGAAACTATTCCTCCTCGTCTACAGTCCTTTGGCACTGTCCTCCTCCTCCCTGTTACTCTCCCTCATCCCTCACAGTTCTCCACACTCTTAAGGCAATTTCCTTGTATCCACTATTTCTGCCTTCTGGTTCCCCCTTTCTATGTTTCGAGTCGCCACCTCGTTATCATGTTCGACTTTCTCCTACTGTCAGTTAACAATAGCCCCCACACAGCACTTTTCAGTAAATGACTTTCGTACATAGCGTGATTTACGCTATCTCTTTTTCGAATAAAAGAATACCAAGTGTGAAGATGAGTGACTAAGCAGAAAGCTTCTGTGATTTGCAGCCTCTCCCTTATTAAGCAGCCTGTAGGAGCCTCTGAAGTATGTTCTTATTTACCACCCCATTTATTCTCTGGTGTTCACCTTCCACTGTGTTTTTACAAAGTAATAAATACTGGCCCACATACTTTTGTCTTGCATGAGTTGCTGTGTATGTGCAGCTGCCCTTCAAGACAGAACATTTTGGTTTGTGTTCACCTTGTTGACAAACAGGCAATGGAAGATAAATGTAACAGATTGTGATTAATCAGTTATGGTAGCAGTGTGCCATCTGTAATGTGTACATATATGCATATACTGTGTATATATAGCATACAGTTAATTACACATTCCACCCATCATAATTAAATAGTAGCCTTTACCTTCCGTTTTCCATTTTATACACAAATATTTCATATACAAATGGGTAGTTATGTCCAGTAGCTCCACAACCATAAAAATAATTGTGTTGCTGTGTGTTCATGATACATGCATGTAATTAAGTTGGTTTAATAACAGATCATTCCATATGTATTACAATACGATATTTGCAGTTCTGTTTTGTTATTGGCAGGTATGTTGATCTTGCAGAGAGTTTGCTTGCTGTAGTGTTCGTTTCTGATGTCATGTATTTGCTGAAGTACAGTGCAAATTTGCTGCACTCTAATGAAATCAAGGCTGTGGTCTACAGGGTTTTGACGCAGTAGCTGGATGCCATTGTTTTGAGAGGAACATGGTACCTCCATCGTCAAGTTTGAAGCAATGGGTTGTGACATTGAAGTGATTAGCATGGGGATGTGACTGGTGTATGTAGGCAAATGCCAAGGAAGGTAGTCATTCATATCCACCTGAGTGGGATGCAGGAAATGTACTGGTTTGGGCCACTACGAACTCTGGAGAGCGAGCAGACCATTGCCTTTCATTACATAATCCATTGCTGAAGATGGAAGAAACATTTTACTCTGAAACATGGTATTTATCTACAAGAGTGCATAATGTTACGGCCTGCAAGGCCACATTATGAATACTCCCATTGTGAAAACCAGAATACATACATAACAAAATTAGTTGTTTTGATGAATTAACCAACATGTACAAGTATGCGCATGGAGACTGTTATAACGCTTTGCTGCATTGTGCCAGAGTTACTTTCATAAGAAGTCACTTACAGGCAACAGATCTTATGAGCTATTCTTATTACTAGAGTGCCACCTGGTGAATTTAAAAAGGATGTCTGCTGTTGCATATTGTTGCACATTTTGTCAGTTCTAGGCCAGTGTGCTGGTGCTTTGAGCCCAAAACTCAGGTGGCTTCTTGAGTCTCAATTCATGCATTTCTTAGACAAAAATAATTGATTATCAGTAATGTGATGTTTTCTTATGACCTGTCCTACCTTTGGCATTGGGAGTTGAAACATAAATTAATATCAGAAATGTGTCTTACATAAGAAATTGTGGTTTGGTGAACCATTGAATTGTTAAGTGTATCCACTTGCTATAGATCGCATATGGTAGGTGCAAGCCAAAATACTGGTTTAGTGCTGGTGGTTTCGAAGCATTGTGATGTACAGAATTTGGTTGCTTATTGCGGTGAATAGCATCGAATAAGTGTTTAAATCCCCAAATGGTGGACTAATTATATTTGCTTCAGATTTTGTGTGGAAATATTTCAGTTAAAATGCTGTAAGAGATACCACAAAAGAATCATGTTCAGTGAAGAAATGTGTATAACTTGATCCCCTTATAAAGTGTTGGCATAGATGGGAGGATAATATTGAAGTAGGCTTTAAAAAATAAGGTGAGGGTGTTGGTGGATTGATATGGCTCAGATTAGGGGTCAGTGATGGGTTGTTTGTGTTGCATAAAATGCAGGGAATTTAGTGTCCAGCCCAGGAATTACATGCTGCTCTCAAGATGGGCAATGTCCTCTTTGTGTGAGTTTTCTTTTACGTAAATTGGGCAGCACAATGTTGCCTTGCCATGTATAATGCTTTCTGCCAAATGGACTTTTCATAAGTGCAGGCTACAGTTCTCATTTGTATTTTAATATGTTCCATCTTCCCTGTGTTAATGATATCCATAATATACAGATAAACAACAAAATGCACTCAATGTGTTTGATGCATTTTAATCACACTTTTCTCACCAACATGTCTACACATCACCTACATGCTGGGTAAAACTCACCACATTACTGCATCAAGCATCACTTCGCACAGACTGGAGTAACTCCCAACATTTTAAGCATTATCCATTGTAATGTATATTTATATTATTTCTATAGTGAAACCAACTAGTTGCACCAGTGTATCAAATTTATTTTATTTTGGAATGACACTCTACATGTTTCGGACGGTCTTTCAGTCCATCATCAGGAGTTCAAGACTGTGCATACAGCAACAGGCATTTGTCAAACAGATACTGCTGTATGTTTGCTAGAGGGTACCCACTAGCAAGCAGACAGCAGCATCATACAATGTCTGTTTCTTGCAGCAAATCGGGAAGCTATTAGAAGTTTAAAATTAATCGTAATGTGCGTGGTCTCGAGTATTTTTGTAACTCCAGAGACATTTTGAATAGAGCGCTCTGTGAATATAGCTCCGAGAACCAACCGTGTACATTATTTTTGCAGTATGAAATAAGGGGGGTTTAATGTTTTATATGTTTAGCTGTGGCTCAAAAAGTTTTGTGCAATAAGGGTGTTAAAATCTTTAGTAAATATTTGATATCTATACATAGAACTTCAGAACAGAGAACGTGGTACAAAAACGTTACTTTTCATACGATTTCCTCTCAGTTTTTGGCTGGCTGTGTTGTTCTTATTGTAATTTTTGTACATTATAACATGACACTTTTGAATACCACGACCTTTATTCAGTTTAACGGTTCACTCTTGAATTTATAAAGGATGCTGTTTTATTACATACCTGTGAAAGCTAGAGTTTTAGAAAGTGGTTTCTGTACAGCTTTAATGCTGCTTCATTACGTATATGTTTCAAAATTTGTTCTGTATATTTTATTTTGTGACTTTCATTAATCAACTTTTTTGCTCTCACGTTCAGCACTTGCATAGTAAATGAACTGCCATCACACTTTCACAAACCTGGACCTTATTATGTAGTCCTTATGAGTGAATACAGACTCTTATAATGCAACTGTTTCATCAACCAGTGGTCTGACATTACCGATCAGTGTCATTTCCACTCATTACACAGTTGTGAAGCATTGTGTGGGACTAAACACTACTCATTTGCGAACAAAGCAATGGAAGGGCATGCTGACACTTATTAGAATAAACAGTTGTATAAGTACGCTGCAGTATACTGTTGTATCTATAACAATACCGATCTCAGTGGCCGCGCGGTCTAAGGCGTGGATCTGCTTGCAGGGGTTTTGCGTTCGAATCTCGCCGGGGGCGTGGCTGTCTGTCACTTGTTGAGTGTTCTGTGTTGTCAGGTAGAGCTCTGTGCGACGGGCTGATCACTCGTCCAGAGGAGTCCTACAGACTGTGGTGCGTTGTTGTGTGTGATCTAGAAACCTCAAGAATGAGGAGTCCATGGCCCGCGTCGGGCCGCAGCGCCACAGGTGGGGGGAATCTGTAACATTAGTGCAAATTGTTTGTTGATTTTATGAAGTAAAATTATTGCCTAAATGTGAGAGAAGGAACAAAAAGGAAGAGTGCAAGGTAAAAGAAAGGGAATATTTTGTGCAGCATTTGAAGTATGTATCTATTTATGCAGATTTCGGAAGAAAATTCCCAGTACTTCTTTTCCGTACACCGTTTTTTGAAGATGTGCTAAAATACACCGTACGTAGGGGACATATAAGGCACACTGTCTTTTTAATAGGGATGTCATTGTTAGTATTATTCAGAGGAGATTTGCCCTTCAAGTATGAATGTCGGATTTTTCGCCTCTGAAGTGGTTGCTCATGAAGAAATAAAATAAGCACAGATTTATTTGCTAGCATTCGGGGGACGCAGGAATTGCCTGCCGTAATGGTGACACGCTTTAAGCCCTGATTTCACTAGTACTTAAAGTCATTAAATCGGTATGAAGTACAGCACGCAAGTGCCGGCTCCGATGGCCGTGCGGTCTAAGTCCTGGGTTTGCGGCCGCACGATTGTTGGCAACGCGGGTTCGAATCCCGCTGAGGGCTTGGATGTTCGTCTGTTGTGTTTGTGGTGTGTTGTGCAGGTAGCTGCCTCTGCGACGAGCTGATCAGTCGTTCAGAGGAGTCCTGCCGTGTGTGTGTGTGTGTGTGTGTGTGTGTGATGTACAAACCTCAGACCGAGACCACCTGGGTCCGATTTGGAATGTTGCGTCACAGGCAATAGAAGTTGCATATATGTGTGTATTTACCACGCATTCATAGGGGGTTTAATAGGGACTTCGGCAACAGTTATTCGTGAGTAATTCCCGTCGTTCCCCTTTTGCCTACTTCGGTGACTAAAACGACCCCCATTATAATCGCTGAGTATTATTGCCTTTAAGGTACACCTTTTTTGACCACAAGAGGAATGAAGAAAATTTGGACGAGTTGAAAGTAGAAGCAGTTGATGGGAAACTAAGAAAAAACAGATCACATTGGCTACGACATGTAACAAGAATGAACAACAGGATGCCAGAAATAATGCTGAATTATAGACCAAATGGACGAAGACGACTTGGAAGACCTTTGAGCAGATTGTTAGACGAGGTCGAAACAGGTCTATCAAGGCCTAACTAGTGACGGATGATGATGATGATGATGATGATGATGATGATTGCTTTGAATTAATATTTTACAATGTATTTCTCCGTAGCCGACGCAATATTATTGTGCAATACAGTTAACCCTCGTCATCCGATTGTAATTCGATACTGAAAATGGGCCGGATAGCCGGACCGTGTTTCCCATTATTTTAAGTGGGAAAAGTAATACGTTCCAATCCCATCCCACCCCAAATCCCCCAACAAAGTTGCCGGCATGCTGCTATACGCAACTATACCTGTTCCCCCACCCTTATATCTTAAGGGGCAGAAGGTCCCCACAGTCCACTCTGGGACTGATGAGTCCCTTCACATCCATTTACTGAAACGATCTGTAAATACCGACGTTTATCCTGCGGGTGAATAAAAATTCCTGTCTGGCCCTGGGTAGGAAGTTTTGTCGGACGCGGAGTCGCAGTAGCGGGGATTCGAGGCGGACTACGAATTTCGGGTATTGTTATCTGCGAGTCGCTGTAGAGAAAAATCGCGAAGCGAGGCGGCCGATAGCGAGGGCTGAGACTATATCATTTTGCTGTATATAATTTTACGACGAGTAAACTTGTTGAATGATGCTGATGATGCTTGTGTGGCCGTTTTGATTGACCCTTAAATTTTGTAACAAGACGTCTCAGACTGTGTAGATTATTTTTTGACGTTTTGCTGACCGTGCACCTCAGTATATTTATCTTAGTAATTAACCAACTTGATGCACACAATTTTTGTTTTACAATGTCTATTTCATGGCTACATGTTTCGAGCACCATGTGCTCACCATCAGGAGGTCAAAATTGCATTACACAGCCTCTGGTATCATAACACCTATAGGTGTGATGATACCAGAGGCTGTGTAATGCAATTTTGACCTACTGATGATGAGCACATGGTGCTCGAAACATGTAGAGGCTTGAAATAGACTTGTTGTAAAACAAAAATTTTGTGCATCAGGTTGGTTAGTTACTAAGATAAACATGTAGATTATGTTTCATGTTAGGATGTTTGAGAATGGCGGTGAATTGGAAAGGATGTGGAAGGAAAACATCGTGGCCTGTTTTGTGGTAATGGCTCAGACGTTTTGTCTTGGGACTGAGGGTTACTACAAAAATCCTGAGGATAGATGGCCTCATTCGCTTGATTCTGCTGTAAACTTTTGAATCCGAAGGAACTGTGTGGCATTTGGCAGTTTTGTATGTGGCTTTCTCGTTCTTTCACTTATAAATATTCCTGTCAGTAACGAGTATCGCTTTATTAGAATTACTGTGGGCTGAAGAAGTCATTACTGTGATTTGAAACATCATTAAGTGTGAAAACATATATTTATTCCTTTTCTGTTGGTTTCTCCATTCGTTGCGGCTGTTTGAGTGAGGTGGACATGTTTGGCCACCCTGCCTGTATTAGGCTGCGAACATAAATTGTGCAAACTGATTCATTACAAGCATCATGCCACTGGGTTGATACCTTCCAGTTTGCTTCTTAACATTCTGAACTCAGATACATGGAGCTGAGTCTTCTTGAGAAGCTGATAGTTTCTCGCCCATACATTTCTCTGCCATATTTAGATGTTGAAGGAATAATATCATATTGACAAGAAGACCAGCCTCGTGGTCTAGTAGTCAGAGTCTGTGCCTACTAATCATGAGGTCCCGGGTTCGATTCCCGATTCTACCGTGGGAATTTTCCCTGAAGGGGAGGATTCCCGCGGTGACCATGGTCTTGGTAGGTTAGTAGAATTTAGGTTTAAGGGCACTCCTGGCACTACATCCTCCTATATCACCACTCACATCATCGGGACAACGTAACCGCGCCTCATGTGCGTCCCAGCCTCAGAAGTCGGTTAGACTTCTGCCATGCCCAGGAGGGAAGACCACGAAGTCCACAAGGACATGTGGGGGGCACTGAAAAAAAAATATTGACAAGAATCTGCCACTGGTCCGGTTTTTTTCCTCCCCATGTCCCGATAGCCCATAATGGGCCAGGGCCTCATTGTTGATGCTTCACGACCACAATCAAGACACACCACACTCGGTAGGACTCCTCTTGACGAGTGATCAGCACGGCGCAGGGACCTCTACCTGACAACACACAACGCTCACAAGAGACAGACATCCATGCCCCGGCGGGATTCGAACCTGCAACCCCAGCAAGCGGTCGGCCGCAGACCCACGCTTTAGACCGCGCGGTCACTGGGATCGGCCCTGCTTGTTCTTAACGAGATTAATTCAGCCAACATCTGTCATAATTCTTTTAAATTTGTTCAGTATGTTTAAAATCACGTGGCGAATAATATCATTATGCCACTTGCTGGAATTTTTTAAGTGTGGGCACCTTTGACCTTAGAATTTGACGTTTGTATGGGAAAAGATGTTTGATGAAAGGCATGTAACTCGTGGTATTTGTTAAGAAGGTAGAAAATTGCGTGGTAATTTGTTAGGTAGGTAACCAGTGAATAATCGTAACGACCTTTGACATTTATTTAACAAATCTCCTGCTTAAAAGTGAGCGGTTTTAAGGCTTAAGTTCTTGTGAATCGTCAGACGCTCGGTGCCATTGATATGTGCTTTTTTTTTTTTTAATGCTACTGAATGCCTTTCTGCAGTGTTGTGTCTGTGGTACACACGTCACTTTTGGTAACAACATGTTTTATGCGCATTTACAGAATTGCGAATGGCGCCTGTCCGCATGGAGCAACTCTGCTCCCACCGACGGATTTTTATGAAATTCGATATTTAAGTATTTTTTATAAAATCTGTCGAGAAAGTTCACGTGCCATTACAACCTGACAAGAATATTGGGTACCTCACATGAAGACCAATACACATTTATGATAACATCTCGCGGAATTCTTCTTAGAATGAGAAATGTCTCAGAAAAAAGTTGTAGAGAACGTCAGAACATACAGTTTATGTTCAGTAACTCTTTTCCGAAAATTGTGCCGTTTATGAGATAGCGTGGAAAAATATGTTGGAGCCAGAGGCCACAGATGACAGTATAATATATCGTACGCGCATTGCGTTCTGGATAACCAACGATGTATATATACATACATACACTCACGCACGCGCGCGCGCACACACACACACAGCATATATAATACTCATTGCTTTTCCGCGCCAACAATGGTTACGGGAACGCTCCTCATTCTTATATATATATGATATATTTGTTTACTGCAATTGGGTTGACACCAGGTGGCAGTAATACAGTACACATTTACACACAAACAATACTTAGAACAACACAATCGACACAAACAATACATAGAACAACACAGTTAACTAATTGGGAAGAGTGCGGGCCGTGCCCCGTCTTTGCGAGTTATACCCTGGCATTTGACTTACAACTGAGGAAAAAGCACAGAAAAACCTCATATATAACAGTAACGGGTGTGGCCCCCCCGCAATAAGAGGTTGGACACCCATAGGTTAAGAGCTTCTTCCTTTATGCAGCAACTCTTCAGTCCATAGTTTTCAGCGAAATGTTTAAGACGTACCAAAAGTCAGTTTCTTTTCATCTAAATGTTTAAAACGTCATGAAATTAATGTGGCATGGAATTACGTAACATATTTGATGGAGCAGATGGGGAAACTTGAGAGCAGTAATTACTGTCAGTATTAAAACTGTCCGTACAGAAAGTTTGTTGGTAAGTGGAGAAAGAATATTTGGGCGTTGCATTTAAACAGGACAATTGGTGTTATTTATTTGAAGTTCCAGCTGAACTTCCGTATTTATGTCATTAATTATGCACCAAAGGCTGTAAGTATAGACGGATGGCAGAAGGGCATTGTAAGGGTAGAGAACGCTCCCCCCTCACATGTTCCTCCCTTTTCTTTTTGAGATCAGTAAGTTATTGATATGCCTTTTTAAAGGTTCTTGTAATATCTCCAGTTTTCCTTCCCGTTTTGAACGCATAATGCAGAGTCAAGCCCAACCATGCGTTCCGTGTCCATAGCTACTGAACAGACATGGACTCAGTCTGGCATAGTGACACAGAAATCCCAGCCAAATATAATTTCGTTTGTCTCAGCCCACTATAAACCCCCGTATACAAGAGTCAATCCTGGTATTATTGATTCGCTCGCGGTATGGTTAATCAAATAAACTTGTTTTTTTGGGTGAATATTTGTTGAAATTCAAAGAAAGCAATTCATGACGGGTCCGTCCGTAATGTGTGAATAGATTGTCTGCAATAAATGAACTGGGGGGCGAATGATTTATGTATATATAAACAGAAAGAACGCATGTGGACAATATGTGCAATTTATGGTAGTAGTCTTCCGCTGTAGCCCGGAGATGCGGAACTCCTCGACGAGCGTACACAAGGGGTACAGTACATCGGTGCACGGCACGGATGGGAGCTTTGTAGCTTACTCTAAGTGTGGGCAGAATTATATTTTAACAAGGAAAGTGATTTTGTTGTGAAGAGATAAACAACATGCATGGCATTTCTTTTATCAGAAATTAAGAGAACCTGTAGCCAGTGTTCGCAGCTGTGATGTCCCATGCTTACGGCTGATGGTGGTGAATAGAACAGAAACCACTTTTATATCTCGTAAATTTCGCATTTGAAATAATTTATGGTCTTCTTCTCCTTCCAATAGCTTTACAAATCTTTGTGGGTTTGGCTTTCTTAACTAGGTCATTCAAAGTTTTTTCCAGTTATTCGTGTTCATCACCGTATCGTTACGCTCATCATCCAACCGTCTTATTCGCGGTGTTTGTGTCCATCGGCGCCACAATGGTTTCCATACTAGTATTCTTTTACTATCCGTGAGGAGTCTAGAAGTAATTTATAGTAGGATCGGATAATTATAGCAGGAGTATTTTATGTTTTGCTGACCGTGCATCCTGGCATAACTCTGGGTAAATGACCAACTTGATGCACAATTACGTTATATAAAACGTTTATTATAATAATCCTCTACATGTTCCGGTGTGCAGGTTGAGAAGTTCCTTCTTAACCTGCATACCGGACGGTCACTTACAGAGAATATTATACCAGATGCTGTATTAATACAATTCGACCTCCTGATGATGAGCACAGTGTTGCTCGAAACATGTAGAGGATTATAATAATAAATGTTTTATATAGCGTAATTATGCATCAAGTTGGTCATTTACCCAGAGTTATAGCAGGAGTAGTTTCACAAACTCTCCAGCTTCATACGCAGGTGACGTTAGCGAGCCTGGGCTGATGTCGTAAGACCGGAGATTGCGCTTTAGGTCAGTGTGATTGCGCGGTCGGAGCGGGGAAGGTGTCAGTATTTGTATTTACGTAGCAGCTTCAACCACGCGACTGAGGTAGGAAGGCCGTAAGGTTTGTCTGAAGGTTTTTATGCAAAACGACGGGGATGTAATCCTTCCATACCTCCGGTTTGGAAAGTCATACTGTGGAATGGGACTCGTCTTCGTGACGAAGATGTCAGAGGGATATACTAGTAGCAGGTTGTGTAAGCGGGAGCAGGATTGAGGGTAAAATTGCAGGTGTTCTTAACCACGGTACAAGGTGATAGCAAAGTGTTGCTTGCTTCATACGCTGCCCAATTTGTCACTGGGGAAGGAACCGCCTGTCTCCATTGATCAGGGTGCGGGATGCTGGGTTGTTTTGCCCGATGTGAACGCACCTTTGCGAAGACAAATGTTCAGTTCCACTGCCGGCCATCGAAAGCCGACCGCCGGATCTGTATGCACCGTATCCAGTCTTTGTAAACGGAATTACGCGAAAGCATGACGTACGAAACAGTTACAGTGAGGCTGACAGGTTCGAGGGACATGCGCCGGATTTTCCTTTATCATTCACTACCGCTCAAAACGACTAGATTGTCGATTCCTCTCGGCCTTTTCCTTTCGCTTGTATGTCTTTGGGCTGTAATTGGCCCTTTCGTCATTACTGTCAGAGCACAAACCGCAGATGAATACAAAACGTTGTAGAACACTGCTTCCGTCTCTCGTTTCTGCACCGTTTTGCTTTGTAGTTTGGTTAGAATCGGATGGGTTGGAATTTCCTCGAGCAGTTGTAGCGCTTTTGTTGCGTCTGCTGCTAAAAAATTACACAAAGAACGAAAGAAGAAATATATATACACAGTATATATATATATATATGTGTGTGTGTGTGTGTGTGTGTGTTTTATTTAACGACGCTGTCTTTCGCTAATACTGTATACCGTCGGTTGTAGGTGAACGTAATATGAGCATAGAACATTGGTGGAATAATACTGACAAGGAGAAACCGTAATGCCCGGAGTATAGATCTGTCCTGATGCAACTGTGTGCGTAACAGATTCCACATGTACTGGCCCCGGGTTCGAATCTCGGCGGGCCTCTTCTTGCAGACTTTGGCCCTAATTAGTAGCTAATATCGCTGTATCCCTAAGCTCTTTATATATCAAGGAAAGCAAAATGTATCTTGCCGCAAACTTCAGATGCTGGTAATAATTTCGTTATTTCATTTGTATGGGCGTGAAACGTGGTCTGTCGTCCAAGGAAAGAACATAGATCGAGGGTTTGTTTGAAAACAGGGTGCTAAGGAGAACACTTGAACCTAAGGAGGTGGACGTGATTACAGGGAGGAGAAAATTGCGTAATGTCGAGACTAATGATTTGTTTGCACACTCGGCAGATGTTCGTGAGGTCATTGAGAGTGTGATGGGGTGGATACGTAGCATGCAGTGGACCATGAGCCACTACAATACAAACAAACTGCACCCTCGAACACAACACTTTAATGCCATACAGCAATGTGCTACATCGTTCGGTTCATCAGAACCATCATCGGGCACGTTTATTACAAAAGTTAAAAAAGAGTCAGTACATTTGCTACATGCAAATTCTTCGTTAGTGACATCTTCCAAAAATGTCGAATTCGAACAGAATTGCTATAGCCATTGAAGCTCAAATCGTCAGCAAATACACAAATTTAAAGCAGAAAGTACCAAAATGCAATGCAAGTATATGTTTAGTAAACAGTGCTTAAAATGTATTAGTGACATCTCACTAACGAAGAATTTGCATGTTGCAAATGCACGTTATGATTTTAAACTTCTGTAATAAATGATAGGTCTGATGAACCGAACCACGTAGCACGTTGCTGTATATAGCATTAAAGTGTTGTGTCTGACGGTATACTGTGTTTGTGTTTCAATTATAGTAAACACAACGGGATAAATTCGTATAAAAACACGTAACTTTGGTTGGAGAACGTAAAAGGAGGGGACCACTTGGAAATTCAGCGTGGTTGGAAGGGTAATATTTTGAACTGGGTGTTCTGAACGTATGCTGAATCCGTCTGGCTCAGGATGGGGTAATATGGCTTGCTCTTGCGTGCGCAGCAATTAATTGGCGGGTTCCATAAAATGTGGGAGATGTCATGACAAGGGGAATTACAATCAGCTTCTGAAGGAAGCCTATGTTACATGTTGTTAATATGGCCCTTTATTGATTTTTTAATTTTATTTCCGGAATATAAATAAAGTGTTCTAATAAAGAGCAAGGCAAGTGCACTATACACATACCAGTTGTTACATATAGGTATTCCGAGCGAATGAATTTAAGCTGCTTGGTCTGTAGCTGCATTTACGGCTGATTTGTAAGACACTTGGGTGGGCCCCACTGAGTATTCGATTGTTGAAACTATTCTAAGACCTTATGACTATCAATAAGAATTCAGAATATTGTGTCTGAATTATGTCTTACATATTTTGGCATTTCTGGAAAGCATTTCGAGGTGTGCCATTCCCGTTGTGTTTAAACTATAAGGTGAGGTAAATTCAGTCAAAAACACAACTATGAATATATGGCTAAATGATGGTGATTATTAGCAATAGAAAACTACATGTTTCGGCCTATAGCGGCCATCATCAGGTTTTGACAACTTGTCAATACCTGACGATGGCCGCTATAGGCCGAAACATTTAGTTTTCTATTGCTAATAACACCATCATTGAGCCATATATTCATAGTTGTGTTTTTGACTGAATTTACCTCACCCTATAGTCTGGAAAGTATATTCGTTTGGTGCAAGTTGGAAATTTAACAGCACCTGAACTGCCCTGCTTCACTACAGGTGTTGTCTTGGCATGAGAATAATTTGAAATTAGTCCAGCACTCTCCTCTCTGTGTTAGTAGTATCTCCATAGAACACTACCTTGTTTTTGTTACTTTTTTTGTTTGCACTCTGTGGTTCACAGACCATCCGTGTGATATTTGAGCTTTTGTTTGGATAATGTGGATCTGTGGCAGTAAAGCGTTAGCTGAAATTGCAGTGGAACCCAGTGGAGTACACATACGTTACCGATGTGCTTATTATTGTTTTGTATACTTACCGGTCATGTGTTAATTTATGACTGATACAGGCCTTTGTTGCATATACGCTGAAATTGTTTAATTTCATTAAATATTCAGCACACCGAGTTATTTGTGTTAAATACGTGTCCGTGCTATTTATGTTTATAATCATGGACTAGTTTTAGTGTGATGCCCGTTTTCACAAAGAATGTTTTGATGTCACCTTTACGTAAAGTAGGGGTTATGTCAAACTGATATCGACCGAAACTGAAATTGTGATCAACCTTAACCCTAGCATCTTTACATCATGTGCATTAGGTAGTTCAGCGATAGGCAGTTATTTTGACTACCGTGCTGAATGTGATAATTTCAGAGCGGCCAAAGTACAGAGTGTGGCGTGGCTGCTTGATTACGGACGAGGTCTGGCTGTGCATTTTTATCTCTTCAGCTACTTCGATGAATAAAATGGTGGTGGGCTGGATATTGCCTACTGTGCAGTGGATACTAGGTGTCCTTTACAGGGCGTAGAGCGGGGAGCGTTAGGCTGACTACATACGCTCATTATATGGTTAAAAGTGCGTGGAGCTTTGCCTGTATTTCCCAAATGCCTTCATGTTGTGATTGAGGGGGGGGGGGGGGGGGGGGGGGGGAAAACTCATGTGTGTACTTAACATTTGCTCTACTACCCTGGCAGCGTCAGTTCTTAAAAGGGCGTGGCAGAACAAATGTTGAACACTGCCCTTGGTTGGATGGAGTTTCCTTGCTTGTTGTGGTCTGACCGTGCAATTGCCCACCGAATGCATTTATGGGCCGTGATTTGAATGTATAAGAAACAATGTCAGTCGATTTCGAGGATTAATGAACTGTAGGCTAATAGATGTCAAGTTTTGTCTTTTGACTGCTCAAGTTGAACATTCTGTCCACCCCTGCCCTGCGTCGTGGGTTTAGAACTGAAATGTTGGCTACATCATGCAGTTCTATATTTAAATTGTTTTCTCCCCCACCGAGGTCATCCTGTCACTTGGTGCTAAAAATGTGTCAGTTTAATAACCTTAAGGAAGTAAGTAAATTTACATTGTTTTATCTCTTTTCCTTTTCCAGCAGTCCCTTCCCGGAGGGTTTTGTGTATACGAAAGTGTACTGAAGTGGATGTTACATTCCGCTTTATCACAGGATTTCCATGACCCTCCTCCTGTGCAGTTCAGATTTATAAGCATGAAAAGAGTGGCTCTCTGATTTTGCATATCGAATGTGGCTTAATTTTTATTTGCTGTAGATATTATTGGTTATTGAATATACAGATCACTGTTAAAAATCTACTCTTTTATGCAAACATCACCGCGTAATTCATTGACAGTTGGCACACTATCAAAAAGTTTGAACTAAAAGTTGTATGACTTTTCTTATTTTGCAGTTACTATATATCTGTTTGCTGTTTGATAAACAATTTTTCTTAGTTGACAAACAGTCGATTTGGATTTCATATCAGGCTGGCATTACCTTGAACCAGTATCAGTATTGATTCTCTCTCTGATTTCAGTGAAATTATTAATTTATTTTTTCAGATAGAAGCGCCGACAGTCAGAGAGATATGTAACTTAAAGATTTGATGCATTTGCTGCAAGGAACCCTTAAAAACATAATTGAACAATATTGGTAGCATATTGAGTAAGTCAACCTTTCACTTACAAGGTGACAGAAATAGTGTGGTTGAGTGGGAAAGTGCTGTATGCTAATGGATGATGATAATATTGAATGGTAACCCAGGGCAAATACACTTGCAGTGATAAATCTTTAACAGGCAAATGGGACATTGTTGTCGCATTAAATTTACAACCTTTTTGTCTGAATGAAAGAACATTGTCCTGTGGTGGGCATTTAGCCCTTTCACGACAGGCTTGGACATTTAGATTTTAGCGCACTCTTTGTGTAAAATGTGCATATTATTTGAACAAAAAAAGATAAAATTATGAAATACAGGACATTTTGTGAGAAATAGAAGAGAGATTTCCAGCGTGCCTTAAAAAATGAAGCATGTATTCTTGTTGTCTTAATATATAAAATGACTTTCTTGGCAGCACAGCCCTATGTATCCTATATATAGGACAGCTTTAAGGAAGGGGCTGAATTGAATATTGCTGCGCCCGCAGTGTGAGACTTGCATTTAAAAGGCCATATGATAAAGAGCACATTTTTAGGCCACAAATAATACATGAGATTGGTCTGTGATAGACTAGAACACCGTCAGTCACAATTAGAAATATTTATTATATGCATATAATTTGGTTACAGATGTTTGGGCAGGAATAGGCCATCATTGGGTAATTTGAAACACCAAAAATTCTTGGAAGGATTAATGCAACTTTAAGTGTTTTGAATCAATATGGGGTCTAATTGTACAGTGATGGTTAGATTTTAAGAGGGATATGTATTATGTTGCAACAGAATTATATGTTTTTTAGTTGTGATTATCTTTTACTCTCTCATTGTTTATTTTCACAATGGAATGAACAAAGGTAAAATTAGTATCTCATTTTTAATATCTGCTCACAGTTTTCTTTTATTGGTAAGTGACAGTTAATTGCCCCAAATATCTTGCCTCTTGTAGTTGATGCAGATTTACTTACTTACTTTACTCCATGGTGCAGAGTCCTTCTTGAGAAGCTAACTGGTTTGCAGCTAGTCAAGAAATTCCCCGCATTTCACGGAACCTGAAGGTTCATTACCACACTCAAAAGCGTCCGCCACCTGTCTGTATCCTGGGCCAGCCCAATCCAGTCCATATACCCACATCCCACCTCCTGGAGATCCATTCTAATATTATCCACCCATCTACACGTAGGTTTCCCCAGTGGTCTCCTTCTCTCCGGTTTCTCCACCAAGACCCTATACACTCGCCTCTCCTCGCCCATACGTGCCACATGCCCAGCCCATTTCATTCTTCTCGATTTTATCACCCGCACAATATTGGATGAGGAGTACAAGTCATTTAGCTCCTTGTTATGCAATCTCCTCCACTCCCCCGTTACCTCGTCCCACCTAGGTCCAAATATTCTCCTTAACACCATGTCCTCAAACACCCACAGCTTCTTTTCCTCCCGCAGTTCCAGTGACCAAGTTTCACACCCATACAAAACAATAGGCAAAATTACAGTTTTATATATCTTGATCTTTAAATTTTTTGATAGCAACCCCGAAGACAAAAGATTATGCACCGAATGATAGCAAACATTTTCTGACTTCATTCTGCTCTTAATTTCTTCCACAATAGAATTTTGCTTTGTTAAAGCTGTTCCCAAATATTTAAACTCTTCCACCCTCTCGAAGGTACTATTATCAATCTTCACACTGTGAATTTGTCCTGCATTCTGATCTCGATACATGACCATGTACTTAATTTTATCGGCACTTACTTTCAGTCCAATCTCCTTAGTAGCAGCTACTAAAGCTTCTGCATTTTCCTTTGGAGTATGTATGCTTCCTCCCAGTATATTAATACCATCGGCATAAGCCAGAAGCTGATGTGTACCATTTAGTTTCAAGCCATCCTGGTTTACCCGAACCCTCCTAATGGCGTACTCGAAAGCAAAGTTAAAAAGCATTGGTGATAGAGCGTCTCCTTGTTTCAAACCATTCCTAATAGGGACCCTGTCAGACACATTCTTGCCCACCCGGGCTCTGCTATATGTTTCAGTTAGACTCATCTTTATTAACCTTACAAGTTTCCTAGGGATACCAAACTCAATGAGAATCTTATATAAGAC
>Ga0123355_10004460_pt1 | contig 20355 bp, 14 predicted proteins | sample TergutEmb28metaG_3_FD_89872 | JGI IMG/M metagenome (GOLD analysis project Ga0123355, IMG submission 89872) | Embiratermes neotenicus P1 segment gut microbial communities from Petit-Saut dam, French Guiana - Emb289 P1 | ecosystem: Host-associated > Arthropoda: Insects > Digestive system > Gut ...
ACGGCCTCAGCGGATATTTGCTCCTTAACCGTGCTTATCGCAGCTTGTCACGTCCTTCATCGCCTCTAAGAGCCAAGGCATCCCCCGTACGCCCTTAATAAATTTCTTTATTAAAATTGCACGGAACGATAAAAGGTAAAAGGTTAAGGGTAAAAGGTAAAGAATTACCAATACAGCCTAAACCGCCTTTTTGTTCCTTGTACCAAATATACACGATATAGCATATTTGGATTTCTAAATTTTATTTTTCTATTTTTCGTTATATATTCAGCAAAAATTAAGGCAAAATCAAAAAACTTTGACCTTTGACCATTAACCCTTGACCGAATATCGATAATTTGCTCTTGTGTTCGTAATTATATTACACGTCTACCAGCATGTCAATGAACTCTCTCTGCATTACATCTTGAAAATCGCTACAACACAACTATCCAAAACTCCCGCAAAACGCGGAAACACCCAGTAAAAACCAGACATTTCCATCCTCTAAAAACTAACCCCCATTGAAAACGGGACTGCAAAATTACAACATTTTTTTCAAATATGCAAGCTTTTTGGAAAATATTTTTGATAAAAACATGTAAAAAATTAATATTCAAAAAGATATTTTTTTTTCTTTTTAGCATTTCGTTGCTGGTTTTGCTGTTTTCAATTAAAATTCGTATCTTTGTGCTCATGCAAAAAGCAATTTTTTCAAAAATATCAGCAATCGTCGCCCTTCTCGGAAGTATTCTCCTCTTTGAGAGTTGTCGACCGGAGCCGACATTCAACACTGATCCGAATTTTCGTTTGGAATTTTCAAACGATACCATAAAATTTGACACGGTTTTTACATCGTTAGGCTCCACGACGCTTTGGCTTCAAGTTTATAATCGAAGCAACAGAGATGTGGATATTCAAAACATCGAATTAGTCGGTAGAGAAAATTCTCCATTTCGAATGAATGTGAGTGGTGACACATCGCTTGTTCAAAGCCATGTAAGGCTTCGGGCGCAGGATAGTTTGTTTATTTTTGTTACGGTAACTATCAATCCCGACAATGAAACTAATTCATTTTTAAAAGAGGATTTTATTCGTTTTTCGTTTAATAATCGTACACAGGATGTTGTTTTGCAAGCCTTCGGGCAGAATGTACATTATCATATTCCAAAAAGAGATACCTTGTTGGAAATATTTTGTCCTATTGTTAATGACATAATCCGACTTCCTTACTCTATCGCGATTCCGAGCGATTTCGTGAAGACCGAAAAACCGCATGTTATTTTCGGTTTTTTGCTCGTACAGTCCGGCGATACGTTGGTCTTGAACGGCGGAACACGCTTGCACTTTGCACCGAATTCAGGACTTATTGTTGCTGATGGTGCAAGTTTGAGAATCAACGGAAGTTTCGAAAACGAAGTGATTTTCGATGGTATGCGAATGGATGCTGCCTACAGAAATATAACCGGACAATGGAATCGGATTTGGCTTTCGCCGGGAAGCGTTGATAACAGCATTAATTGGGCGATTATCCAAAACGGAAGAATTGGGCTTTTGGTGGACAGTATGGAAAATCTCAACCATCCGTTGATTATTGAAAATACGATTATCAACAACATGCAAGTTCATGGAATTTTCGCAAAAAATGCAAGAATTTTAGGCACTAATTTACAAGTGAGCAATGCCGGAGAACGCCTGTTGTCTCTAATCGGTGGCGACTATACATTTGTACATTGTACGTTTGCAAACTATTTTTCTGCACCGAATTTCTTCCGAAATCGTGCATCAATCTTACTGGATACAACCTCTCTACATCCGGTGATTCGTGCAGATTTCATAAGTTGTATCATTTTTGGAATGTTGCAAGAAGAGTTAGAGATTCGTCCAACTAATACAGAAAACATTAATTTTTCTTATTGCAACATTCGCACTCGAATAAACGCAAATAACAGAATGTTTCAAAATTGCCAAATCAATGTGAATCCGCAATTCAAAAATCCATCAAATGTAAACAGCGATTTCGACATCGCCCCACATTCACCTGAAACATCAGGCGTCATCGGAAGAGGAAGACCTGGTCCTGCGGGGAATGTTCGTGACGATTTAAAAACTCGGCTCCGACCTCATCTTCCGACAATCGGGGCATACGAGTTTACAGAAGAACCATAAAACGTTTATCTATTCGCCAGAAAAAGCATCTACAACACCCGATCCGGGACGTGCTTCAGATTCTTTTACTAAAATCGCCTTACCTTCCCACTCGGCTCCGTTGAGTTCGGCAATGGCCTTTCTGGCTTCTTCCTCGTTCGGCATTTCAACAAAACCGTAGCCTTTGGAGCGTTTGGTGTCGCGGTCGAAAATGACTCTTGCGGAAGCAACTTCGCCATATTCGGCAAAAATACCTTCCAAATTTTCTCTCCGGATTCTGTAATTCAAATTAGCAACAAAAATGTTCATAAAAAAGTATTTGGTTTAAAATCATTTTGCAAAGTTACGAAATAATTTTGAAATAGCAAAATTATTAACCGTCATTGCGAGGCAGGTACGACCGAAGCAATCCATAACGACACCGAATTGCTTCGCCTAACGGCTCACAATGACGCTTGTTGCAAACTCAACTTCGTTCAAGCCGTCAAAATTTCCGGAAGTCATAAGGAGTAAATTGGCGTTTTTCCACGATTTTCCGAGTAAATGCCGTTGTAATTTTTCGCTATCGTTAAATACCAAAATATCTTCACGAGCAAAGGCTTTTTTGACTGTTTCGATCGTAAGTTCAGGTAATTTTTTGTGTGCAATTGTGTGTGGATTGAAGTATACAATTGCTTCGTCTGCCGTTCCGAAAGAGTCTTTGTATTCAGTCAAAAATTCTTGTGTTAAACTGCTAAATGTGTGTAGCTCCATGCAGGCGACCAATGTGCGATTTGGGAATTGTTCTTTGACTGCACTTACTGTTGCTTTTAGTTTTGACGGTGCGTGTGCAAAATCTTTGTAAATCACCATATCGTCTGATTTTGCTACTAGTTCCAAACGTTTTGAGGCTCCCGAAAAAGATTGGATAGCTGTAAAAAACTGTTCATCGGAAACGCCTATACGTTTGCAGATTTCCCACGCTCCGCAGATATTTTGCAAGTTGTGTTTTCCGAAAACCTGCAACGGATAGGTTTTTTCGTCAAAAACAATTGTCGTAACTCCATTTTTAATTGCGAATTCAGGCAAATTGTAAGGAATTTTCGTAATATCAGGACGTGCACTCTTTGCAATTCTACTTACTTCGTCATCTTCGGAATAGTAGATTAGGCAACCGTTTGGTGTGATTTCATCTGCAAAAATCTTGAATTGTTCTACATAAATTTCAAACGTTGGAAACACATTGATGTGATCCCACGCAATGCCGTTTATTAATGCGATATCCGGTTTGTAAACATGAAATTTCGGGCGTAAATCAATCGGGGAAGTCAGATATTCGTCACCTTCCAAAACTATATATTCAGCATCGTTCGTGAGTTTTACCATGACTTCGAAACCTGCTAGTTGCGCGCCAACCATGTAATCACAAGCTATGTTACATTCTTTCAAAACGTGCAGAATCATTGCGGTTGTGGTCGTTTTTCCATGACTTCCGCCGATAACAATACGTGTTTTCTCTTTCGATTGCTCGTACAAAAATTCCGGAAAAGAATAGATTTTTACGCCTAACTCCTGTGCTTTCAGAAGTTCCGGATTGTCTTTTCTTGCATGCATTCCAAGGATTACAGCATCTAATTTTTTTGTGATTTTTTCGGTATCCCAACCGATTTTTTCGGGCATTAATCCGTATTTTTCTAAACGAGATTTCGCCGGATCACGAATTTCATCATCGGTGCCAGACACGTTGTAACCCTTGATATGCAAGGCTATTGCAAGGTTATGCATAACTGCACCGCCTATTGATATAAAATGGATTTTTTGCATAGAATATTTTTCGACAAAGATACGAAATCTATCCTAAATTGCCAAATCCTTATATCAAGAATCTCACTCCAAAATACACCATTCTTGGCATCGCAGGACCGTAAACAAATCCTGAATCACGCAATCTTCCCGCATTTAGTGCAGTTGATTGAAATTGGTCAAAAATATTTCTCATCCCGGCACTAGCTTGCATTCTCAGTAGCCTAGACAGCTGAAATTCGTATGCAATTCTGAATCCTGCATCGAAAAATGAAGGCGTTCGAAATAGTTCATTATGGTTGATATATCCCTCCAAATGAGGAACCAGCATTGACCCCGTATAAGTTGCTGTTGCTGAAATTGTAAGCCTTCTCGTAGGTGTGTAACTTAATGTGATGTAACCGTATTGATTCGGAGCACGCAACATTTCTCGTATGGGATCAACGTCGTCGGCCCATTCGTATGGTTCTTTGTAGCGAGCACTTTGGACAGTAAATCCTACATTTGCAATAAATCTGGACGTTAAGCCCAAAGTAAGCTCGAAATTGAGACCTTGGACCACAGCGCCTTCTTCGTTTACACGCTGAAAAACTTGTTGACCGGGCGTATGTCTTGATTCGGCAAGTTCTAGTGCAAACACGTTCCGAATATTTGTGTAAAACGCATCAATTAGGAAATTAGTACTTACTCTACCCAATGTTTTATTCAAATCAACTGAAAAATTGAAACTGTTTGAAAACTCGGGCTTCAAATCTTCTGCCATTTCAATCAAAACAGGAAGGCCGTCTGCGAAAGGAATATGCAAATCTTCATCGTCAATTTGCGGAGCACGAAAACCGGCGGCATAACTTGCTCTCAAAGTTATGTGGTTATTCAGGGCAAAACGCGTATTTGCACGTGGTGAGAAAACCACATTATTCATCAAATTATGTCTGTCTAAGCGCCCTCCAATCAATAAACTGAAACGTTCGTTTCGCCATTCGTTTTGAATAAATGTTCCAAAAGATCTTGCGTGCTGCTTGAGAGCATGCTCGCGGTGATCGGAATGGTCCTCAAGATTGTTATCAATATACTCTATTCCTGCCGTGATTTGTGCAGGCATAAACAAAAAATTATCTAAAGAATAGGTGTATTGTGCTCCTACAACAAACGTGAAATCATTGGTTCGTCCGTAGCCTTCATGGTGGTCTCCAGCATGAAATAGCTGGAAGCCATATTGCTCAAAATCATCACCTTCACATGCGCCGAAAAAACTTTCACGACGAATATGTTGTGCCGAAGCGAAAGCATTGAAGCGGTGTCTGTAATCTCTTGAGAAACGATTGTATGTCAAACTTCCTCCGTTGATTCTGTGGTTGAGTTGTTCGGCAAGATCAGCTTCATGTGCAGGTTTGTCGAGCATATTTCCACCACGACGAAACTCGTGCATACGGTGATATTCCAATGTTAGTCTGGATTGATTAGTTAGATTGTGATGAGCCTTGAAGCCGAATGTTTCTGAGCGAAGCCTCGGGGCTTCAGTGAATCCGTCACCGCTACGATCGTAGGCGTCGCGATTGTTGGCAACAGCAAATAAATAGGCACCTGTTTGAAAATCGTCTGTTACGAACGAACCATTGAGCGTAGTATTTATATCTGTCAGGCCTCTTCCGAAAATTCCTGTTTGATTGGAAATCGCAAACGAATTTCGCAAAGGTTCTCTAGTAATGATATTAACTACTCCGGCGACTGCATTTGAACCATAAAGAGCAGAGCCTCCGCCACGAATAACCTCTACACGCTCGATCATTCCAACAGGCAGTTGCTCCAAGCCGTAAACACTCGCAAGCGAGCTGAATATCGGACGGCTATTGATCAAAATTTGCGTATATTGCCCACCCAATCCGTTGATGCGTAGGGAGGGGGCACCGTCAACAATGCACGTATTTTCGAGACGAAGTCCGGGTTGAAAACTGAGTACTTCAGATAAACGTGTTGCTCCGACAGCATCAAAGCTTCTTGAGGATAGCACGCCGACAACCGTTGCAGATTCTCTGCGGTCAATTTCGTTTCGCGAGCCGGTAATAACCACACCCGACAATTCTAGTGCTTGCGGTTCAAGCTCAAAGTTGACTTCGATAGTTTGTCCCGCTATAGCAACGATACTTTTTTCAACACGTTCGTAACCCATAAAAGATGCCACAAGTATATGTTCGCCGGCAGGTATATCGGTAAGTAAGAAATGTCCGGTAGCGCCGGTCGTTTTGCCCAAAGTCGTCCCTCTTATTGCAATGGACACAAAAGGAAGGTGCTCGCCGGTTACTCTATCAATGGTATGTCCCGTTATATTTGCAGTATTTGGAGAGTGAGAAAATAATGTTGTTTGAAAAATTAGGAGTATGGATAGTAATATGATGTTTTTTTTCATTTGGTTTTGTTTTTGGTTGAAAAATACGTGAAATACGAACATATCTCGCTCTAGATGGCACGATATGTCAAAATAAAAATTGTGAGAAAAGATAAGTTACACCACCAAAGGAGGTCCTCTTAAGAAAAAGGAGGTATAAAAACCAACTTCCGGATGTTCCGGCAAGAAAAATTTTGTATGGTCACAAATAGTTATTGCAAAAGGTGAAGCAAAGGCACAAGGTGATATGTCTAACGTTTCAAACGTGGATTTTTTTGCAATAAAAATAAAATCCTCGTGAGAGTGTCCGCCTGAAAGCGGCGGTTTGCTCGACTCCGCACCATAGTAGTGGGCACAACTATTACTATGGCACTTATTGTGAAAGTGAGAGTGCGCAATTTTTACACCATCAATGATGTGTATGTGCGTAAAGAAAGTGATGTTAGCGTAAAACGCTACAAACAAAAGCAGTAAAAATCCCGCAATTAGTCGTCTATATGCCTCCGTTTTCTCCATTCTACCTGCAAAGGTACGAAGAAAATTCGAAATATGCAATTTTTTTTGCGTTTTTTTTATCGTTCGGTCGGATTAGTAACCGGAGGTAAAGTGCCCATATTCGCAGTACTGCGTCTGATTTCTACATCATTAAGCAGGATTCCTGCCGGACAAATAATCGACACAGGAAATGCCGGTCCTCGCGAACCATCGGCTGCACGAGCTCCAAACATTCTATTGGCGACAAATTCTTGATTTGAGACGGCATCAAAACGCATCAAGCGACGTACATTTATTTGCTCAATATCCGGCGAGCGCATTAAGGTTTCCTGACCTGTTCGGACATCTACACGATAAATTCTCGGCGTACCGGAAAGCTGTCGAACGATATAAGCATAGTCCAAACCTTCGTTTCTTGCCGTTCTAATCAACTGCTGTCTAAGCCTTGACGGAGAAAGCGCTTGCGAACTTGTAACTTCCAAAACGCTAGGCATTATTTGCGTTGTAATTTGTGCCGCATTCGGTCCTAAACGGAAGTTTCCATGCGAACTTGATGCCTGCTGGTTGGGTACACTTGTATTCAGAATCTGCCGCAAAAGTCCTCTTTCAACTAACACTTGTCTTGCTGCAGGTACAACACCGTCCGCATCAACAGCATATGCTCCGACAAGAGGAATACCTCTGTGAGAAGTCATTTGGGTATGATTGATAACCGTCAAACGTGTGTCTACAACTTTGCGCCCAATCGGTCTGTTTGGCGTAAATGTAACATTTCCTGCCACAATCGGTCTTCGGGAAAACAAAACACCTCCGGGAGTAATTAAATTATCAAGAAAAATATCCGCAGCGGCATCTCCTTCAAACAAAACCGGACCACTGTAGAATTCCGCCACCAAAGGTGCATCTGCAAGGTCTTGCAAATTGCCGGCGAATTCTCTGACAATACGCTCCAACTCTGCAGAACTCGGAAGTGTATTGATGTTTTCTGCAACAATAAATCTCTGATCAATATAATTTGTTCCGTCGTCAGCACGAACTTCAGCACGAAGCCTAATCACAACATTCGACAAAGGCTGTCTAATTTCGCTTCCTTGAGAATTTACAATGTAAAATACATTTTGGCGAGCTTGCAACAGGACGTTTGAACTGTGAATTCTCGGGAATTCTCTGAATATCGCTGACAGAGTCCGCATTTGCTCATTCAAAGCCTCTTGCTGAAAAGGCACAAAGTTTCTTGTTTCGATGCGTTTTCTCACCTGCGTCGGAAGGCTGAAATCTTTAAGTTCTTTTTCTGCTTCGGGCAGGTTCATTCTTCGAAGAATATTTCTTTTTGTTGAAAGAGCGGCAAGGCCTCTTTTATATTCGTTATTGGTTGATAACCAAAGGTTTCGACGGATTTGATTGACATCATTTTCAAGGGCTACAGCTCCTATTGCACCTTGATTGAGAAATCGAGCATCGTGTGTAAGCTCCGGACTTTCCGTCATAATACGTACATTGGACGATCTAACTTTCGGACGATGGTTTGAATTGACAATAGTTCCCAGATTGGCTGTAATGTCGATGGTTTCGCCTTCAACAATGATGTAATTGATGAAAAACGGTGCCGGCATATTCGGAAGCTGCAACCCTTCCATGCTGCGGTTTAATTCTTGCTGCATTGCAGTAAAAATTAGGGCATCGTTGTTGGCTTTTATCTGTGCTGTGGCGAACAGCAGGGCGGTGATTATTATGAGGAGTTTTTTCATTTTTGTCTTTTTTTTTCCCGAGTTGCGCTACGCTTAAACGGGTTATTTATATGTCGCCCTTCGGGCGATGTGGAATTTATTTATTTACTTTTACGGACGAGGTAAAATTGGTTCTCTGTCCATAGTTCTGGGTTTACTTTGCACTTCGACTTGTCTTACCAAAATGGTTGGCGAAACAGATGATACAGGAACCCAGCCTGAGCCTGCTCCGCAGTTTCCTATAAATATCTCGGCTGTTTCGGGCTTTCCGGCGTATGTAATGCGGGAAAACATTGATAGCGGCGTTCCGATCAAATCTACACCTCTAACCATCACATCCGGACGTCCGTCCACATAGATACGATAAACTTCGAGCGGCGTGACATTGAACGCATTGATTGCTCTAGCTCCTGTTTGCGTAAATCCACCGGATACTGTTTTGAAAAAATAACCAAATTCTCTACCTTGTGCAATGGCTTCCTCAATAAGAAGGCGGCGCAACTCCTCATCAGATTTCGGATCTGATGTTGATATAATCAAATTGGATTGACGAGAGTCCGGATCAAAACCCATCTCGGCTCTACCGTGCCCCGTTGATCTGGGAAAACCATCGATAGGTGTACGCGTCATTAGAAAATTTCTCAAAATTCCATTTTCAACCACGACCACTCTTTCGCCTCTCACACCTTGATCATCGAATATATAAAATCCGTTAAGATCACGTCCGCCATATTGACGCATCGTTGGGTCGTCAAAAACGCTCAATGTTGGAGGCAGTACATATTCACCAACCATTCTTTTGAATGTTTGACCGTCTCTATCACTTTTCATTTTCTGCCCTTCGATGCGATGTCCGAAAATTTCATGAAAGAAAACGCCGCTTGCTGCTCCCGACAACAATGCCGGTCCTGTGAAAGGACTTACAAGAGGGGCAGTTCTCATTACGAGCAAACGTCGAGCCAAATCCTCAGCTGCTGCAATCAGTTCTTCTTCGGAAGGCAGATTTTCCGGAAGAAACGCAAAAAACGACGTATGTAAGGGTAATTCCATGCCGTCTTCTGCTCTCAACATAGCATTGACCGAAATTTGTGAATAAGTTAGGTTCTGCACAACAGAAGTACCTTCTGTGTTAATAAAATAAGTGCGTCTAATCCGAAAAGTTACATTCGCATTACCTCTGATAAACTCCCCGTGATTCAAAAACACAGCCGATACATTTCTCAGTCTTTCTGCCCACTGCTCCATGTCAAATTCAATTTCGGGACCTGTTAGAACCGGCTCGAAATGAATTTCGACCGGCGCTGCCGAAAATGAAGGCATCGTATCGCTTCTTTCCAACTGGAGCCTGCTTTCGTCGGTAGCACGTTGAAGATCACCAATTGCTCGCTGGTATCTTATAAACGTTTCGTTCCAGATTGCTTGACGAATCGCCAAGGGGTCATTCTCTAACGGAAGCGGCGACAAACGTACAGCACGCTGTCCCGGAATTGTAGCCGTTTGGCGAGGATCGATTTGGTTGTCGAATTCCATAGTACCGATACGTAGCGACGGTACAAAATTGCGAACATGGGTTCTTGTAGTTTGGTTTGTGGCTCCAAAACTTGTCGTTACCTGATATACTCTCTGATCCGTTACATGGAAATCCATGTAGTACAAATCAGGCTGCGTTTTCTGCATTTGAGTAAATTGATACTGTAATTCATCTTTCAGAATTCTCAATAATGCATCCCCTGCGTGAAGCGAAAATCCGATAAACAGCAGAAGGATTAGGGTGTAGAGTTTTTTTAGGTGTTTCATTTATGTGTGATTTAGGATTTATCGTTCTGCAAAGATACGATTTTTTTCGAAATTTACAAATTTAGCTTCATCGACCCAATAATATCGTCAATCTTCTGAGCTAAAATATTGTCTATCTTATCAAAATCAGCTTTGGATTTTAATTCGCCCTTTACTCCAAAATAGAATTTTATTTTAGGTTCTGTTCCACTCGGACGAGCTGTAATTTTACTGCCATCGTCTGTAAAAAATTGCAAAACATTCGACTTGGGCAAATCTATTTTTTCAGTGGTATTTGTCAATAAATTTTTTACAGTTTGCTCTTCGTAATCCTTGATTAATACGACCTTTGAACCATTGATTTCTTTTGGTGGATTGCTTCGTAAATCAGCCATCATTTGCTGAATTTCTTCCAAGCCGGCTTTGCCTTTTTTGGTGAGCGAAAGTAAATCTTCTTTGTAAAACCCGTATTCCATGTACAAATCCGACAAAATATCAATGAATGTTTTGCCTTGCTCTGCCGCCCATGCAGCCATTTCAGCGATGATCAAACACGCGCTCACTGCGTCTTTGTCGCGAACAAATTCGCCAATCAAATAGCCATAGCTTTCTTCCCCTCCACCTATGAAATATTTTTTTCCTTCGTTTTTTGCAATGATATCAGCGATGTATTTGAAACCCGTCAAAACATCAAAACACTCTACACCATTTTTTTCTGCAATGTCTTTCAAGAGTTCGCTTGTAACAATGGTTTTGGCAATATATTCTCTGCCTGTGAGCAGATTATTTTCTTGCCACTTTTTGAGCAGATAATAAATCAACAGAGAGCCGGTTTGATTTCCGTTGAGCAACATATATTCACCGTTATCTTTACGAATTGCAGCACCCACTCGGTCGGCATCCGGATCGGTCGCCAACACAAGCGCCGCACCAATCTCTTTGGCTTTGTCGATTGCCATTTGAAGTGCTGCTTTTTCTTCCGGATTTGGCGACTCTACCGTTGGGAAATCTCCGTTTGGAACGGCTTGCTCTTCAACAACGGCAACATTCTCAAAACCTACTTCTTTCAATAATTTCGGAATGTATACAATTCCAGTCCCGTGAAGCGATGTGAAGACTATTTTCAAATCTTTTTGATTTTTTATCGCTTGCGGCGAAAGAGAAAGCTTTTTGACCTCATTCAAATAGGCTCGGTCTAATTCCTCTCCTATTTTTTCGATTAACTCTGTATTTCCGGTCATTTTCACATCTTCGATACCTTTAATCTTTAGCACTTCATCAATTACATTTTTGTCGTGAGGCTCGATGAGTTGGGCGCCGTCATTCCAATAGGCTTTATAGCCGTTGTATTCTTTCGGATTGTGCGATGCTGTGATAACCACACCCGATTGACAGCCCAAATGACGAATGGCAAATGACAATTCAGGAGTTGGACGCATACTTTCAAACAGATAGCATTTACAACCGTTTGCAGTGATAACGGATGCAGTAATTTCAGCAAATCTTTGACTATTATTTCGCGAATCGCAAGCCACAGCAAACGAAATTTGAGGCACATTTGGAAACGATTTTTTCACATAGTTTACCAAACCCTGCGTTGCCATTGCAACGGTATAAATGTTGATGCGGTTTGTTCCAACGCCCATAATACCACGCAATCCGCCCGTTCCGAATTCCAAATCACGGTAAAACGAATCGGTAAGTTCCGTTGGATCTGTGTCGATGAGATGCTGAACTTGCGCTTTGGTTTCAGCATCAAAACTGCCGTTCAGCCATGCTTGTGCACGTTGCAAAACTTGTGGATCAAGGGTTGTATTCATGGTTTCGTTTTTTGATTTTTCAGCATCTCCAAAAGTGCGTCTTTCCAATGCGGAATAGACAGTCCGAAACGTTGTTTGATTTTTGTCTTGTTTAAAACGGAGTAAAACGGACGTGCAGCCGGTGTTGGATAATCTTTGCTTTCTATAGGGGTAACCTGACATTTGAGTTTGCATCGCTGCATAATTTCTCTTGCAAAATCGTACCAACTGCACACACCTTCATTTGAAAAATGATAGATTTGTACACCTTCTTTCCAATCGGTTAATTGAGGAATTATTTTCCATATCGCTTTCGCTAGATCACCTGCAAATGTGGGTGTTCCAACTTGATCAAAAACTACATTAACTGTTTCGCGAGAACTGCCTAATTTTTGCATGGTAAGCACAAAATTGCTTCCAAAATTGGAATACAGCCACGATGTACGAATGATGATGCCTTTTTCAAGCGTCTTTACAACCTGTTCGCCACGCCATTTCGAAATTCCATAAACCGAGGCAGGTTCAACAACATCAATTTCTTGATAAGGTTTATAGCCATGTCCGTCGAAAACATAATCGGTAGAAATATGAATCAAAAAACTATTGTATCTTGAACACGCTTCCGCTAAATTTGAAACGGCTTGATAATTGATGGACAGCGCCAGATTCTGCTCGGTTTCCGCTTTATCTACAGCAGTATAAGCTGCACAATTTACAACAAAATCAATTTGATTTCTTTTGAAAAAATCGTTCACATCATCTTCTTTTGTGATGTCTAATTCCTCTACATCGGTAAAGAAAAAATTAGCATTCGCAAGCAACGCTGTTCTCTTTTTGAGTTCGCAGCCGAGTTGTCCGTTAGAGCCCGTTACAAGGATATTCATGCTGTTGTCGTCACAAATTTAATTAACAAAACATTCAAAACCAATTCCGATGTAATCAAAGCCCTCTTTCAGAAGTTCGTTTTTATCGTAGATATTTCGTCCGTCGAAAACAACCGGATTTTTCAACGTTCCCTTTATTTTTGTCCAATCCGGAAAACGAAATTCCGTCCATTCGGTTGCCAAAAACAAAACATCGGCATCATTCAATGCATCGTAATGATCTTTTGCATATTCGATCTTATCGCCTATTCTGCGTTTGCATTCATCCATCGAAACAGGGTCGAATCCTCTAACTTTACAACCTGCTTGGGTCAATAAATCAATCAACACCAATGACGGCGCTTCGCGCATGTCGTCAGTCCCGGGTTTGAATGCCAAGCCCCACATAGCAACGGTTTTTCCTGCGATATTTCCGTTGAAATATTTTTGAAATTTCTTGAACAAAACTGTTTTTTGTTCCTCATTTACTTCCTCAACGCTTTGCAGAACACGCATTTTGTAATTATTTTGTTCGGCTGTTTTTACCAGAGCTTTTACATCTTTCGGAAAACACGAACCGCCGTAACCAATTCCCGGATACAAAAATTTACTGCCAATCCGGCTGTCGCTGCCAACACCTCTACGCACTTGGTTGATATCTGCACCAACCAATTCGCAAAGGTTTGCAACATCATTCATAAAGCTGATACGTGTTGCCAACATTGCATTTGACGCGTATTTTGTCATTTCTGCAGAAGGAACATCCATAAAAATAATTGGGTGCCCGTTAAGTGTAAATGGTTTGTACAAGCGCTTCATCACGCTTTCGGCACGCTCGCTTTCTACGCCGACCACAATCCTTTCCGGATACATAAAGTCTTTTACGGCAGAACCTTCTTTCAAAAATTCAGGGTTGGAGGCCACATCAAATTCTATATTCTCTTTTCGAGCGTCTAATTCGCTTTGAATAGCTTGGCGAACCTTTGCGGCAGTCCCCACGGGAACAGTACTCTTGGTCACAACTAAAACATGTTTTTTCATATATTTTCCCACGGTTTTAGCCACATCTAAAACATACTTCAGATCAGCAGAGCCGTCTTCGTCAGGCGGCGTTCCTACAGCCGAGAAAACAACATCTACGTCATTCAAGCATTCGCTCAGATCCGTTGAAAACCGGATAGTTCCACGTTGAATGTTTTTGGCTAAAAGCTCTTCTAAGCCTTGCTCGTAAATAGGTGAGATTCCTTTTTTTAGGTTCTCGATTTTGACTTTGTCAATATCTACGCAAGTTACGTTTATACCAACGTCAGCAAAACAAACACCGGTGACCAAGCCAACATATCCTGTTCCTACAATAGCGATTTTCATATCTTTTTTTCTTTTTTTGGAAACAAAGATACGAAAAAAAAAGCAATCTACAAACATCATTTTGTAAATTTCAGATTTTTTTGTATCTTTGCACAAAAATCTATAAGGAAATGAGCAAAGTTTTAGTTATCGGAGCCGGTGGTGTATCAACCGTTGCAGTTCACAAAATGGCTGAAAATTCAGATGTTTTCAAGGAAATTCTAATTGCCAGCCGTACCAAATCCAAGTGTGATGCGATTGCCGCAGCACTCCCCGGAAAAAACATCAAGACCGCACAGATTGATGCCGACAATGTTCCTGAAATGGTTAAATTAATCCAAGAATTTAAACCTGATTTAGTCGTGAATTTAGCACTTCCCTACCAGGATCTGCCTATCATGGACGCTTGTTTGGAAACCGGAGTGAGTTATCTGGATACGGCAAACTACGAGCCGATCGATGAAGCCAAATTCGAATACCACTGGCAGTGGGCATACCAAGATCGTTACAAAGACAAAGGTATTACGGCCATTCTTGGCTGTGGCTTTGATCCGGGCGTAACCGGTGTTTTTGTGGCTCATGCCGTAAAGCATCATTTTAGCGAAATCCACTATTTGGATATTGTAGATTGCAACGCCGGAGATCATGGGAAAGCGTTTGCAACGAATTTCAATCCGGAAATCAACATTCGTGAAGTAACACAACCCGGAAAATACTGGGAAAACGGGCAGTGGATCGAAACCAAACCTCACGAAATTCATCAGCCGATTACATATCCGAATATTGGACCGAAAGAATCTTATTTGATTTATCATGAAGAATTAGAGTCGCTGGTAAAAAATTATCCGACGTTGAAACGTGCTCGTTTCTGGATGACATTCGGCCAAGAATATTTGACACATCTCCGTGTGATTCAAAACATCGGAATGGCAGGCATAGAACCGATTATGTACGAAGGAAAAGAAATCGTTCCGATTCAATTTTTGAAAGCGGTTTTGCCAAATCCGGGTGATTTGGGTGAAAATTATAAAGGCTGGACGTCTATCGGCTGCCGCATCAAAGGTTTGGACAAAGAGGGCAAAGAAAAAACCTACTATATCTACAACAATTGCAGTCACGAAGTGGCTTACAAAGAAACCGGCACGCAAGGTGTGAGTTATACGACCGGTGTTCCGGCGATGATTGGTGCCATGATGTATTTGAAAGGTCTTTGGAAAAAGCCCGGTGTGTTCAATGTTGAGGAATTTGATCCGGATCCGTTTATGGCGGAACTTGGTAAGTGGGGATTGCCGTATGTGGAGCTACACGATGTAGATTTGGAATTGTAATTAAAACCAAAACCCAAAATTAACAAACACCCCCAACGGGTCTCTACTTTGAGAGCCATGTGCCTGAGAACCATGGACAGTTATCCCAATCGGCCCTAACCTTGTGTTGAGCGACGCTGTAAGTCCTACTCCAAACAGCGTATTGCTAAAGTCGAACATATCCTCAGCAGAATTTTCACTTTTGAGTGCACCTATACGACCTGTTAAAAAGAAATTATTAAACATGTTGTATTGCAAGTTGAGTTGTGCATTTGCCGCATACAGCCCGCTTTTTTGCATGAAAAGTAAACCGACAAATGGTGTTTGATTCAAAAAAGGAACCTGAAACAACCCGCCTTGATAAAACTTTTGTTGCTGGGAAATATGATTGCTTGCTACATCTTCCGAGCGAAATACAAATGTTCCCGCAAGCATAGCACTCGGAATCAGCGTAACTCTTTGTGAAAGCGGAATTGCACCCTTTGCATCAACATAGTATGTACCAAACGTCCTAATCATACGATGGGTTGCTATTTCTCTATCAATGCTGTTCAATATTCGCCCTCTTGCGTTGATTACTGTTCCTCTTGTCGGAAAATGCCTTTGATTGAATGTATGTCTGAGAAAATAAAATTGCGGATACCAATAGTTTGATGATAATACGGCGCCGGTTCCCCCAACGTGCTCTCTTGCACGAGTTATATCCCAAAAAAATCCTAATCCTAAAACATTTCTGCCGAAATTAACTTCTTTTCCAATAGCGAATCTATGTCCGGTCATACCATATTGAACATTACGCACAGTCACAGTGTAAGGTAAAGTGCCTTCTTCCCGATGTTCAATATCGTACTCATAAAATCTCAAATTACAAAGCATATAAGACAAGAAGAAAGTTGGTCTGAATGCCGAATAACGCTGCGGACGACGACTAATAGTTGGAGAAAAGCGATATTGCAAATCAAGTATCGGCAACGTTGATAAATTCAAATTAGCGTGAAATTCCGAATCTCTCAACAACACATGTCTAAACGTAACTCCGGCCAAAAGTGCGGAACCTCGAATGTCATCATAACGAAACCCTAATCTCGCTTCAGCAGGAGGTGCCTCCTGTACATCAATGTGTAAGGCTTTTACTCGTGGTTCTTCGGACAGTAGTGAAAAGTGATAGGTTATTTTGGTAAACCATCGCGTTCCAAATAATCTCTGAATCGCCTCCTCTATACCTCTTACAGAGACAGGCTCTTGCGTCACAATTCGAAGATTTTGAAGTATGAAGTTGTCTGAATACTGCCTATTTCCCTGAAGAATAATTGTATCAATAATTATGATTTCGTTTTGCAGGTACGGTTCTCTGTTGAATGGCTCTATATCAAATCTTTCGGATAACAAATCTGCCAGTCTTCTCAATTCCGGATATGCTTTTTGGGCGGCATCATATCCTCTTTGCAAAATACTATCTGCATTTGCAAAGCTCATTGCAGTAAATTTTCCCAAATCAGGCGTGATCAGAATGTCGGCAGCTTCCTTGTTTCTATTGTTAAGCCACTGTGCCCCCATAAATACGACCTGCTCAATAACTTGCATAACGCTCTGTAATTCATCTATATCTCCATAATGCCACCCTACGTTGACGCCGATGATGATATCTACGCCTCGCTGACGCATTTCCAAAACCGGAAAATTATTAAGCACACCACCGTCAACCAAAAGCTGTCCATTGATTTCAATAGGAGAAAAGACCCCGGGAACTGCCATACTTGCACGAACAGCGTGCATCAAATTACCGCTATCGAAAACGACATATTCTGCTGCGATAAGATCAGTTGCAACAGCAAAAAACGGAATCGTCAAATCAGAAAAACTCGACACTCTATAGGACTCAAAAAGATAGTGTGTCAACATGTTATCAATATGTTGTCCTTCAATCATACCTCTTGGTAATTGGGTGATATTTCTCGGATTAAACGATATGCGAAGTTGATAGTTGTCATTCTGTTTTCTATCAAAAACTCGAATATGCTCTCTGTCCGGAGTATCGTTAAACAAACTCATCCAGTCAGTTACTCGAACAATCGTATCAATTTGATCAGCAGTATATCCCATGGCATAAAGAGCTCCAACTACTGCCCCCATACTTGTTCCGGCAATATAGTCAATAGGAATATTCAATTTTTCGAGCATTCTTAATGTACCGACGTGAGCAATTCCTTTTGCCCCTCCACCACTCAACACAACACCTATTCTTGGGCGTTCCTGACCAAATTGGAATGTGTCTAATCGAGATGTGTTTGCAAAAATAGAAGTACAAAATAGCACCAACAAAATAAAAACGCACGTTTTTTTTGTCATACTTTAAATTTTTTATGCAAAGTTAAAAAAAAAAAATGAACCTTACAAATTTCACTTTAGACGAGCGATTTTTTTTATATTGATGTCGGTATTCATTTTTTCTCTAAAGATACCTCAAAATCTAATTTTTTCTGATTCGATTTATTGTCAAATTGATTTATTTTTGTAATCTACAATACGCGCTTACAAAAATAAATCAACAAAATTCATGCAGATTTGTAAAGATAAATGCAATTTACAATATTAACATTGTAACCTCTGATATCTATATAGATATATCGTGAAAAATAATTATAATATGCTAAGAACCAACATTCATAAATGCGTATTTAAAGTATAAAGTCAATAACATTGCTTTTTAAATAGCATTTTGGAGTAGATAAGTTGCGAACAATATAAATAACTCACAATTATATATTTACATGTTTTTATTAAGGTGCTTGTTGATATCTTTTATAAAATCGATTTGTTTAATTCTGTGAATTTTCGTAATTTCACAGAATTAAATTTACTATTTTTCACATTTTGCAATAAAATTTACTTTTGTAACCTATGACTGATCGTATCGAGTTAATTTTAAAAACTCAAAATTTGACCCCAACCCAGTTCGCAGATGCGATCGGAATTCAACGTTCGAGCATGTCCCATATTTTGGCTCGACGAAACAAACCAAGTTTGGATTTTGTGACGAAGCTTCTTAAGCGTTTTCCGGAAATCAATGCGGAGTGGTTGCTCACAGGTAAAAATCAGATGTTCGACATCGGAGCCCAAGCCCCTACTCTACCCGCAGAGCAAGCACCTCAAGTAAATAGTTTGAAAACGCCCGAATTTGAGTGGGAAGATGAGGATTTTGAGACTGCAGCAAGAAATGATGTCGCAACCTCTCTTTCTACTCCACCTGTAGAACATAAAAAAATCCAGCACACAAGCAAGCCGGATCTTAATCAGAATTCTGATATCGAAAGAATTATCGTGTTTTTTACAGACGGAACTTTTAAGAGCTATAGTTAGTGGTTAATGATAAGATTTTTAACCATTAACCATTAATCAATTGTCCGAATACTCCGAATTTCTCCGGTTTGAGGCGAAAAATCAATTTGCAAGTGATCCGGTGCAAGTGACTGCGTAATTCCAAATTGACTAAAAGGCATTTGTTGCGAATGAAGCAATTGGCTGCCAAGTTTTACCGTTACCAGAGCCGGACTTGGAATTCTGTAATGAAAACCTGTCTGCCTCAATCGGATGTTTTGAGAAAATCGCTGAATGTTAGAAACAATGTCATCCTGCAACAAAATGTTCAACGTGATTGTCTCAAAATCCGGTTCTCCCCTGTTTTCCATACTTAGCAATCCATAATCCTCTGAGAATCTGATTAAATTAAACGTTAAATTATTTCTGTTGGTCGGCATAAACTCGAAACGAACAACTTCGTAAGATACTTTCACTGTACCCGTAAACAGCCGAATATACTCATCTTCCATACGATTGAACTCCTCATTCATATACCTGATTGCGGCATACTCGTAATTAACTTCCTGAAAACCTGTCAGAAGCCGATTTCTATCTTCACGGATTTGAGCAATATTTGCTACTATTTCTTGTGCTCTTTGAAAAGGTGTTTTTGTCGTTTGCAACGTGCGGACCTCAAAACGCTGAACAATCTCCGTATCAACTAATTGTTGAAAAAATAAGGTATCTTGCTGTTCAATAAGATTAAATGTAGGGGCAATCGGAAAATCTGCCGTTTGCGATGCTTGGATTATTCGTCTCTCAAGGTTTCTCCTTTTCGCCTCGGTCAATTCGACACTTGGCACATTTACGCTACTGATAATCAAACCATCATAATACTCCAAAGCCAATTCGGAATCATTGAATTGTACAAAGAAAATTTGACTTGGGTCAGGTTCTATTCTTTGTGAAACTGACACATTTTCAATGCTAAAAATGCTATAATCTTCTCTGACAAAATTTGTTACGCCTAATAATCTTTCTGCAAATTGGGCATACGGACCTCTGATAAATTCTTGTTTTCGAACCACAATATCCACACCCACACTTTGGCGAGGAAGTGCATAAAATTTTCCTGTTGAATGAATCGGCCCTGTTTGTTCTGTAATCGGTATAACTTGAAACGGGACAAGCCGAGTAGATATGTTGCAAGAAGTCAAAACGATAGACAAACCTATGACGGTAATAAACAGCTTTTTCATTGTTAGATTTTTTTCATAATTTTGGCACAAAGATACAAAAAAAATTGGTTATCTCAAAAAAAAATCGTAACTTTGCAGTTCAAATCTATGGGGTTGTTTTGGTTTTGACAGCAAGGACAGTGGATTTGTAAGCACGTCGAGGGTTGTATGCCTGCCTCGCTAATCCCAACATTCACGCCAATAACTG
>Ga0123355_10004461_pt1 | contig 20355 bp, 14 predicted proteins | sample TergutEmb28metaG_3_FD_89872 | JGI IMG/M metagenome (GOLD analysis project Ga0123355, IMG submission 89872) | Embiratermes neotenicus P1 segment gut microbial communities from Petit-Saut dam, French Guiana - Emb289 P1 | ecosystem: Host-associated > Arthropoda: Insects > Digestive system > Gut ...
AAACACATCCAAACATTAAATATATGTGACGCAACGGGTGCAATTTCTTTCCCAACGGAAAAAGGGTATCTTTTCGGCTTGGGCCATGGCTACGCCAAGCATTTTGACCGCAAGGGCCACACATACGACCTACAAGTTAACGGCCAAGTACGCGGCATAATGGAGCTATATTCGGCCACTTCTCCCACGCCGTTAGTTATCAGCACAGAGGGTTGGGGGCTATATTTCCATCAGCCCTGGAAAAGCATCATTGACCTTGAAGGCGATACGGGCGTATTTTATAAAAAGCCCATGGAGCCCCTTGCCTACGCCGACATTTTCGTCATAGACGCGGACAAACCCGAAACCGCCACAAAAGAATACTACAAACTGACAGGCATACCACCAATGCCGCCAAAATATGCCTTTGGATATCAGCAAAGCTACCGCACGCTGCTTCATGATGGCGTAAACTATGTCAAGAAAACCGCAGAATACATGCGCGATAATGAAATACCTTGTGATATGCTGATTTACTTGGGGACGGGCTATTGTGACAATGGTTGGAATACATATAACGGCGTGTTCGAATGGCATCCTGATGTATTTCCTGAGCCTGAAAAGACCATGCAAGAGCTTCACGACATGAATTACAAGATAAACCTACATATAACACGTTGCTATTCCGGCCTTCATGGCAAAATAGATGATGAAAACGTAAGCCCCATGGTGTACGACCATGTGAAGAACTACTGGAAAAAGCATGTTACGCTTTACAACCAAGCCAAAAACGAATGCTGGTGGCCTGATGACGCGGACGAAGTGGATATGCGCGCAAGGCTTGCCCGCTGGCGCATGTATTATGAAGGCTGCTTGCAAATTAACCCCGACGTGCGGCCCTTCCAAATGCAGCGCAACACCTTCCCCGGTGCTAACAAATGGGGCGGCGTTATATGGACGGGTGACGTGGACTCCAAGTGGGAAACCCTCAAAAACCAAGTGCCTATCGGCCTAAACGCTGCGCTAAGCTCCAGCCCATATTGGGGCACAGACACAGGCGGTTTCTATTCTGATGTGGAATTTGATGGCGAACTGTTTATACGTTGGTTCCAACATTCGGTGTTTACGCCATTCTTGCGCTCCCACGGCAGGTCATCTTTCCTGCGCAACCCTTGGGGATGGACAATGTTTAATTCTCTTGATGAAATCCCCCTTGAATTGACGAAGAACTTCTGGCATGACACAAAGCCATTAGAAGGAATTTTGCCGGACACACGCGTAGAGCCCATATGCAAAGACCTGCTAAACGCACGTTACGAGCTTTTGCCCTACATCTACAATATGTCCTATGAGGTGCTAAAAGGGCTTCCAATGCTGCGTCCTATGTGGTTTAAATACCCAACCGATGAGATTGCCGCAGGACTTGGCGACCAATATATGTTTGGCGATAGCCTGCTTGTGGCGCCTGTTACAGCTAAAGGCGCCGAAGGCCGCAAGGTTTACTTCCCTGAAGGCGACTTCTACTGCTATTGGACGGGCGAGAAGGTTCAAGGCGGCGGCTACAAGGATGTAGAAGCAAAGCTTGACCACATCCCTGTATACGTACCTGCGGGCGGCATAATAGCTAAAGCCCCTGTTGTGCAGTATGTGGATACCTCTAAGAAAGACGATTTCGACCCCCTAACAATAGAGGTTTACACCGGCAAAGATGGCGAATACACCCTTTACGAAGATGATGGCATAAGCATGGGCTACCAAAGAGATGAAAACACCATAACCAACTTTGAGTGGAATGATGACAAGCGCGAGCTTAAAGCCGAAGGCAAATCTACTATATTCCCGAATGCTAAAAGGGATATAAAAGTGAAGCTGCTGCCCTCAAATGAGGAATTTACTGTAACAGTAACATATTGATTAGGGCCTGTTCCCACTATAAGAAAATGCAGATTTGTGAGACGATTTTTCGCCAATCAAGGAAGTGATGACGTGGCGTGCCCAAAGGCACGCGAGGAAGAACTTGTCGTCGCCACCAGAGTGGCGGAAATATCGACCGCAAATGTGCGTTTTCGTTAGTGGGAACAGACCCTAGTGCAAGACCAGCAATGCAGGCGTTAAATCAGCACCTTGGAGGCCATTGTCCCCAGGGTGCTGTTTGAAGAAAAGGTGTTTCAAAAACGAATGGAGGGATAAATAATGGATTTGAAAAACAAAACACTGGGCGTAATACATGCCAATCTCATCACTACAAAGGCCATGGAGCCATACATCCAAAAGTATATACCCGAAGTTGTCATATGTAATTTGGTGGACGACACCATCCAGCGTGATAATATTGCCGCAGGGGTTGGCGTTATACCCAAGGTTAACTACTATAAATTTGCCCAGTACGCTCATAATCTTGAAGAAGCCGGGGTAGACCTTATTCTTCTGGCATGTTCCACATTTAATTACGCCGCCGAGCTTGCCCGCCCAATGATAAACACCCCCATAGCACAGATAGACCGTCCGATGATGGAAGAGGCCGTTAAAGCAGGCAAGCGCGTAGGTATGTTGGCCACCCTCGAAACAACCGTGCCATCTTCCGAAAGATTACTGCGCATAGCAGCAAGCGAGGCCAATAAAGATGTTGAGATAAAAACGGTGCTTTGCAGCCAAGCCTTTGTAGAGCTGCAAAAAGGCAATACCGAAGCGCATAATTCAATTCTTCTTGAGGCAATAGATAAATTATCTCAAGAGGTGGATAGCATCGTTATGGCACAAATTTCTATGTCCGCCTTGGCACCTTATCTTACAAATACAAAGGTTCCTGTGTTTAACAGTGGCGACACGGGCTTTGGCCGCGTGAAAAGCCTATTGGAAAGCATGAGGTGAGCCTATTGATGAAGCTTGGATATTGCATAAATATGTCCGCAACCGCCACAGACACCCTAGGCATCAACACCCTTGATGCACTTATTGAAAATAATTTCGATTATGTTGAATTTCCATTGGCACAGACGATGGAGCTGGATGATACAGATTTTGAAGCCACCCTAAAACATCTAAAGAACATCGGCATACCTTGCGAGATATGCAACAACTTCTTTCCTGCACATTTAAAGCTAACGGGGCCTGATGTCCCTTGGGTTGCAATTAAGGAGTATCTTGATAAGGCCATAAGCAGAGCCAACAAGCTTGGGGCGAAGGTAATTGTTTTCGGAAGTTCGGGCGCAAGAAATGTCGAGGCAGGATTTGATATTGCGGATGCTGTAAAACAGCTTGCAGCCATGTTAGAAATGGCATCCGCCAAAGCCGCACCTTACGGCATATACATAGCCATCGAAAGCCTTAACAGAGCAGAATCTAACATAATCAACAATCTAACCGAAGGGTCATATTTGGCCAAGCTTGTAAACCGCCCAAATGTAGGCAATTTGGCAGATTATTATCATATGGCAGTGGAAAAAGAATCTGTGGAAGTGATTAAAGCACTGGCCGACGGTGGCACCGTTTTTTTGCACACCCATATAGCCGACACCATAAATGGCAGGAGCTTTCCTTTGGACAAAACCAGAATTTTGTCATTTGTTAACGCTTTAAAGTCAATTGGCTACGCTGGCAGGATAAGCATCGAAGGCTATTCGGCAAATTTTGACAATGAAATAAAGCTTGCGAAAGAAACACTGGGAGGGTTGATGTCTTGACTAAGAAAGATATGATTTTAAAAGACCTGGACGAAATATATCTTGGAAATCTGTTTACGGTTGAAGCGGACTTAAATTTGCCCTCTAAGGGTAATAATGGGTCAGAATTTTCATGGAAATCCAGCTTTGTTTGGATATTAAGTGACGAAGGTAAAGTAACGCGGCCGGCAACGGGGTCAGGCAACCGAATTGTGACGCTAACGGCAACGGCGCATAACAATGGCGAAAGCGCAAGCCGTGATTTTGAAGTAACAGTACTGGAAGAACCCAGCAGCTTAGTTATAACAGGGGTTAATCCGATGGTTGCTACGATAACAAAAGGCAATAGCTATCGGCTTCCACGTGTTGTGATTGTTGCTAAAGCAGGCGGAATTTTTGGGACAGAGCCCGTGGATTGGAAAAATGCCCCAGACTTTGCTGAACTTGATACGGGCGTTTATACTATTAGCGGAGAGCCTTTGGCGCAAGCACCGGAATTTACCCCCACGGCACAAATTACAATTGTGTCCGAAAAAGTCGTGGGCTCTGAAACAAAATATACACAACAGGTCTGGCCATTTAATTTGGACGATGTAAAACTTTTGCCCGGACATTTTGACGAGAACCGACAACGCTTTGAAGAATTTCTGCTTAATTGCGACGATGACCAAATGCTATACAATTTCCGTGCAGCATGTGGTCTGCCCACTAAAAACGCAGAGCCTATGACGGGCTGGGATTCGCCCGAGGGCCTGCTTCGCGGACATACAACAGGCCACTATCTTTCAGGCATTGCATTGGCCTGCAAAGGCAGTGTGGAAAATGGAGCACGTTTTAAACAAAAGCTGGATTATATGGTGCAATCCCTTGCGGAATGTCAGGATGCTTTTGAAGCTGATGGCCGTTATGCCCCGGGCTTTTTAAGTGCCTATTCGGAAGAGCAATTTAACAAGCTGGAAGAATACGAAGTCTACCCAAAAATTTGGGCGCCTTATTATACATTGCATAAAATTTTCGCCGGGCTTTTAGATTGCTATGAATACGGAGAAAGCAAAAGTGCGCTGCGTATCGCCGAACGCCTAGGGGATTGGGCATATGCCAGGCTAAGCAAACTTGCGCCCGACCAGCTTAACAAAATGTGGGCCATATACATAGCGGGCGAATATGGCGGTATGAATGAATCCATGGCGCGGCTATACAAAATCATTCCAAAGCCCCATTATCTTGATGCCGCCAAGCTTTTTGACAACGAAAAGCTCTTCCTGCCCATGTCCCAAAATATCAACACCCTTTGTGATATACACGCAAACCAGCATGTGCCGCAAATTATCGGCGCTTTAGAAATTTTCCGCCAAACGGGCGAAGCCATCTATTACGAAATTGCGCAAAACTTCTGGCATTTTGTTACCCAGGCGCATATCTACAACCTTGGTGGCTCCGGCGAAGGGGAGATGTTTAAAGAGCCGCATCGCGTAGCCTCTCACCTGACAGATAAAACCGCCGAAAGCTGTGTCAGCTACAATATGCTGAAACTTAGTATGCTCTTATTCCAATACAAGCCATTTTCGCATTACATGGATTTTTACGAGAGGGTGCTATTTAACCACATTGCCGGTAATGGTGACGCATCCGGCCCCACCGGCGGCTCTACTTATTTTATGCCCCTGCATCCCGGCGGCAAAAAGAAGTTTGATACCCATTCCAATTCATGCTGTCACGGCACAGGGCTTGAAAGCCATGTAAAATATCAAGAAAGCATTTATTTCAAATGGGAAAATACCCTGTATGTAAATTTGTACATGCCTTCCGTGCTGGAATGGAAGGAAAAAAACATAATCATAAGACAAACAGCCGACTTTTTGAAAGAACAGCGCGCAGTGTTTGAGATAGCCGGAGATAGTAGCAATGTTGATATAGAAATAAGGCTGCGCATTCCCTTTTGGCTTTGCTCGCAAAGGGGCGCGAAAGCATCCATCAAGCTTAATGGTTCTGATGTGGGCTTTGTCATGCAAAATGGTTACGCCATAGTTCAAGGCCCGGTCAATAGCGGCGACAAGCTTGAAATTAACCTGCCTTTCAAATTGAGGCTAGAGCGCACAAAAGATGACCCCAGCATTGCTTGCCTATATTACGGGCCTTTGGTGCTTGCAATTGACAGCGAAGAACAAGATTTCATTGAGCTTGCAATAGACGAAGCATTGAGCGAAATTGACAAAACAGGCGATGCAGAATTTGCTTTCGCGGGATATAGGTTTGCCCCTCTTTTTATGGCCAATAACAATCCATATCATGCTTATTTTAGGTTAAAATTCAAATAGTTAACAAAATAATTTAAAAAATGTATTGCTATTTTGTAAATAATGTAGTATTATTTTAGCTAACGTAGTATGATTAATGAAATCTTAATTAAAATGGAGGCGAATTTATGGATGCTGCAACCCAATTTTTTAGGGACATTCAGGATGTAATCTGGGGACCCGCTGCATGGGGAATACTTCTTATCGGCGGCTTAATTCTCACAATCCGCTTAAAAGGCTACCAGGTCACGAAATTTGGGCATTTCATGAACCACACTATCATCGACATGTTTAGAAAGCCCGAAAACAAAAAGAACCCCATCGTTGGCAAGGGTGACATCAGCCCTTGGCAGGCCCTGATGACATCGTTTTCCGCCACAATGGGCGTGGGTACCCTTGCCGGTACAGCCACGGCCATAGCATGGGGTGGCCCCGGTGCTGTATTTTGGATGTGGGTAGTAGGCTTTTTCGGAATTGCAACAAAGTTTAACGAGGTTATTCTTGCCTGCCATTTTAGAGGCGAAAACTCCAAAGGCGAGGTTTTGTCAGGCCCATTTGCCTACATGGAAAAGGGCATAAAGGTAAAATGGCTTGGAAGGACTTTTGCAATTGTATTTGCCTTCTTCGGGGCGCTGGGCGCTTTCGGAATAGGCAATATGGTTCAATCTAATTCTGCTGCAGGTGCTTTAACCCATGTTTTCCCAGGTGCCAACAGGCTTATCATTGGTATTATCGCGGCATTCTTAATCGGCCTTGTAATAATAGGCGGCATTAAAAGCATCGCAAGAGTTGTTGACAAAGTTATACCATTTTTGGCCGTAACCGCTATAATTACATCTATCCTTATCATCATTTCAAGCATCACCGATGTTCCTTATGCTTTTGGCCTTATATTTAGAGGTGCCTTCAGCGGAAGAAGCCTTACGGGCGGTGTTGGCGGCGTTGCTGTTATGTATGCTGTTCGCCTTGGCCTTCAACGGGGCATATTTTCAAACGAGGCAGGCTTGGGTTCTGGGGCTATAGCATATTCTGCCGCAAAATCAAACCATCCTGCCAAAACATCAATGTGGGGCTCTTTTGAAGTTTTCTTGGACACCCACGTTATGTGTACATTGATAGCTTTGGTTATACTTACACAAGTTGACCTTTCCTACATAAGCCCTGGGTTCCATACAGCAAACATAACCGGTGCTCCTCTGGTTATACAATCGTATCAAAATTCGTTTTTCGGTATGCAGTTCGGCGGATGGCTGATGGCATTTATGATGGCCACCTTTGGCTTTACAACCGTTATAGGCTGGGCATATGTTGGAGAAAAATGCTTCGAATATTTGCTCGGGCCAAAATGGGGAATGAAATTAAGAATTTTTTACAGACTTTTAATTCTTCCTGCCACAGTTTTTGGCGCATATGGCGGCGTTGCTTTGATATGGGCTATTGCGGATGTCATGAACGCATTTATGGCATTGCCTAACATCATCGCTGTAGTAATTCTAAGCGGAGTATCCGCAAAAATTGCAAGCGATTACTTCAAAGGCAAAAAATACGAACCACTGCCGGATAGTTTCAATACTGACAGCTCAAAGGATAACAAATAACGGCATACATGCTCTAAATAGTATTCTACTATGATACATGAAAACAACGAGGCCGCGCGCGGCCTCGTTGTTTTCATGTATAATTACTATACCCGTTTAATTTGCCCCCAAGTAGTTCTATTTCTTCTATATCGGATAAGTGCCATAACGCGTACGGCAACAAGGACATAACGGAAAAAAGCAAATTCTAATACGCACAAAAGCAAAGTTTTCAACATATCCGAAGGTGATATCTGAAATTTTTGGGTGTATATATGCTGTGAAAAAGCACAAAGACTTATAACAGAGCCATATATCGCATATATGGCTAAAAACACAAGCATATATCCTATATTTAGCACCCCCAAATAGGATGCCAGTATAATGGTAAAAATCCCAAATAACTCAATAATCGGTGACATTAATTCATAGGACAAATAGTATAAATAAGAGAAAAAGCTTACCAAGCCAAATTTTAAATTAAACATAATTCGGCGGTGTACAATCATGCTTTGAAACAGCCCTATATGCCACCTGCGGCGTTGCTTTTTCAAGTCTTGAAAAACAGTTGGTGCTTGGGTCATGCATATGGCGTTCGGTTGATAGCGCATCCGATATTTAATGCCATTGTTGCGACAATATCCGTGCATTTTCAAAACAAGCTCCATATCCTCGCCCAAATTGTCAGGGCTGTAGCCCCCCGCACCAACAACTATTGATTTTTTGAACAAACCAAAAGCCCCGGATATAATAAGGTTGCCGTTAAATGTATCCATCAAAATACGGCTTGCTAAGAAAGAGCGGTGGTATTCTACAGCTTGCATACATATCATTAAATTAGGTGGCAAGCGGTATCTTACAGCCTTGCCATCTTCCATCTGCACGCATTGTGATATAAAAATCATTCCGCCAACAGCCACAACTGCGTCATCTTCGAAAATTGGCTCTACAATTTCCTTTAGCGAATCTTTTTGTAATTGAGAATCTGCGTCCATGCAAACAAAATAAGGGTAGCGGCTAGCGTTTATGCCCATATTAAGCGCATCGCCTTTGCCGCCATTTTTCTTGCATATCAAGGTGATGTTAACGCCATTTATCATATTTTCGTAGACGGCTTCCTCGGGCTGACACTTCAGCTCGCCATCAACAGGACGATTGACAGGCTTCATATCAAATTTGTCAATTAATTTCTGGGAAGTATCATCATCAGAGCCATCGTCTACAACAATAATTTCATATTTCAAATAGTCAAGAGTTAAAAGAGAGCTTACGCTGCTTACAACAGTAACAGATTCGTTGTAAGCAGGAATGATAATTGAAACAGGCAAATCTCCATGGCCAAGATTATTTTTAAACCTCAACATGCGATCTCTTACATATAATCTATAAGCTCCAATTGAAACAGCAAGAAACGAAAAAGTTGCGAATATTAATAAATACGCAATATAAAACAAGCTGACAAAATATAGAAACCCTCGCAAAAAATCCGTCATGCGCTTAACTTCTCACCATCCATTTCTTTCTGTAAATCCATACCTTGTGATACCCCTTTTAGCCCAAGCATATGAGCCAACGCTTCCCTTGCATCATTATTATTATCTTTCAAAACTTCTTGCAAATTGGTTTCAATGCCCGGCTTGATGGCGATGGGCAATTCGTTCTGCTTCAAAGCAAATGTCGCTTCCGTTGCCAAATCAACCTTTTTAGAATTGGCAGCTAGTTCATTCAATGTTACACGGGCAGGCTCGAATATATTTACTCCGTAATAACGAATAACAGCGATACGCACTTCAGAATTGATAGAAGCATTCTGCAAAATTGGCAAGAATGTTTCGTTATAGTTATTTGAAAACTTGGTAATAAATTGTATTATCGAAATTAATATATTGTCGTTCCAATGTTGAGATTCGCTCCATAGATGGCTCATCAAAATTTCCTTATCGCCCTTAAAGCTTGACAGTGCATTTGTTACAATTTGGTTGTGTACGAAAAGAGAGCCGTCGTTTATAGTTAACAATGCATTTACAACACCTTCGGCATTTCCAATATTGCAAAGCGCACGCAAGACATTTGTGCGACAATGAACAGTAGACTTGCCTATGTATGAAATTAACTTGCCCATCAGCAGATGCCCGTACATACCATTCGCCACTTGAGGAAAATTGTAGATAAAATTAGCGAAATATGTACGTTCTATGTTAGATTTTCGTCCGTATTTATCAGCAAGCTTTTGGAAAGTGATATTTCTTTTTTCTATGTAATTGCTGTAATTCTCTGAAAACTCATTTTTTAAATGCTGCAACGCATAAGAGTATGCGACAAGATTTTCTGTTTTTGATAGCTTCCTTAATAAAAACTTTTCATATTTTAATTCGCTTCCCATACCATCGGATGCTTCGATAGCCTGTTTATAAAGTATGTCCTTCCATTTCTCAATTATACCTGCCGAGGGTGTGCTCTTCTTCCGGCTGTGGTGAATGATTACAGAATTAAAAAGCATCAATGAAATGCACACAATTATAAATATGCCAACAAGCACGTATATTCTAAAATCAAAAATCATATAAATCCCTCCTCATAATATAAGCGCAGCCCCTAGGCGGAGTCTGTTTTGCAATCAACAACAAAAACTATTGTAGCATGAACATATATGTCTTTCAAGAAGCTAATGTTCTCAGATTTGGCAAAATTAAAAGCATAAAAATTTGCCACATACCATTTTTCGCGAAAAAAATCATTACTTTAGCGTTAATAAATTCCAATTAAATAATATGAAAAATATTGCTAAAACGTCATATGCCTAAGCCCTCTAAAATTAAAAATCATCTAAAAAGCCCCAAATTTCTTGAACAATGAAATATGATTGCTTTAAGCGTTCGTGAAATTGCACATTATTTCTCCATCCATGTAGCGGTATTGGCGACATCAAAACCTCGCCGCCATCTGTTGCTACACCTATATAAATTTCTTGGATGCTAAGTCCTTCTACTCCAAATCTATCAAAATAATCATCATGCACTTGCATTACTGAAGGATCAAAGAAATTTAACAATGCCCACGGCAAACGTATTTCAACCAAATTTTCGCCAAAAGAGAAGTCCGCTAAAGAGTTGAAATTGTCGGATGTGGGATCCCCTATTCCGTGGGTAAGAATGCCTGTATCCCATGACCTTAATCTCCGCAGCTCTCGCGCTTCGTCAGTAAGCCAAGCAAAAGTATATGCATCAATAACCAAGGTGTTTTGCATTGCGATGGTAAGTGGCACAAATTCCGAATCCCATCTCGGCGGAACAATAGTAAAGGGGTTTATCCCTGTCATTTCTTCATAAAAACGCTGGTATGTCGCATGATAACGCCTGTTAACCAACAAGCGGCTTTGGTGTTCGCCTGATAATATCAGCAAAAAGTCTGAGGGACGGTCAAATTTAAGCTCGCCAAACGTAGAAGTTCCAGAGCGCGGCGTTACATCAATAGGTAAATAAAGGGTATTTTGTGGATTTACTTCGTTGCCGTGTATCAACAGATACAGTCCTTGGGGGCTATATTGTGAATATATGCTTATGCCGTTATATTGGTGAACCAAATGAGAATCATCCCAACCGGCGGTGCTTCCGTCTATTGATACGGGGCGTGCATCTGCTCCCGGTTCAAAACCCATAAGGCCATACCCCTGCGCAACAGATTGCAAATTGTGCCAATGTTGGTTGCGCCGCGGATATGAAAAGGATGCTGTGTTCCAAGTGCGCCCTTCCCATTGGTCTTGCCAAGTAGAGATGATGCTTCCGGCCCAATTCCTTTCTTCTAATTGTGTTATTGTTGTCGCAAGAGATTCTCCTTGCTGTCGCTCATTAATAGGAAGACGATCCATTACATACGGCGCGCGGCTGGATGAAAATCCAAAACCTGCCGCTATAACGGGCATAGTATGGTATCTTGCAAGCAAGTCCAGATATCCGTTAAAAATGCAGCTACGGTCTAAATCTTCCAAAATCGGAGCAAGGGCTTCCTGCTGTGAAAAAGTTATATAATTTGTAAAATCGTCAGTAAAATAGAAAAGCCTGTAAGCCGCAAATATTCCTGCGGTCATTGATTGCGAAGGCAAAATGTTCTCAGGGTCTAGCTGCACATATTTCCGCAGCTGGGCTGCGTAAGCCTCTTCATATTCCAAAAAATCTACGAAAGGGCTTGAGATAAATCCAATGGGCCGCTGTACCTTATATCTCCTTGTTTCGTAAGATGTAACACTATCCATTACCTGCGCAAGCATCACTTCAAACCTTGAAGCACCTTCAGCCGAGCTAAAAAATTCGCCCTCAAAGCTATCAGGCATAGAAGGGTCAAAATGGTTCATAAATGTTATCATATCTGGGTCCCATTCTGCGCCCACTAAAAAACCAACAACCCAAGGTGATATATCCGAGAAAAAAATCTCAAGCCCTGTTCTGCCAAGAAAGTTAATCCTGCGGCCATGTATAATGTCCGTAACTTCTCTGAAAGCGGAAGTTAGTTCGTTATAATTACGGCCGTCAATTCCTTGGAAAAGAAATAATGGCCTATCATTTGTTGTGTTAAATTGATACAGCGCGTTATAAAAATCAGGATTCATAATGTTAGAAATATATAGCGTATTGGCACCCATTTCATCAATGTATCCAAACCACCGCAAATAATCCTCTGTATTTGTACCAAACTCCCAAGCTGTATTCCCTGGGATGGATGGGTTAATTTCCACACCCCTCAGCTGCAAGGGCACATACACACCATCCGAATTTTGATGCATAATAGAGCTTCCCTCTGCGCGAAACGCCGCAGATATGGGGGCGTTAGGGCTAAAATCAATAAACACACTTCTGTTGAAATGGGCATAAAACCCACCAATTGTTATAGAGATCACCAATAATACCGCAATGAGATACCTTAGCATAGTAAAAATATACCTCCTGATTGCAACTGAGCTATATCATTCCAAAATCCATAATGCGTGACGTGAAGGATGGCTAAACTGACGCAAAGTTTCAATATATTCATCCAACCAACGCCCGCGTTCTATCATATAATTTCGCTTCCATTCTTGTGCCTCTTCAAAGCTTGAAGGGTTCAAATCATGCATGGTTAAGCCTTGCGCTCTTTCCTCATGAGTTGGGTTGCGACGTGCCAAAAGGCTTACCTGGGAAGGGTCGAAGCTATATCCCCATACTTCAAAATTTCTATCAATTGCAGAGCCCAGCCAATCTTCTACTTCTTGCATATAGTTGACAAGCCGCTCTTCGGACAAAGTATCTCTGCGCAAATCATGCCAACGACGTATAACCCTGTCGGTAAAGTCGGGACACATCATCAATCTATCAAACCAGCTGCGGTCAGCGAGAATAAATCTATCCCCGGGCATGGATATGAAAAAGTTATCCATTACATTATTAAAATCCCAGATGGGTCCGGCCACAAGCCTGCCACGTACATCTTTATGGACATAAGTAGAGCCAGACCATAAGTCGTTATTAACAATAAACTCATTGATGATAAAAAAATTTACGAAAGAATTTACATCAATATATTGTTCGTATACACGAGAGCTCCAAATTATTTCTGGCGAATATAGAAGCCTCTCTATAGTGCTTATATTTCTAGCCACATATTCTTGCACATCGTCGCTTTGTCGGGAAGTTCTGGGGTACATAACCTCTAAGGTGTTGCCCCCTTCTAAACGATACGTATACGTAGAAAAGGTATTAACATTTCGTTCGGGAGTGTGGGTAAATGTGTCGAAGCGCGCAAGAAAGCTTGTGGTGGGCATACCTGGCCTATGGCGGTTCATGCTAACCCTATGCGGGCTTACCCTTACGGTTTCCATAAGGACATAAACACCTTGGTATTCTCCATTTAAAATTAGCTCAAAAAACCGCACCTCAGAAACAAAATGCCCCGGCCCCATAACCTCAGCGCCTATATTCATCCACATATAATTACGCATCAGCGTTTTATCCAAAAACGGGCCGTGTAGCGCCCATTCGGTATGAGGGCTCATGCCAAGCAGCGGCAATGGGTTGTCTTCAGCATTGGGATGAATTAAACTGATGCGATAGTTTGGTTTATCAAAAAAGCGGGATGAATTGCCGCGTATGCGCATCATTGCCAAAGATTCGTTAACGGGGATATCATCAATATGGTTCCAATCATTTAAATTATCTATTACCGATATAGAAACCTCTATTTCTGTTTCGCCTTCAGGGGTTGTATGAAATTGACGCAAAGATTCATGGGTGCGGACTCTCTCACCAAACGCAAGAGGTCTCCCCGGTACATCAGCACCAAAAGTATCAATTATAATAAGGGGCAAATGTGTGCATAATACATTGCCATTACAAGACAAGCAATAGCCTAAATCCGCTTCACTTGGGCGCTCAAGGTGCTGATGGTGACGCCTAACATCATCACTTGCCCCAACATACACCAGCCCTATTACAAGCGTCGCAATAACCATAAAGCTGGCCATATAGTAAAAAATACTAATTCTACGTCTCATAATTCTACCCGCTTATTTCGTCATTTTGGGTGACGATATTTACATATTCCATGCCATCTTTATCGTATAGCAGCTGCGTGATGCTTCTATCTCCCTTATGGGTGAGGTTATACGTTTTTCTATCCATTTCATAGATAAACTCTACACTTGTTGCGGTTGTATTTTTTACACGAAGCAGGGGCTTCATTTTGAAATGCCCAAACACAATGCCCTCGATATCTCTCTCCAGGCTTTTTTGTGCTTTAATGATAAGCAAAATTCTATTTTCGTTGCGCACCCTGCCCATCAAAAGCAACACCACGCTAACAACACCGCTGCCGATAATTGCTGTCCAAAAATCGCCCACACCGCTACATAGGCCCACAATAACCGCCCAAAAAATATACATCGTATCTCTTGAATCTTTTACGGCCGTACGAAAACGCACAATAGAAAGTGCCCCGGCCATACCTAATGACAAAGCAATATTATTTCCGATAACCGTCATAACGGTACAGGTTAAAATGGTAAGCGTAACAAGGGAGACATTAAACTTCTTGCTGTAAGAAGTGCCCGTATGGGTATACCAATATGAAACATAGATAGCTATGCTTAATACTGAAGCCGCCGCAATACGTATGGCAATATCTTGAATTGTTAAACCGCCGCTTTGTGCAAATACATCTAATATTAAAGTTCTCACTTGCTCACCTCATCTTATAAAAACAAATAATTTTTTCCTACTACCCTGCCAAGACAATATTTGCTAACAGCTATTTCGCTTGCATTTACCTGGTTGATAACATCTTTGATATAGCTAAGCAAAAAGCCATTAAATTTCACTTCCATAACCACTAAAAATGGGTCAAATACTATATTTTCAACCATGTCACTTGAAAATATGTCGAAACTAGACTCCGAACCCCTTATGTGATGGTCAAAGGTAACTCTTGTTTCATTTTCTTTGGCAATAAATACCTTTCTTGTGTACGCCACAACCGCCTTAGGACGATAGCATTGCATATGCATAAGGCCAAAGCACTCTCCAGCGAAATTGGAGTTGGATTCTAATAGCACGGAATAATCTCCGTTTATAAGATGGCGCGACTGCACCTTATCCAATGTTAAAGAACGCTTTTTCTGCAACATACCTTGCTTCTGCTTCATTTCAAGCTTCGCCGATTGGGGATATTCGCCATAACATCGCAGCCTTAGCTTTTTTCGCAAATCAATGCCGTCTATTTTCTCCTCAAAATCGTTATCGTCAAGGCTATCGAAATACAGAGAACGAATTAAATATCCATCCCCGCTGCTATGCCTATCTTCCATAAGAAGTCTGCTAAAACGACGTGAGAGATAATAGTATTGCTCAATATTAATCAAGTACTTCTTTTCTTGCCTTAATACTTCAAGCATAATCAACACACCTATACATGCAAATGCAACATCCAACCCCAGGCATAGCCCGAATTTATCAGTTGCAAGTAATCACTTCTCTGATATTGGTGGCCTTCACCAAGGCAACAAAACCCATTATAGCACGAGTGTATATACATTGCAATAAGTTAATCTTCCCCACAATTAGCAGAAATAGCAGTGTAATAATTTGCCTCTTGCCCTTTATCCGAGAAATAGGGCATTATAGAGTATAGCAATAATTTCCAAATAGGTGGCATGAAATGATAACTTAATATGAATGAAATACTGGACTGGTAAAATTGAATAGGTTCTTAGCAACTTGATTACTATAGCATTTTATGTTATGATACACTGGGGTGGTACAAATGAAAGCACAAGAATCTACTGAAAACTATCTGGAAACCATTTTAATTTTAAGCCAAAGAGGAAACAAAGTGCGCTCTATTGATATTTCAAATGCGCTGGAGTATTCAAAACCAAGTGTTAGCGTGGCTATGAAGAAACTTCGGCTGGAAGGATATATCGAGGTTGAAAATGGCTTTATCTCCTTAACTGAAAGCGGCAGAGAAATTGCAGAATCTATGTATGAAAGGCATGTTGTCATTTCTGACTGGCTGATTTTTTTGGGCGTTGACAAACAAACCGCCGTGGACGATGCTTGCAAAATGGAACATGCCATGAGCGAGCAAAGCTTTGCAGCTATTAAAGAACATATTTTGGATTGGAAGCGCGATATTTATACAAGAAAAACGTAAGGGCGGCCTGCAAGCCGCCCAATTCAATATTTTCCTAAAATGCTAGTTAAAAGTGTTCCGTCAATATTTCCCCCGGTTAAAACAAGGGCAATGTTTTGTCCGCCTATTCTTTCCTGATGCTCCATAACAGCCGCCACTGTCGTGCAGCTTCCGGCCTCGATGATATATTTCTCTTCTTTTGCCATAAAGCTTATCGCCTTGGCTATTGTCTCTTCTTTCACCGTAAGAAAATCATCAACATAATCCTTGGCCATATCATAGCTCAGCTTACCAATGCCCCCAACCAAAGATTCGCATAAAGACTCTTTTGTGGGATATTCTTCATAGAAAACGCCGTCTTTGTATGAGGCAATCATCGCCGGGCAAGCTTCCGTCTGTACGCCCACAATTCTAATATCGGGCTTAATTGCCTTTGCCGCCACCGCAATTCCTGTGATAACCCCGCCGCCGCCTATAGGAACAACTATTGTATCAACGGCCGGGTTTTGTTCTAATATTTCAATTGCTATCGTTCCGTTTCCGGCATAAACCTTGGGGTCGTTGTAATAAGAATCTATATTTATCAGCCCATTTGCTTCGATATATTCCATGCCCAGCTTATGCACCTCATCATAATTGCTGCCCATTAGGATAGTCTCTCCGCCAAAATAAGCAATCTTGTGTATCTTGCTTTGAGGCGTGTTATGCGGAACAATAATTTTCGCATTTTTTATGCCCAAAATTGAAGCTGCATAGCTAACGGAAATACCGTGGTTGCCGGATGAAACAGCGGCAATTCCGGACACTTTTTCTTCTTCGGTTAATGTCATCATCTTGTTAAGCGCACCGCGTATCTTAAAATTTTTCACCTTTTGGAAAGCTTCCAGCTTGAAGAAATATCGCCGCTCTTCATTGCCTAAGAAAAAGGACTGTTCCAACGGCGTTGTCCGCACATAGCCCTTTATGCGATTATGCGCTTCTTGCACGTCTTTGTAAGCAAATCCCATATTATACACCCTTTCTCAAATACAAACGGCTCGTTTGGATTTTACCCAAACGAGCCGCCATTTAACCTTAATCTAGAAATTAAAGAAAAGCAATGTAATACCCCAGATTAGTGGTATAGCAATTAATGTTCTCATTAAGAAGATGATGAACAGCTTGCCGATATTTAGAGGTATTCTGGATTTGATGATAAGTACGCCTGTTTCCGCAAGATAGATAACCTGTACGATGGACAGGGCAACCAGGATAAACTGGGTTTGTTCCGCCGCTCCACCAACCATCAAGGCAGGCAAGAACATATCAATAAAGCCGACAAGGGTAATGTGTGAAAATTCCATAGCCCCTTCGATATTGAAGATGGACATATACCAGCCCATTGGTATGGAAATCCAAGTAAAGATAGGTGTAAGCTCGGCTATCATAAGGCCAATGGTACCCCAAGCCAAGATGATAGGGATAAGGTCCATAAAGGCGTTAAGATAGTTGATACCGCCGGCTTTTACAATGCCTTTAGCGGTTGTTTGGTCTGCACGCTTACATGCAGATGACAACGCAAATTGAAATTTGGATACGTCCTCAGGCATTTCGTCTTCGTTAATTTGCTTGCCCACATCTTCAAGATATGTATCGGATATTCTGCGCAAGGGCCATAAGCGTGGCATAATAATTGCTAAAATAATACAAACAACCCAAACCACAAGCAGGATTTGAACAAACATATTCGTCATGCCAACGGTGCGAACAACAACGAAAGTGAAAGGCACAGAAACGAAAGAGAAGTTAACGGCGATAACGGCCGCTTCACGGTTGGAGTAAAATCCGCGCTCGTGCTGGCCACGGGTAATAAGTACAGAGGCAACGGAAGAACCAAACCAAGATGCCATTAAGTCAATGGAAGCGCGTCCGGGCAAGGTAAACAGGAAACGAACGACCTTTCTGATGAAAACACCGATGAATTCCATCAGTCCAAATTCTGTCAAAAGCGGCATCGCGGGAACAAGGATGATGAAAATTGTAACCAAGGTGGCGGCAAGGCCTATGATAACATCGCCGGTAAAGCTGGAGATAACTTGTGCCGGGCCAACGTTAAGGAAAATCATCCATACAATGGCGGTAGCAACCACTCTTGTTGCTATGTACAGAGGGCCACAACGGAAGATAGAATTTATCTTCGGATTGTTTACAATAAAGCCCGGCTTAACTGTATAGGCCAAGATGGTGCCAATTAGGGAAAGGTTGATGAAAATAAACGCCAGGATATGCTGGAAGTATAGGTTTGCTCCTGCAAGGTCGCCACCGCGCCCTATATCCTGTAAGAAAACCAAACTAAACACATGGTTGTTTAGCAAATCAACCAACATGCCCATTGGGATATTCCAGCTGTCGCCCCAGGGCATCAACGCCATGAACAAAAACACACCGATGACAGACATAATGATAAACTTCGCGATGTGTTTTCCTTCCGGTTTAAACATGCCATCATTCATGTTACATCTCCTCCAATCTCATTGCCGACCTTCCGTCGGCATATGTTTCATCGTAACACAAAATTTTAAGAAAAGCAATAAATTTGTACAAAATTATGAACTTTATTTGAACAAATCCATCTTCTCTATCCTGTCAAAGGCTTCTTCCAGCACATCTATGTTATGGGTGCAGGCTATGCGGATATAGCCTTCTCCACAAGCCCCGAAGGATATCCCGGGGATGGTAGAAACATGCGCTTCTTCAAGGATACGCAAGCTTACCTCTTCTGATGACAGCCCCGTTTGCTTTATGTTAACAAACAAATAAAACGTGCCCCCTGGCGGCAAAACTGACATTTTTGGGATATTGTTTACGCGCCCTGCCGCATAATTTACCCGCTTTTTATATTCTGCGATAAGGGCCGGCTGGATGCTGCGGCGGTTTCTAAGGGCGTATATCATAGCACGCTGGGATATTGACGGCGCGGTAAACACCATATTTTCATTAACCAGCTGTATAACTTTTACAATATTTGGCGGTGCAATAATATTGCCGATGCGCCATCCCGTCATGGCAAAGTCTTTTGAAGCGCTGTTTATCGTTATGGCTCTGTCCCTCAACCCCGGCAAGCTCATAATCGGAATAAAAGGCCCGGCAAAGCTGTACGCAGTGTAAATATCGTCCGCGATAATGAGCAAATCGTGTTTTTTGGCTATTTCGCCAATTGCTATCATGGTTTCCTTTGTTTGGCAATTGCCCGTGGGATTGCTGGGTGTGTTTAGTATGATGGCCCTTGTACGCTCGGTTATCAAGCTCTCCAAACGCTGGGGATTTACCTGAAACTCTTCATCTTCCAGCGTGTCCAGCTCTATTGGGATGCCGCGGGCCAGCTCTACCTGCTGTTTATAAGGCGTAAAATATGGCGATTGCATTATCACCTCATCTCCGTCATCCAAAATGGATTCCAGCACAAGGTACATGCCCACGCAGGCACCGGCAATAATAAATATCTCCTCATCCGCCACATCCACGCCATATTCTTCTTGATAAAACCGCGCAACTTCGTTGCGAAGCTCTGGGTCGCCGCGAAAGTCGGTATATTTGGTATGTCCGGCCTTTGCGTCCTCGAAAGCCTTATTGATGATGCCCTCATCGGTAATGATGTCCGGGTCTCCGAGGTTTAACGTGATAACATCGTCAAAACGCCTTGCCAGGTCTGCCACTTTTCCCATGGGCGTCGCTTGGTCTTTCCAATATCGCTTTGATACATACTTATCCTTCATCGTATCCATCCTTTCGTACCATATGTGAATTAAGGGTTGACGTTGCTGGATTGCTTCGGCCTTGGGCTGCACTGGCTTTTTGGCTGCCGTTAGCCTCGCAATGACAATTTAACTATCATGGACTTCCGGCAGCAACGCAACGTCCAACTGTCATTGCGAGGCCAACGGTGGTTGAAAAGCCAGTACAACACAAGGCCGAAGCAATCCAGCTTACGTCAACATCAAAATTTATACACATCGGTTATCTGGATTGCTTCGGACTTGCACTGCATCATAATTCAACCACCGTAGTCCTCGCAATGACGGTTGAACTGTCGAGGACTTCCGGCAGCAACGCAACGTCCAACTGTCATTGCGAGGCCAACGGTGGTTGAAAAGCCAGTACAACACAAGGCCGAAGCAATCCAGCTTACGTCAACATCAAAATTTA
>Ga0123355_10004462_pt1 | contig 20354 bp, 15 predicted proteins | sample TergutEmb28metaG_3_FD_89872 | JGI IMG/M metagenome (GOLD analysis project Ga0123355, IMG submission 89872) | Embiratermes neotenicus P1 segment gut microbial communities from Petit-Saut dam, French Guiana - Emb289 P1 | ecosystem: Host-associated > Arthropoda: Insects > Digestive system > Gut ...
CCTACAACCCTTCACTCACTCACGGCAGCCAATCGTCGAACGATAATCAAGAGGCAAGTTAATGACCGGAGTCAAAGTCCATGTAGATCACTTCCGCATAGTAACGGCCTTTGAGCCGAGCCCTGCGGGTACGGCTCAGTGGTGATAACTTATTCTGCAGTCCACAGTAATATGTCATTCCTTGTATGGATTGAAGAAAAATTGTATGTTCCAAGTGCAGTTTCCATAAACAAAAAGCACTTATTTTCTCTCTTTTCATTTAGTTTTCTTAGAATGTTATTTTGCTAGGTTTTGTGCTTCAATAATTCTGAGAATTCCTTCACATGACTCGGAAAACCATAACTTTTACAATAATGTGTGTAATAAAAATGCAACTTGTGCAGACAATGTTTTCTTCTTGTTTCATTTTGTTAGGTACAAGAGAACATTAACTCTGAAAAGTTATGTAAATTTTCTGCAGCATGATCTGTCGTGTGAGAAACATAGTTGCCACCTCTGCAGGTTATGTCTAATTTTGAACAATGGGTATCTGCTGGTGGGAGGTTGTCTCTTGTGTGGGCTTTGACCCCATTACCTCAGTGTGCATTGAGCACATGTAAACTTTAGCTGCAAGTTCCAGGTTAAAGCCCTGTTCTTATGGAAGCATTCATAAAGGGGTTACATGTAAATTTAAGCTTGCACATTCTTGTAAAATTTTAGTGATCATTTTAAATTGAAACAGAGGATGATAAGCTGCTACACTAAAAAAACAGATGCTATATCCCCGAACACAATCTTTGACTTTTTAAAAAAACCCACCAGCCATAATTAGCCTACCCCACCCCTCCCACCCACATTACAAGTGCTACCACATCAAGAACCGAATGCAAATAACAAAAAGCCACATCTCAACACAATAAAACGTTTTCACATTTATACAGAATACTGTAACAACCACCACTAAAACGACGAACACAACATATTCCCCAACATAACCCTTGACACCATTTCAAAAACCCTACCAGCCAAAATACCCCCTCCTACCCACACTCCAGAGCTATCACACCATGAACCCAACACAAGACCCAGCCAAAAGCAAGTCACATAACAGTACATAAGCTGCTACTTTGAAAGTCAGTACATGCATAACGCTACATTTATAGATAACGGACATTATAACAGCATGCAATTTCACAACAAAAGCCAAGAAGACTGTACAAAACTCATTATAATGGAAAACCGTTACAAATGGTGACCTTCGGCAACAGAGAATATCTACATAGTACAAAATCTAGTGAACGACCACAAGGAATACAACGAGCCCACACACACAAAAACTGAACAATATGACACCAACCGGATTATACAATAGACACAACAGAAGGAGGACTCCATGCGCACACACCAGAAACAAGAACCCCGGAGAACAAAAGGATAACCACTTTCAGTGTAAGTACTAATCACCCACTACCTTATAAACAGACACGCCATATTGGTTTACCCTCCCTAGATTCTTTCACATTTGTTAAAATGTTTTTCTCTCCTGTAGAAATACCAAATGTGCCAAACCATGTGCGCACGCACAGACACACACACACAAGTGCATGCACACACTGGAAACCTGAGGCCAAAACCCCCCACTGAGAACAACAACCCGAAGAGAAACCAGAAGACGTCGAACATACTAACCCACAAACCATGCACCCCAACCCATATTGAAAACCATAGAAAAAACAACCTATTATCATGGCCTCCAAACTATCCCCGCCCTCAGTACCTACCCAAAAAATGCACATCCTACCAATCATTGACCATTAGACATTCCACTAAATAAACTAACCGTAATGTGTAACAATGATGAGATCTCATCATCACCTTGCAATATAGGTATTTGTATGATACTCTTTGAGCAAAATTGTAATAACCTGAAGATGGCCGTTATGGGCCGAAACAAGTAGTTATTTTCTTTGCTATTAAATACCATCATAAAACATACTACCATAGTTGTGTTTCATGACTGAAATATACCTCACCAGTAGTCTTTCTACACACAACGGGGATGACACACCTCAGGTTTATTATGACATTGCAGTTTTAATTGAGGATACAGCCCATCCATCATACTGTGCCCCATATCATGAGGTCACGTGCTGTTGCTGTTGTGAGGTTCACTTTTGTCTCTGAGTCACTCTGTATCATTGTATTCTGATTGTAGGGATAATCAAGGAAACAGCCCGCCCATCATACTGGGTCCCAGATCACGAGGTCACACACTGTTGCTGTTGTGAGGTTCAGTTCGGTCCCCGAGTCACTTTGCATCATTGTCGTGACTGTGGACAAGGTGTCTGCAAGAACTGCTCCAAGAACAAACGTCCTGTACCTCTTCGGGGATGGGACAACCCAGTTCGAGTCTGTGACTGTTGTCTCAAACAAGACTGATTAATTGTATAAGCAGACAAGAATTGAAATTGCACAAAGTGGGTAAGTAAAATAACTGCAATTAAATGTTTGGCTCCAAGGTTCTGAGGCCAAGAACGGTGTTTTTATGGCACCTACTCCTGTATTGATCTTTTCCAGCACTCTAGAAGTCTAAAGTTTTTGGAACTGGTTTCATTGTGTATTCTGTGTTTTTCTGTTGTGAGTCATGGTTTTATCATTTTTATAAATTTCTTGAAGCCATACAGAGTGCAAGAGATCTGCGTTAACACATTCAGAACGGGCTGGAAATTTTTCATTCAACCTGTACAGCAGTAATGAGCGACCTTTGGGAGTGAGGGCCAAGAAAAGGGGGGGAAAAAAATGTTTGTATTCTACATTATAAATAATACATACATTTTTCAATTATATGTTGTTGTTGATGATAACCCAGTCATAATTTGTGCCAGTACTGGGCCTGTAAAACTTACCTCAAAATTAATCTTAAAAAATCTGAATTAATTGTACAAAATTTAGAACTAATCTTACCTAAAAGTCCCTACTTGTATCCCTTCTGTAATAAATCCTGAGTAAAATTAACTGAGGGCAAAAAGTGATTTTATTTGCATTACATTTTCCAAGTAGAGTATATTTACTCTTATGTGACATGCAACTTGTGTTTACATTGTGTTATGCAAAGCATGTTGTATGGTATATATTACAGTGTGTTTGAACAGTGTTTTGTTATGTAGGCAGATTAAATATTTATTTATTGAATTTCATATATTTTTTTCATGTTTCTGAAATTAGATCCCTTGCCACAGTGCAAAGGTAGAAGGGCCACATTTTGCTCATTGCTGCTGTACAGTGCTGCTCAGAAAGTTGATTTGTTATGCTGTGGTGGACATTGTCCATTATTGCAAGTTTGGTATACACCTGAAGATGAGAGGGGAACCACTTTTCGGAATATGTATATTACTGTTTATATTCCTCAAAGAGTGGACAGTGACCAACTCAATCCTTTGGCACCTTACATTCAGGTATACCCAACATGTAGTAGGACGCTCAAAATGCCATATTTAAGGTGGAGATGACAGCCGTTAGTGGCCTTATTTATGCAGATCTCATTTAAATTCTGATCTCCTGCATGTCACACTGGGCATTTAATTCTGGTATGAAAGGATTCATATTCGTTTAATACCCCTGAGGCTTATTCATTTTACTGTAGAAACAAGGTTTTTCAGAACATGTTAAAATTGCAGTAATTCAGGAGGGTTTTTGTTGTGAATGTTTCCTGAAATTTTCGCTGTTGATAACATGTGAATTATTTAGTCTCTGTAACAGTAACATCTTGAACAAGTGCTAAACACTACTGCACCATGGAAGTTCATAACCGAAGACATTTAAAAGAGGAGCAGTTATATCAGGAGTGTCTGAACACATGTCTCAATGTATCAAAATGGCTCAGATTTACTGTGTTTTCTGAAATGGGTACTATGTGTGCTTCTGATCATGACCACAACTTTCATTATGCTGATTTAATCTTATTGCTTAAAATACAGTTACAGATTTCGTTCAAAGACAACATAAAGAGCTCTTCACATCTTTAGTTTCTTCGACATACAACTCCAGCAGGTTCTCATAATGACATGTATTCTGGAGCTGCAGTATACATAATCTTGTCACATGAATGGTCATATTGCTACTTGTCACACAAGAACAGTCAGCATGTAATTTAATCACAAGAGAGAATGATGAAAAGTGATTTATGTAGGAGATGTAACTTGGTTTTGGAGGTTACATCAAGTTACGTTCTATGCAAAACAGAAGAGCTAAGTGTTTCTTAAAGCTGTGATATTTCTTGTGATGTTGTGCACATTCATTTATACATATGAAAAGTGTAGTGTTACTGTATAATTTTGTGATATATATTATTGTATTGTACTCTTGTACCTTCATTTTATAGAAAAAGAGAGCCTGTAGCATTCCTGAAAAAATTATGGCACATTTGTTAACTGTTCAAAGAGGTGGCATTTAAGATAAAGTGATTTTTACCAATGAAACTTTGCAGGCATGGACAGAGCCTGTTATAGTTTGTGCTTATCTGACAAGTTCTACACTAGCTGGTTTCTTTGAATGATATAATTTTACAACATATGTTACATATAGTTATTTTCTGTAGTGGTTTGGTTTGGTTTCAGGTTATCTATTGGCTTGCAACAGTTTGATCCCCCTATTATTATTATTATTATTATTATTATTATTATTATTATTATTATTATTATTATTATTATTATTATTATTATTATGATGATGATGCTCATGCCCAAGACTTGAGTACTGTTTCTTTAAGAATTTTTTTCCAGCTAGATAAGCTTATACTCACTAAACCGTTATTGACGTAGGGAGGAAGAAATGTTGGTTGTTTCAAAATACAGCATGTACAGAAAAGATTGCTCATACTTTGAAGGGCTGTATTTCATTAAATTACAGCTTACATTGAAAAGTAATTTTATTGGAGCAAAATTCACTCATTAGAGTTTATTATTTTCCTTTATTTTATGAGGTTGGTGTTGCAAATACTGGCAGTGATATGGTAGAGTCTGAATTATACAACCAGGCCTTATTTTGCTCTGGTATTAGGGCAACCATTCAAGAGAAAGCATGTGTTAGACCTTTGTCTTTTAACAAATTAATTGTAATGCCAGTTATTTCTCAGTAATGTGGTGCTGTTTTGCAATTCAACCAAAATATTTTGGATGCCTTAAATTTGAGGTATGATAGATTTTCTTTGGATTAAGTACCTGCTCAAAAATTGGGAGATATACAGTCCTTGACAAACAGGATATGCAAGTGATTTATGACTGATGTGCACTGTATGCCCGATAAGCTGAACTGCATTCCACTTAATGACATTTAGAACAACATGTCCACCAACACCATAATTTTTGGTCCCATTTTAAAGAATGACTGTTTGACAATTGTAATTTAAAAAGCATAAATTTTAGAAGATTTTATTTCTTTTAGTATACAGCTTATACACAAGTGTATGTTAGTCCTTGAAAAGGCTGTTTGCAAGATCAAGAATCTTAACACAATTTCCAGAATCCCTGGACTTCAGTCAGAGATTGTTTTTTTCTTGGTATGGTCCCATATAGGTATCAAAAGTAATGTTAAGTTATCTTTAATATTAATTTCAAAGTCATGTTCAATTTGTAAGGAATTTGTGCCAAGCTGATTGTGACCTTTGGTTGAAGCTCTGCAATTCTGGACACTGTGTTAAGGCTCCAACTAACGTGGTACTTCATGTAGTGATAGAGTGTATCGAACAAGAGAGAGAGAAAGTGGAGAAAAATTTTGTCAACAATGTTTTTTTTTTTTTGTGACAATAAAATTGTCTGCATTCACATTCACACAAGGAACTTTTAAATCAGGATGATAGTTAACATGACGCCATGTAAAAATATCAGAATATCCGCTTCCATCAAACTGCTGACCTCACCATCTTTTGAGATGTACAATCGAATTAGAACTGCACATTTTAAATGGATATTTGTGTGAATAAAACATGATAAAAAGAACTTGTGCCAGTTTGGTTACTCATACATACATGTTTGAGTTTCATTAGTTTCCTACCACTTGTCTGTCAGCAAATATGGATACTCAACCCTTGAAGATGAGGAGAGTGTGTTGTCTTGAAATGTTGGGCAGATCACCCACTGACATGGTGTCATATCCCAGAAGTTTGGAATCCTCAGCTACATTGCTGCAAAAACCTCCAAACTAAAAGTAAACCATATTTCTTCTAAATTATGGGTACATATTTGTGTCTCTTTTTTAATAGCTGTCTTACATAAATAATTGTAATTAGTATAAAATAAACACCATCTACTGACAAATACAAGGAAATTACAGATTGGTGAAAATTGAGCTGCCACATGTACATTTACATCAATTCTGATTTCAGATGTAGAAAATTGTAAGCACCTATTTTAGGCTTTTGGGCTTTTAGGCTTGTTGGTTTCTTACTTTACCTTATGTAAGCACCTAATTCATGATGCATAAAATGTGCATTTATGTGACCCCTAGAAACACCTGTCTGACTGTTTGCTTTGAGATACATCAAAAACATTCTTTTCTATGTCAACACATGTGATTTTAAGCACATACAGTAACTTATCCCAGCACCATTGCAACTGTTATTCCAGACTTGCTGAGCAGAATATTGAGAAATATTGTATGTCTGCTGAAATACTGACAAGCAGGAAACGGCATGACACTGAACTGTTAAAGTAAAATTGTCCCTGTCCGTGCCACAAAACATAATAGTGGTCAGCTTCAGCCCCTGGTTGCTTTACCCCCCCAGGAAATGAGAGTGGAGGTACTCATTTTAAACTCCTGGAGCATATTTTGAACTTCGTGTGATGTTTCTGAGTGCAAATCCAACATTTCATGAAATACAGTCCTTCAAAATGTTGTCCCTCTGTTTTCTAAATTTGTGTGTTTTTTGTGTAGAGTTTGAATGGTTTCAGAAGTGTCAGGATAAGTAAATAGCTTCTGAGGATTTTGAAATTTAAGGTCTGTTTCTAGGACACCTTGTACCTGCTTTATATGTGGTGTGTGACAATTGCAATGGGACATTGTATTGCAGCCATCGTGCAACATGTGGCCTTTATTTTTATTATGAATGTAGTGTTTTATACACTACCTGGTAGATAAAGAAATAATCCTCGTCAGCAACCACATGTAATAGGAAACACAAGTTACTGCATAACTTTTATGTGAATAATTTTAAGTGCTTCAATCTTCTAGTTATATGATGACTTTATACAATTTTTTCATTCTCAGTGATATTTATTCATGCTTTTAGTATGATATGAATTTACTAATGATGTAAAAGTGTGTATTGTAGCATATCATTCATGCTTCTGGATTTAATTTTAGAGGTTCCCAAGTATTTAAATATAACCATGGTCACCTTTTGTGTTTATGTATTCTGATATGGATAGAGGTCTTATCTTAGTAGTATCAGTTTAAATGGCAGAAGGAATTGTATTAACTCTTTTGTCAGTTGTTGCAATTGAGTTTTCTGGTTAGCAGATACAAGTTAATTGTAGTTACCAAATGTTGGTGTAGGATTGAATACATTATACAGTCAGTACATGGGAAACTGGAAGGAACATTATGATTCAGAAGCCTTCTTGGCTGCCCAGTAGTCAGTGAATTGGCCAGTAAATTTCTTGTGTTATATGGAACCTAGGGCCTGCTAATGGGTTATCAGCCAGGTGAGTCTGGTCACCCTCAAATGTCTTGTGTTTAAGTTTTGTTGGTCACCCTCGTATATCTTGTGTTCAGTCTGATGTTTATTGGAACATGCATCGTTGTAATAAATGAAGAATAAAAAACCAACTAGATGCCACTTATTATTTTATTGTGCTTCTTATAGGCTCAACATGTTTCGGGCATTACTATGCCCATCATCAGGAGCTCGTGACTATGATGTTGATTACCACATTGGTCATTTCATTCTTGGTTTGCTGTAGGTTGGAGGTTAGGTGCAGGTAGGGTGGAGTAGTGTCTGGGATGCAGGCTGAAGTCACGAGCTCCTGATGATGGGCATAGTAGTTCCTGAAGCATGTTGAGCCTATAAGAAGTACGATAAAAAAAATAATAGGTGGCATCTAGTTGGTTTTTTATTCTTCAGCTATCTTGTGTTCAAGTTTTGCTGCTTAAGTTTTTCCAGAAAAGCCAATAAATTGTGAGGTCGTATGTAACTTACTGGCTCTTTATGGTGAGCATTTTTAGAACCCAGCTACACTTACAAGTTAGTTGACTACCACATGTTGTCTGTGTGCAGCTTCTCTCATTCAATACATTTGCAGCTACTCATTATGTCTGGTGGCTGTTTGTGCCGCACCATAACCAAAGAAGTGCAGTTGTAGCACATACTGTTCATATTTGCAACATTCGGTAAGGACCCTCACATTAGTGAGTTTAATCAAATTTCATTGAGAAAAGGTTCCTCTTAAATAGGTGTATGGAAAGACAGAAAGACATAGGATTTACTTCATGTATGCAGGACATGCGTAAAATCATGAGGCGGTGTCAATAGCAGGCAGATTCATGCCCAAGAATGAAGAGGTAGGTCTTCCAATGTTCGCTTGAATTAATGTTTTGTAGAGAACAGATGACATAAACATTTTTGGAAAAAACTGGCTCTTAGAATTGTTAGATTTCTGTTACCATTGCTGCCTTACTTGAACATGATTATCCACTTCTGTGTTTTTGTGAGTTGCTACATTGTAACGGGTGTTTTTTGCAGTACATTTCATATGGTGTACCGCCTGTCACTCAGGATTCCATCATTACCACTGCCCCCATTTCCACTCAACTGAAGAGAATTATGTTGAAAATTGCATACTGACTTTTTAAATGGGCCATAAAATAGTTTTATTTGAGATTTGCTCCCCAGATGGAATTATATTGTTGGAGACATATGGTGTCAAATAAATATTAATTAAACTTGTGAGGTGCTTTGTTTTTCTGATGTAATGCCAATAAGCTTTTTGGTATGAGGGCCAGATTGAATATAGCATTTGTGTATGAGGTGCACATATGTCTCAACAAAAGCAATTTACAACCATTAAATTTTAGACAGCTAGGGACATAAACAAATTAAAAATTTGCTAATCTTAATTAAATGTAAGGGTTTGCAGTACCCGTAATTTGCAGATACCATAATGATATGTTCCACAGCATTCACAGGTCACTCAGTATACGAGTATGTTGACTGTGTTACTGCAGAGTTTTTGTTACAGACTATACAAAATTGGCCAGCCATTTTGTGAGAGTTATATCTGGTATAAGAACAAAACATTTTGAAAATACAGTGTTCTACAAGGTTGTACCATGTGTTTAACATTTTAATGTATGTACCATGCATCTTGTACAGTTTATTATTCAGGCCAACAAATGCACAACATATATGTTATTAATATTTTATATATCTTAGGCACCTCTACATTCTTTTGTTTTTTTTTTTTATTATTCATTTATTTAGTATTCTAGAGATCCATTAGAGTGGATACAGAACTTGTCATTAGATAACAACAGGCACATTACAAAATGAGTCTCGACAATAAGATTCATATAATAGTGATTTGTGATTGTAATGCATAAGTAAGACAAATCAAGTTTGTACAAGGAAATGTGATCAATTCAGAATATACAATCAATGAAATACTTACAAATGTACCTAGACAGAACTTAAAAACAATTCAAGAATACTTACACAATGCACATAGAATCTTAAATCAACATATCACTATAATGAAATCCTGTGATACAGTTCTTAATTCACGATTGACTAAGGTACTCTTCAGTTGTGTAAAATGAGTGTGTAAAAATTTTTTAGAGTAATTTTTTTTTGTTACCAGCAACATTCTTAATCTCTTAGGGTAAATTATTAAAAAATTTTGTCCCCGAATAATAAGCTCCTTTTTGATAAATGGTTAAGTTTGCTTGAGGAAGGTATAAATTATTTCTTTGTCTGATGTCTAAATTGTGATTTTCATTGTTTTTTAGGAAAAGATTTTTGTTTTGAACCACAAACATTAATAAAGATAACATATATTATGATGTCAAAGGCAAAATTTGTAATTTCTTAAGTAAGTTTCTACACAAAACTCTGTTCCCACATCCTTCCATGGGTCCAATAGCCTTTGTTTGTATTCTCAAAATTATGGAGCTATGCGACGAGTTTTCCCAAAATATAATTCTATAGCTCATAACCGAGTGAAAAAAAGCGTAATAAATCACTTTTAATGACGAAGCAGACTTGTATGGTTTGGCATTTCTAATTATGTAGCAAGCCTTACTTAACTTTTGTATAATTAAGTCAATACGATTATTCCAAGACAAAGTATCATTCATTGTCACCCCCAGGAATTTTGTGTTGGAGCTGTTGGTGATAAAATTATTGTTAAAGCCTATTTTTAAATTTACTGACATATTTCTTGTAGTTGTAAAGTGTACGTAATTTGTTTTATTAAAGTTTAAAGATAACTGGTTTGCTCTTAACCATTTATTTAAAGTTATGAAAACTATGTAAATGTTTTTGTTAAGATCTATTAGCTTAGAGTGAGCAAATAAGATACTAGTATCATCAGCAAAAGTTTTATTTATAATCTTGGGTAAGTCATTTACGTATATATATAAAAGAAAAACTAGAGGGCCCAAAATAGAATCTTGTGGGACTCCATGTCTTACTTTAGCCCAATTTGAAACTTTGTTACTATTCTCGCTGTCATTATATGTTGCTGTTCTACATTATCTGTTACCCAGATAAGATTGGTACAGTTGAAAATCCTTGTCACTGATTACATAGAATTTCAATTTAGATAATAGAATATCATGATTAACACAATCAAAAGCTTTCTCTAAATCACAAAAAATCCCTCCTACTAGCAGTTTATTGTTCATAGCACTTAAAATCTCAGTTGTTAGTTTATAAGTTCCTCAGTCCTACTCTGAAACCATATTGTTCAGTGCTTAATATGTAATATTTGGTGAGGTGCTTTAAAATCCTTCTCTGCGTTACCATTTCAAATATTTTTGAAAATGATGTTAAGAGTGATACAGATCTGTAGTTAGATACTTGACATCTGTCATCATTTTTATGTAGTGGTCTTATTATTGCATATTTTAATCTTATCAGGAAATACACCCCAAAAAAAAGCATTTTTTTACATATGTAATTTATTGGAGAACTTATGAAAGAGCAGCTTATTTTTAGGATCTTTGTGGATGTCTCGTTGTACCCATATGAGTTTTTTGTTTTGAGGGATTTTATAATTCAGTCTATTTCTTTTGCTGTTGTATATTTACATTCCATACTTGGGTAAGGTTTAGTGAAAGCATGTACCATGAAATGGATACGACTATCCATATTATCGTTATCATCATTAAAAAGATTATTTTTTACTTAGTCTCTTAACATTTTCTCTGATAGCAACAAAACACTCATTAAAAGTTTCAGGGATAGTTTTTTGATCAGTGATTATTTTACCTTCAACTTTTAGTGCTTGTATTTCACTTCTTTTTTTATTTCTTCCAGATTGTTTATTTATAATACCCCATGTGGTTTTAGCTTTATTATGGGAGTTTAGAATTCATTTGTCATGTTCCATTCTCTTTGCCTTTCTTATAACCATAGGCAGTATTTTAGAGCACTCTCTATAATAAGAGGCAAGAGTAGCATTATTATTTTCTTATGTTTATTGGACCGTGCATCACTGTGATAGTTGAAGAATAAAAGACCAACTTGGTGTCACTTGCTATTTTATTTCACTGCTTATGTGCTCAAGATGTTTTGGACATTAGTATATCCATCACCAGGAGCTTGTGACTGTGCTGCTGAATTACCATATTGGTCGTTATGTTCTTGTTTCGGTGTGTGTTGGAGATTCGGTGTGGTTGGGTTGGAGTGGTATCTGTGTTGCAGGCTGAACTCCAACCCAGCCACACCGAATCTCCAACACACAACAAACCAAGAACAAAACAACCAATGTGGTAATTCAGCAGCACCTGATGATGGATATTAATGTCTGAAACGTGCTGAGCACATAAGAAGTGAAATAAAATAGCAAGTGACATCAAGTTGGTCTTTTATTATTCTTCAACTAACATTATTATTTTTCTGTAATTCCTTATACAGTTCTCTTTTATGTGTGCAGTAAGTTATTATTCCTGGTGTAATCATTAATTTTGATTCATTTTACTCTTTACCTGAATTAAGGGAAAACTAGAATAGTAAATTCTTAGAAAAATATTTAGAAAAGAGTTAAAAATCTTATTAACATCATTCCCATCAAATACCTGTTACCACGTTTCATGACTTAATTTCAATTGGAAATCTACTATGGTATACGTACTGATTTTTTCTTTTGATGTAAGTATGACATTCCTTCCCCCCCCCAATTGCTTAATATTAATACCTGGGCATCATGATCTGAGAGTCCATTTGTAAAGTGGTATAGTTCATATTTTCCAATGGCGAGTGTGTCAATGAAAACATTGTCGATGGCCGATCCACGAATGTAGGCCAAATCTAATAGGAAATTCAACTATACCCACAAGATTATAAGAGTGCAGTACAGCATCAAGTTGGCTCCTTTGATTAATATCAATCAGATAATTTACATTTATTTACATCACCACATATGATGATGTTATATTTGTTATTATAGAGTTTCTGCAAAATCAAGTCTAATCATTTAAAGAAATTTGTAAAATCACCTCTTGGAGATCTGTAAATAGCCAAAATACATAGTCCAGTAGGATTGCCCAAGCTTCAGTGTCTTTATCTATATTGTACTCATCAATATTTACCATGTTACATTTCAGTTTCTGTATACAAATATACTGACACCACCTTTAAGAAAAGTTTTCCTACAGTTGCTGGCCCCTAATGAGTAATTAGTTAAACGAATCAGCTGTAGTTCGGATTCACTCAGGTGGTGTTCCGATAAACATAGAATGTGTGGGAGATCATGATGTAGGTGACAGTATAATTCATTAGTTTTGTTACCTAGGCCTCTAATATTCTGATGAAAAAGTTTTAGAGATTTATTTCGTGGAGCCTGACTGGAATCTTTGATTTTCCCATCCTTTTCTGTCTTGCCTGTTTTTTGCTGGTGGCTGTCCACAAAAAATCATCTCTTCTTGTTACAGGTATCTTTCAACATCTTCTTGAAGCTATCACCACTGTCTCCTTTTCTTGTTGTCTGCTGTTATTATCTTCTGCTTGAACACTATCATTCTGGTTTTCTGTGGGGTCTCTTCCTTCCCCAACTCCATTTTTAGCTTCCCCTGGGCCTTGATTGTCTTTGTTTGTATCTTCTTTCTATTTTGTGATGATTGATGTTTTTTACACACCTTTAATATATCTTTTATGGCCTCTACTATTCTTTTTGCCATCAATTGTTTCCCCATTGCTTTCATATGCTGACCGTGTTTTGTGAAGGCTCTTTTATCCAAGATGACCTTCATTACTTAAGCATTTTCATGAACTTTCATATGCTTCCTTATTATACTGTTAAACCTTTTCACCTCCTTATTTACACTTGAGTCCTGTATTAAATCATACCTATGAGGGATTTCATTAGTATGATATTAGTATGCTTGTTTGTCTCAACAAAACTCTGTATCCAGCTAATACCGAGTTTTGTTTCATTTTTTCCCATATCCTTTGAGCCTCCCCATACTACTACCACATCTTGTTTTGATGGCGGCTGTATATCTGTTTTTGCAGGGGCAGTAATGGTATTTAACCCTATACCTGGATTTATGAATCCTTGACCTCAAAATCTTCATCCAGGTTTGATTTTATTTCTGCTGCACAACCTTGTGTATGGCTGTCACCAATTACTATGATCCTATGTTTCTTTTCCTTCTGTTTGTTTGTTTTCCTCTGTGTCTTATCTATCTTCATTTCTCATCTCCAGCTCATGTGTCTTCATTGGTTAATGTGCCATTTGTTCATCTTTTCCCCTGTTTCTAAGTAGTTCATACTGGTTTATTATTACAGGAATTTTATAATATGAAGCATGATTTACAGTAGGAGTTTTTTTGTGTCCTCTTTTCATGGTTTTTCACTGTTCTGTACAGCATGAGCTGATGTTTGATTTCAAAATTTTATTTGATGTAGAGTCTTCTTTTCTTCTGCCTATACTCCTACCAGCCACAATATGGGATCATTTTATCTTTACGTGTAACTTCTTTGTTGGATCACACTGTATGTTCTTCATTTTCACAATGTCACCATTACACTGCCTAGCTCTTGATTCCATCCCGATACTCACTTCATTTCTAAGCAAATGCTTCATTGCTTGTGCATGTGCGGCCCCCAAACAAGCAACTTCCACCTGTTGTATTTATTAACATTTTACAGATCGTGTTTTATCATTCAACAATGATCATGTGAACATTTAAATCTACTAATTTTACTGAGTTGTAATTTTAATAACCTTGTAACTTTAGCAAAGTAGAAGGTTAAGACTCCCTGAAGATGATGCAGATGCACTGAAACATGTAGGAGTGCTTACGATATATAAAATATTATTAATATATATGTTTTGCATTTGTTGGTCTGGAGAATAAAATGTATTTAACATTTTACATGCAGTATAGAGCATCAGCAGCCGCATTGGATATGACCAGTGTGTTATGACCTCTCGCATTTGCACATTTTAGCATTGGACAGATGCAAGAAGAATAATGTAATTTTTGTCAACTTTGTTTTAGATTTGAACATCTTGATAATATGAAAAGTTTTTACACTTCATGTGGAAAACATAAGCAGCTTATCTTGAAACAAGAACATACCGAAGTTACTTGAAACATATTTTGAGATAGTACTTATGATCATCAATACATTGCTTAAAATATGCTTTACATATGCATGTGTAACAAAATTACAGCTCTTTCATTTTGTGGGAATGAGAAAACTATCAGAAGTGTCTGAACCACAGACTGTTCAGGGAAAAAACACAGTCATTCTCGAGAGATAGGAATTTAGTATAGTAGGATTATTTCCATAAAGGCCATGTCACCTTTTTATGGCCTTCAGTATGAGTCTCAACCACCAGCAGCTTGTCAGTTAATAATTGTGTAGCCTGACCTTACAGCCTTGCTACTTAGTCATGCAGTGAAGCTGTAATGTGTGCACTGGCAGTAGTCTGATGGTACACCCATGTCTGTGGTTGCCAACTCTCATTATCTCAGCCAGGGCTGGTCAACATTTCCTGTGCCTAATGCCAGAGGCTTTATTAAAATTATCATAGTATTCACATACTGAAAAATTCCTGAGGCATTACAGTAACTTTAACATTTCAGTTGATGTATGTGTTTTTGAGAATGTGCCATACTTGTGCTCTGATAAGAGTTTACTCCTTCTGCAATAAATAAATGACAATAATTAGGCCTTTTAAATCCAGAAACATGAATGTCTTTCACGCATGATATATGCAATTCAGTAAATTATTAGGCACATACTGTATGACCTTTGAAACTGGAAGTATAGTCATAAGTTGTTCTCGAATTGTGAGAAAAGTGTAGTGGTTTTTATTCTGATTTTATTTGTATACTCGATGCAGCCTTTAACAGAAATGAGTACCAGGGGTATCTCCTGGGGGATAAAGCTGGCCAGTGCATAGGGCTGATGAACTTACCACCTTCATGTGCCTCAACCTCTTGGACCCCTAGGGGCCTTTCCAGGCCTGTAACGGGATTGCTTTTATTTGCATAGATTAGGTTAATGTACACCTGTTTTGTACTTAAAGGAAGGATGATGTGTTAGGTTCACTGAAAGTGATGCAAGATGTTGTTCAAAACAATTCAAGCACTCTGCACAGAGCGGAGGTAATTCTTGCTTCAGAAAGAGAATATGCAGGATATTTAGATAGTTGCATGTTTTTAGGTTCTGTAACATTATTGTTTAGTAGCTTAGTCTGCTACAGATGTACTGTGTCTTACTTCACAATTCTGTTCATGGTCTGTACTACTCTAACATGAATAATTTTCCTTTGTAGAATTCAATAGATGATATTTTCTAAGAAAACGAAGTGTGTAGCTATTGATTTATATGAACCAGTAATAATTATCATCAGCTTGTCTCAACTTTTATTACATTTTATTTATTTTTTACTAAAAACATTTAGGCTAACTGAAGTCACAATACAGGCAGCTATGCTGTGTCCATGTAGCACACGTGGACAGCCTTCATTAATGATCGTTTCTAGGTCACAGTTACTTTTAAGACTACCTTTTGTATATCATAAGAGTGAAATATGTGACATGAGATTTTTTTTTCTCATTCGTAAAGTGAATGCCTTCTATTAAACCAGTCTCTGTTATAGTATGTATGACCCCTTTTTGTGTAGTGACTCTCATATTCTGCATGGTGATAATCTAATTTTGCACACTTCCAGATTGTCTTATCCTAAAGTAATATTTCATCATATTTTCTGTTTGGAATTTTCCCAGTTTCCTCAAAGATGTACAATAACTATGTTCAGAAATGTTTCATTTTCACTGTTTTTTATTATTACATTTCTTTTTGTATATTTCTCGAAGCATTTGTAGTCAGAAGCACCCTAACATTCATTTACCACATTTTACACATAATTGTATATTTCATTTGTACATGTGAAATGAGACATAAAATACATTGTTATGTGTTAGTACTGTCGAGTCCTAACAGGAAGTTATGGGACAAATTTATGACCCTACTAATTTCTGCACTTTCAGTCCTGAATTTTTTTACCGCAAAATATATTACTGTCTTTCACTGAAGTCAATAGGGTTCAGTCTTCACCTTCACACCATATTTTTCTGAACTCCATTTCAATATGCAGGCCTACCATGATGTTTTCTGTTCAAAATGCTGTATTTCTTAGTTCCTACTCATCTGATTCTTTATGAATTAATCACCCCAACAGTTTTCATTCCAGAGTACAAATTAAAAAAAAAAAAGACTGTTTGAAGAAGATTAATACTGTTAATCTTCTTACATCTGCCCGTGGGGAACTGCAAGGAGGCAGTTTGGTGAAAGATCGTAGAGTACATACAATGTGTCACTGACCCTACAGCTGTCATGTGAATAGAATAGATTGTGCATGTCTTGAACAAAAGTATCCTGGGGATAGCAGCTAAAGAAACTGAAACTTGGTATGATCATCATGACACTACGGGCCACTTACCAACTAATTCCATGGAGCAGAGTCCCTAAAGTTACTTATCTAGTCAAGAAATTCCCTGCATTTTATGAAACCGTAAGTTTTATTACTGTGTTCACAAGAGCCCTTCACAAGGTCTCTTTCCTGAGTTATACGAATCCATTCCACACTCTTATCTTATTTGGTTTACATCCACATTCATATTATCCTCCTGTCTATGCCTAGATCTTCCAGATGGTCTCTATCCTTTAGTTTTTTCCACCAAACCCTTGTATGCACTGCTATCCTGCACATCTCATCACTGACCATCCAAAGGATATTTGGAGAGGAGTATAAATCATGAAGCTCCTCATTGTGGAACTTTTTTCCCAACCTCCTGCTACTTCCTCTCTCTTAGGTCCAAATATTCTGCTCACTGTGCAGTTCTTGAATGCCCTCAGTTGGTCACATGAATGGTGCAAATGTGTTTGTGCATGCCATAGGGGTTTATGGAGAGAGCAGAAGTATAGCTTCACTAATCCTTACTCTTGCCACTAGTTGGAAGAGAGTGGTCAATTTTGCACCCTGGTCATATTATTCCAGGGGAAGAGCACCTAGCATCCATTGAAGTGGAGGTTGAATGAGTCCCATAGCTGCTTTTGGCATCTTGGAGAAGAAAATCTTGCCCTGCTTGGAATTGAACAATGATTCCTGGGTTGTCTAGTAGTGTAGTCACTATACAGACTACACTATCCCAGCTTCTCAGTGTGTGTTCTTCCCTTAATGGGAGGAACAAACAAGCAAACTTACAGGTTTGTACATTTCATACAGCAGACAGGAAGAGAAAGAATTTTGGCACCCATACTTTATAAATTTCATTTCCTATTATAAGTAATATTAGCATGATAACAGTGTGGACTTCCATGGTGGGAGCAGTATTAACGTCACTGAAAGTAGGGTTTTGGAATTCTAGAGTGACAAGAAAATATGCGGCTTGTGTTATGGCCCCACCCCATATTGAAAGCAGCTGTTTAAAGTTATGAATTCAGTTTTTAGTATCATTGCAGTAATTAATGAATCGTTGACATGAGGCATGTTTGCTTTGGTATGGAGATAGGCTATAAACATATCTGCACATGCCATAATACCATCATTTCTAAAACGGCCTTTTAAAGCCTAGTGGTAACCATATGTTCTTCTGCTGTAACATTCAGGATGTCTGCATTTTGTTGCCCAGAGTGCATTTTTGTACACTTTCATTCTTGCAATAAGTGCAGTTTATTTCCCTAAATAACATTAAATGGTTGGTCTTTTTGATGGACGTGAACTGTGTTCTTTGCGAGGCAGGAACTGCAGTTTTATATAGTTTAGATGATTGCCATTCATGTGGGTGTACCATAGCTCAGGTCATTAGCTGCCAGCCTTTGGCCATGGAGGCCTTGGTTCTGTTCCAACCAGTGCACATGAGAGTTGTTGTAGACAAAGTGGCACTAGGACAAGTTTTTCTCCAAGAAGGTTTTGCCTATTACTAGTATCATTCCACTAGTGTTGCACTCTTCTTCATCATAACACTACTCTCTTTAGAAAGACAAACAGGCAAAGCCTGGGAAATATCAAACAAAATGATGCTCTTCCAGATACTGAGGAGCACTGGACAGAAACATGCCTTCACACCAGTCCTTAAAGACACAACCAGTTGAGATAAAGCACAGAAGGGAACACAGAATTGTAAAATTTTAATTTATATTTTATCATAGTATCACTGTATACATTGGAGCATTTGAGGTATTATTCATTCTTTGTAGGACTTCTTGTTCAAGTTGATCTTTGCAAACTTGGGGTGATTTATTTTCCACAGCATATATATGAGGGACAGGAATATCGATTGTGAGGCAAACTGGGACCTGGCAAGTACTCTAGTAGTATACAATTGAAGGTAAATTATCTATTCTCGTTACTTTGGTTAGGTTTGTTTGAAACTGTCTTTAATGGTGGCTGAGTCACTATTTTTTAAATAGTCCTCTCATATCCTCTCCTTCCCTCTTGTGTTCCAAACTTATTACAGTACCTAAAAATTTCTGGATACTGACCAGTTTAGGAATAGTGGCATGCAGCTGTCCTAACAGACTCCCAAGAAATGGTAGCAATTTGCAGTTTCACACGTAAATTCCAGGTATATTTTGATCTGCCATAAAGTTGAAAAGACATAAAATTCTTATGTCAGTGCCATATTTGTCTATTTTATGATATTCACAGACTCAGGAATATTAATGTCATACAAGATAATGTGCTGCAATGTTATATTATATGATTACTGGGACAGGGATGTGTGATACTTCTCCACAGTATTAAGGGAATGAAATGCAGGGTAAATATAACCCTTAGTGAAGTGGAAACGTACGTTACAGTTAGGTAACAAAACTTTGTATGGTATGTATATGGATTATTAAATGCTATGTTAGAGGTGTGGTACAGGACCATTATTGTGCACAATTTAATGTTAGTATATTAATAACCAGGTGGGCCGGTATAGCAACTCACTACGGGCTGGACGGTCCGGAGATCGAATCCCATGGCGGGCGAGATTTTCTGCCCCTGTCCAGACCACCCCTGGGGCCCACCCAGCCTCCTGTACAATGGGTAGCGGGTGTTTCCCAGGGGTAAAGTGGCCGAGGTATGGCGTTGACCACCCACCCCTATCTAGCGCCAAAGTTAAAGAAAGAGTACAGCTATACCTCTACTCCCCCTCTGGGCCTACAAGGCCTGTTCTGGGGTGAACTTTACTGTACCTTTTTATATTAATAACCAGAAATGCACCATTTTGTGACTGGAATTGGTTGAATTAACTGTGCATATCTTTTTATCAAAACAACAGTCATGTCTGATTTTTCAGTTACTGTCATTCAAATCTGACCTTTCTTCATGTTGTGTGATGGTTACTGTTACCTGTTCACAGTCTGACCTTTCTTCATGTTGTGTGATGGTTACTGTTACCTGTTCACAGTCTGACCTTTCTTCATTTTGTGTGATGGTTACTGTTACCTGTTCACAATCTGACCTTTCTTCATGTTGTGTGATGGTTACTGTTACTGTTACCTGTTCACAGTCTGACCTTTCTTCATTTTGTGTGATGGTTACTGTTACCTGTTCACAATCTGACCTTTCTTCATGTTGTGTGATGGTTACTGTTACCTGTTCACAATCTGACCTTTCTTCATGTTGTGTGATGGTTACTGTTACCTGTTC
>Ga0123355_10004463_pt1 | contig 20352 bp, 14 predicted proteins | sample TergutEmb28metaG_3_FD_89872 | JGI IMG/M metagenome (GOLD analysis project Ga0123355, IMG submission 89872) | Embiratermes neotenicus P1 segment gut microbial communities from Petit-Saut dam, French Guiana - Emb289 P1 | ecosystem: Host-associated > Arthropoda: Insects > Digestive system > Gut ...
CACCCCCCAAAAAAAAAAAAAAAAAAAAAAAAAAACTTTTGTCAACAAGCGTTTGAAAGCCTGGATATACATAGGAAGTAAATATTAGACAGTAACATTCAGATTTTATGATGTCAATACACGAAGTCTTGTTTGGCAAACCATTAAGACTGGAGCACACTGTAACCAGCTAGGCAAAGTACATATAACGTAACATTGTGGCACGTGTACATGGTGTTTGTATCCCCTTGGCTGGCCTAACAGCCTGGTACAGTACCATTTCACGCGAAGAGAGCGCGCTCGTATGGCTGTTTAATGTCGCCGGCAACAGTAAACCTACGTAGGTCTTCTTGTAAACTACCCGATTTTAGTCGAATTTGGATTTTCTGGGCAGATTTCCATTGAAGTCTTCATGAAATTTCGCAGAAATCCGTCTATTGGGAGCCCTGCTGATGCTTGCGGACAGACGGACAGACTAAGTCTGATATCTGTTCACCTATTTTGTGTCTCCAGCAACAATAAAACGTGCTTAGGTCTTCACGTAAAGTCCCCGGCATTTTTGCCCGATTTAATCAAATGTGTATTTTCTCTTTCATAAAAGTTGTGTTTTCTTCGACTGTGCAGCCTGAAGGCAACCATCGTGATTCCATCCGAATCTGTTCCAGATTCACACGTAGATAATTTCAGAATTTTCGAAACTAACAACTTTTAATGGCCTTTTGAAAATACGAGCTGCCCTCCATTTTTCTGGGGCTTGACCCAGTTAGTTTTGCGACCATAGGTAGTGAAATGTATGTATCAGAATACTGACCCTGTGCGCTGAGAATATATTCGGCCAAAAAGCGGTTGTTTAGTATTCAACAGTTGGCAGTGATCTCTTGCGACAGGTGGGGGTAATCTGTGAGAGGTTAAAGCACTGTGTTTGCTGTGAAGCGCAAATCGTTCCGAATAGACACGAAAAATGTAATAGATTATTATGTTGAATATGGTACGTACGTAGCTACAAGACGGCATGTCATGTCCAAGTGTTCCTACTCACGGCAGTTTTCTTCACTGTTTTCAGCTACGAAAGTTCGTGCGCCAGTGTCCCACCAACTGCAATTAATACTGTAAGTTCCACTCTCTTCCACCGGAAGGAGTTCATACTTGAGTGCGTCTTGATTTTCGTACAGGAAGCGAATATGAAAACTGTAATCAATAACTGTGTATTTTGAAGCGTGCAAATCATTTAACTACGGTTAGGTGACACTTAGAAAATTCTAGGTTGCTGAGAACTGAGTTTGAAAATAAATTTTAAAACACAGATGCGTTTTGTGTATGAGACAGAAAAATGTTATCCATTAACTTTATTATCTCTGTGAAATGGAGAAGGCTGCCCTTACTTGATTTGAGCGGTAAAATACCTTGCTCGAGCTTGTGGAACTCGACACAGAAAGGTTTGGGAATAGTTGATAACAATGGAGAAGTAGGCCAGTGACAGGTCAGACCTCTCCATATTCATTTCTTGTAAGTATCTTCTGAAAAGAGCGAAGTAAAACACTAAATACAATGGGAAGAATTTTAACAATTGCAAGTTCTGGTTCCGTTTCAGGCCACTCACTGTTTGGTGGTATTCCTGGAGGATTTGGAAACCATATAGGTGGTCATCCTTTGTCTGGAGCAGCAGCCTTTGCAATGATGGGGGGTCGGAGCGGTTCTAGCAGTGGGTATGGATCTCCCCACCATCCCCCCACTACTGCACCAGGGTCTTACGGAAGTCTTGGCACACTGAGTGTTGCGGCAAGTCAAGCAGCGAGTTTAGGAATTAATCCAGCAAGTATGTCCATAACATTTTTACATACCTTCTTGATTGATTTTTCGTGTCACATGCTGTAACTTGATGACAGGTGAGTGAACTTGATTTCACTCCTGCCTTCATCACCGTAGAGCATTTTCCTGACAGTACTTCTTATGTGTTCCAGATCAAGAGGCTGTTGTCTTTGAAGTTCATGCCTCAGAGGAGGTTTCTCCTCCAAAACTGTTCATGTTTTATAACCCACTTGATTTTAGTACTGTAGGCCACGTCAAGCATCTTATAAAATATGAAGTCCTTTGTTATGTTCCAATATGTCAACTGAAAGAATTGCTGTTGATCCCTCCATTGCATTCTAGGTCTTGTGGAACATGTATAAAAAGTCCTTTTGAAAATATGGTATTCCTACATGCTATAAAAATGGTTGAAGCAATTCTGTAATCTTTGAGTTGTTCATTCACACTGTACATGCCTGACCCTTTCCTGTTTTATTACTTTTCTTGTGGCCTCAAAACAGTATATCTGCCACAGATCTCTGCCAGGTTCAATCCTTTGAGATTTGAGGTTGTCATAGCATTTCTGGTAAAGACTGAAGTAAAGTAATCTTGCAATTTTATTGCAAACATTGAGAGGTTAATTAGATCTGGAATTGCCACAGTTTTATAAAACAATGACAACAGCAATATATGGAGCATTTATAATCCTTGCTACTGGAATTGATGAAGGGATCAATTTTTGTAGTTTTATTTATGAAATTGTTGTTTGCCAGGTGCAGCGTGGTGGACAATGGCTTCTCATTTAGCAGCTCAAGACTATCTAGCTCGACTTCAAGCATCAGCTGCTGCAAGTGGAATTCCCTTTGCAGGACTGTCTGGCACCGAGGGACTGGTTCCAGGATATCCCCTTTTGCCCACACCTCATGGCCAAGCTCATGGTATGCTGGAATGATATAGTCACTGAGAAATATTATTGGTTGTAATGGCAACTGGCCTCTGAACCAAATTAGAAGTTCTGCAGTACCTGTGTATTATTTAGTTTATTTGTATAGATATTTTCCATCATATCTCACTTTGGATATTAACACTGGTCCATACTGGTTTACCCAACCATTCAGGTGAAAATACAAACCTACTCAGTTGGGCCTATTAGACAGATCTAGTCTCTATATTACCATATTCTACCATCTAATTCCAAGCTTTAAGAATGCTGTTTGATTTTACTGTTCTTGTACCTTATGCCATGTTTTCGTTGAGTGTTTCTGTTCATAATTTGTGTGGTCACTATGTGCTGGAATAAGAACTGCTATTATCTACTACGTTCAAGGTACCTGCGAGCAGAACCTTTTTCTCTCCAAATGCAGCTATTAACAGCCTCTGACAACAGTAAAGTAATGCACACATTTCCTTACAAGATCATGTTAAACTGGCTGAGAAGGATGTTAGCACTGAGTGACGTTAGCCCTATTCAAGTTCGTCAGAGGGCAAGCACATATGAACACAGACCACAACCCGAGTTCACTTACGTATGCTGTCTAGTTTGAAGTCTACTGCATTACACATGCATGTTGTAGGATGCTTCCTTTACATTGTAAGGAGAGTTTTGCTTGTGTACCATCATGTCTGTGTATCAGTCATGTTGATAATATGGAACCGGATGAAAGTTTTTCATGAAAGTTGGGGTGTGAACATCATAGCTGTGGAAGGCAACGCGCCAGTCACTGCTGTCATCAGTCATCAGCTTTGGAAATATATTCTTGCAAGCGGTGATGCACATTACGTGCTGCACTAATATTTTCACTTCTACTTGCCATGAAGCTGTAAGCATAACTGTTTACATTCCTAACCCCTAGCATAAGGTGGAGGTGGCTGGCCAGCTTCACACCCCAACCACTTTGCTGCCAGTGAAAAGGCCCCTGGTCTCCATTTAATAGGTGGCCAGGTGTCCCCAGAGTGAGATGATTGGACAGTAGCTGTTGAAATGTACACTAGAGGTTTTTTGTGTGTGGGTAATTTTGAGTGTGGTACTACTTAATTTCCATTTCTGTGCACGGTAATTTTTTACCATCAGTAATACCAGCATGATGGCTGTATAAACTTCTGATGTGGTAGTAATAAGAGTAATATCTAATGATTGTTCCTGAAATCTGATGTGGCAGTAGATTTGAAAAAGTGTGAAGCTTTAGTGATTTTGTGTTTTGTGTAATGTAACGTATCAGCTTTGGTGGTTGTGCAAAATGTGGATTTAATTTTCTTTCAACTTTGGTGGTTGTGCAAAATATGGATTTAATTTTCTTTCTTTGGGTGGATGAAACGAACTTATTAGGCATGTGCAGTTTGGTATGGAGAGGTACGCCACAGACAGCCATATATTGTATATAACATCTGTGGTTGTTTTATAATCACATTAACGTAAGTGGTGTGCAATGTAAAAGAGGATATGCCAAGTTAACCGCTTGTGAAGGTAAGGGAAAGACAAGGTAAATTTATTCATGTTCATATCATGGAGGCATACAAATTCTTAACCTTGGTACTGTGCACAGAAATGTGTCATTTAAATTGTGCTACAGTATTACTAATTTACAGTTCCTGCTAGTTTTACATTATGAATTATGTAGGGTTTGAAGGAAAGAAGTTCTGCTTGACACCAATAAGAAGGATGATACAGATGTCAACAAAGAGAGAGAGAGAGAAATATACATATATTTCTCCTCACCTCAACAGTGCAGGACAGAATAGTAAATTAAATCTCTGAAAATGTGGTAGAGTTAAAATACTTAGGAACACAGTGAAAGCATTAATATTGATACCAGAATAAATATGGAGAATATTTGCTGCCATTCATTTCAGTTATCACATGTCTTCCTGTCTCCAGTATGGAGACATGAAATTATGGAAATGCTTAATTTTATAAGCACACAAGTAATGAAACAGTATGAAGGATGTCGAGATATTGCCTAGAGCAGATCCTGACTCCTACTGCAACTTAATGGTTACAAAGATCTGCACTAGATTGAAGAATATCAGAAGGTTCCAAAAGTGATAGGATTGGATTGGATTTGGAGAAATATGTTCAGTGACAAAGTGCAAGATACTGTGGAAGAACATCTCATCGCAATTGAATGTGAAAGTTGGAATGTGGAAGTGCAATGGAACAGTATCAAGAACTGTCTTTTAGATATAAGTGATTTGGTTGCGAAAGCATGGAGGAAAGCAAGAGAGTCGTGATTTACACAGGAAATTACCAGTAAAATGGATGAACGAAGGAAATGGAAGTATGTAAACAACCGAGAAGGAAGGAAGAACTACAGAAGACTGAGCAATGAACTGAAAGGATACACAGACAAGGCTAAGAAGGAATAGCTTGACAGCATGGTACAAGAGCATGGAATTTCAAAGAACAGGACGTTATCATTTAATTTACATGAAGGCAAAGGATTTGGTTGGATGGAAAACCATGGGGTTCAAACCATTAGCATCGAAGACTCTCAGGGGAGTATACAAATAGATTAGAGGAAGTACTGAAAAAGTGGGAGAATTATATTACAGAGATCTACAAATGACCTACTGAACCAGAAAACATCGAAGTCAAGCCTGAAGACGACGTAGGTGCCAACAAAAAAGGCATTAGTGTTTTGCTAAGTGAAGTGGAAAAAGCTATCAGGTAGGTGAGGCATAAAAGGCTGCAGAAGATGATTACATTCTTGGATATGTACTCAAACTCTTGGGAGGAACTAGTCTCAGAATAGGGACACGACTGATGAACAACATAAATGTAACTGGAAAGTGGCCCAAGGATTTCACTGAAGCTAAAATGATTGCCATAAATAAGAAACCAAAAGCTACAAAATGTAGCCACCATCGCACAATCATCCTCATCGCACATACAACGAAAACAGTAGCGAAAATAATTAGGAGAGGGTTCAAAAGGAAAATTGAGGATGTACTTGGAGATCAGCTGGATTTAGAAGAAGAGAAGGAAGTAGAGGTGCAGTTGAGATGCTCAGAATAATATGAAAATGAACTTCGCACATGGATGAAGAATCATGTGCTGGCTTCATAGAATGGCAGAAGATATTTGATTGTGTGAACTGGACCAAATTAATTCAGATCTTGAAGGAAATTGGCATTGAAAGGTTGAACAGAAAATTGAGCATACATGGATCAGAGTGATAAACTAATACTGGACAAAAGGGAGTCATCAAGTGTGAAAACTGGAAGAAAAGGGTTCTGTTTCTCACCAACTCTATTCAATTTATACAGCGAATACCTAACCAAGGAAGCTCCTGAATGGTCTGAAGGATCCAAAGGAGGAGGTCGAGTAATTCGCACTGTGAATTATGCAGATAACTTTGAACTGGTGGGTAAGGAAGAAACGTGCAACAGGGGATTGTTGAGTCTATGGAATGGAAATGGATGTGAAAAAACAAAAGTGATGAGACTGTTAAGGTAACCATCCACAATACAGATTATGCTAGATCAAAGACAGCTAGATAATGTGGAGTATTTCAGCTGTTTGGGTAACATGGTAACAAATAATGCTAGATGCACATATGAGATTAAATCCAGAATTGCTATGGAAAAAGCATCATCCAACAAGAAGACTCTTTTTACTAGGAAACTGGACTTAAATGTAAATGTAGTGAAGTGCTACATTTTGAGCATAGCTTTTGTGTGGTGCTGAAACGTGGGCACTTCACAAAGTAGATAAGAAATACCTGGGAAGTTTTGAAATGTGTTGCTGGAGAGGGATGAAGAAGTGAAGAAGTCAGGGGAAGGGAATATCGTGTATCCAATGAAATGAAGGATGGCTAACTGGATTGGTCACATCTTGTGTAGGAACTGCCTTCTAAAACATGTTATTAAGGAAAGATTGAGGATAGGTTAGCAGTCATGGGAGGACGAGGAAGAAGATGTAAGCAGGAACTGAATAACTTTAAGGGAATGGGAGGATGCAGGAAATTGTAAAAGGAAACACTAGATGGAAGCCTTTGGAGAACTTTCTCTGAAAAGGCTATGGACCTGTCGTAAGACAGACTAAAGTATAACAGTGACAAACACAACGCAAAGACCAATCTGTTTTTCCACCTGCATGTTTGGCTATATGTAGCCATCATCAGGGAGTCTGCCTAATTGTAGAGGATGTTTCTAAAAGTTACATCAAAGACAACTCCTCAAGACAGCTGACCTGTCAAAAATGACTTAGTGTAACTAGACAATGGTCATATATGCATTTGGCAGTGGTAAACTATGCCTTTATTATGGTACTGCAGAAGGAACCAGTATGGGTATACAAAAACTTGTCTGCAGTTAAGATGGTAATAAAATGCAGAAAACCCCATCAATTACAACAGATGTTTATTATATGTATTATAATTTTGCTTTCATTGTGTTGCGGCTGAAATAGGCCATCATGAGGTAATGCGGATGCCAAAGAAATACTAAGAAGGATTATAGCAATAGTGGTTGTTGGAATTTAAACGAGATATCATTTTTGCATTACAGTTATAGAAAAATAATTGGGAATAATATCTGGGGAAGTGGAGGGAAGATAGTTAAAGGGATTTGTCTTTGAGCTTTCTGCAGTAAAAAACGCTTCTTGTGAAGCAGGAAATAAGGTATGTAATAAAGAGCTTCGTTGTTTACACTCTTCCATAAGTTAGGGAGGTTGAGAGGAGTGGAGCATGTACCATGAATGAGAACGGTACTAAACATATGCAAAGCTATAGTTGAAAACCTTAGGAGAAGGGATACGTGGAAGATGCAGGTACATGTAGGGGAATTATATGAATGTGGGTTTGACAAATATGGTATGAGAATTTGTCTTAGAATTAGGACCATTGATGGACCATTATGGGTATGACAGCTTGTCCTTGGGGTTGAAAAAAAGGGGCAATTGATTAGGTGAATGACTTGATGTCTCGAAACGGATTGCTGCATGGTGTTATTTTACTACAATAAATAACAATTTGAAAAGAAGTATGTTTAATAATTTACATTTTGTTTTCAGTATCAACTAGTAAATCCAGTAGTAAATCAGTGTCTGGCTCAAAAACCACTACAACATCCTCTTCGCTCTCATCACTGTCATCCGTAACAGCAAATATACCCACTGCAAGCTTAAGTAGTCACAGCTCTCATTCACATCACAGAGATCGAGAGAGGGATAGAGAGAGAGAACAGCGTGACCGAGAAAGAGATGAGAGGGACAGGGAAAGAGAGAGAGATCGGGACCGTGAGAGAGAACGGCAAATTTCGCCAATTGTTTCAAGTGCAAGTGCTCACCCTTCTCCAAGCATTATCAGGTAATGAAATAAGAAATACTTACTTCAGTACTCACATCATTTGGTTTTAATACAAGACCTGGAATACTTCTTTGTTAAAGGTAGAAGTGTGTATTGTAGTATAGTGTTATGACCTACCTCATAGGCCTGGTTAACTGTTGGATAATCAGTAGTTCAGACAGACTTTTCATTGTTGAAGAATAAGAGACCAACTTGATGTCACAATTTATTAAGTTTTATTTTACTTCTTCCATGCTCAACATGTGTGGCAGGCTTCAGCCTGCCACACTGATACCACCCCAACCCAGCCACACTGAAACTCCAACACACATCGAAACAAGAACATACAACAATGTGGTGATACAATAGAAAAGTCGCAGGCTCCTGATGATGGCTGTATTAATGTCCGAAACATGGCAAGCATAGAAGAAGTGAAATAAAACTTAATAAATTGTGACATCAAGTTGGTCTCTTATTCTTCAACTATCACAGTGATGCACGGTCCAATATACATAAGACTTTTCATTGTTTTAATTGTAAGTATAAAAAATTAAAGGGCCTAGATAATCACATATCTTATGGCAATTTATTTGGGCATTTATCTCTTCTAAATTAGGTGGATTGGACAGATTAATTTAAATACAGCCTGAGTGCTTTTGCAGTAAGTTCAGTATTGTCTTATAAAACCAATTAGCAGTGTACTAATGTGCCAGTATTGGAATAAAATTGGCACTTATCTTGTTTGGACTGTACAGGATAATATTTGTGCATTGTGACAGAATTGTTACTTTATTCTACCATTGACAGTGTTTTGTGGTTTCTTCCATCAAGTACTTTAACAGATTACGGAATGTTAATGGCGGTGGCAAAAATTGTTTCTTGTTTCCATGTTTTTAAAAGTGCGATTTTATGGAGTTACATGGAGTCTGATGCCCTTATTTCTGCAACACAAGTACACAGCTTGTGTGTCTGACCATAAAAACCACAGTTTCCGTGGCCATATTCAGTGTTTTCTTGCGACAGAAGTAAGCTTATGAATGCAGAATGTTTGTAGGAATTTGCAGACGAACCCAGGATACAGCATTCAGTAATGTAACTGTTACATTCAAGTGGAGAAATACATACATGGTCAGTAAATAAACAGTCAAATCACCATCTAACAAAACTATTTATTTTATATTATTATAGGTATAAGGTTGTGTTAGATGGTAATTTGTATATTTGTTGGTTCTTAATAACACAATGTGATGACATCCATCAAGTTAAATGTGTGGCCTTCACAACTGCATATGTAGAATAACTACTTTAGACATGTGGAGTGAATTCCAGTTTTGTTGGCAGTTGATTTAGCTCTTAGCTGCCAGCATTAGCTGATAATGTTCTGCATATTCTTGATTTCAAACTGTTGCAATGTTGTGAATGTTGTATTCTTCCATGAAGATGGAACAGACAGTCTGTTCCAAAACTTTGGCACATGAAATTCAGATGCCGCGGAATCACCCAAAAGAAAGAATACAACATGTTCTGCAAAGTTTGTGATCGTTGTTCACAGGTTTTAAAGAAGAAAGAATAAATACGTGTAAATTAAAATGCTTGAGGAATAGAATTAATTACTTAATATAAAAAATATACGATGACCATTGTGTTATATTAAAAGCCATTCTAACCTAACTTTCCTGTAGAATTTAGGGTGATCTGTTTTTAATGGGCTCATCCTGTTTTTCACTGTTGTATCTTATTGGCCTTTGTCCTGACAAATGTACAACAGAGTGTGTACTGTTTTTGTTTTTTTTTGGTTCATTTCTGTTTTTGTACTGAAGTTTGTAGTAGTTATACTTTGGTGCCTAATAGCGACTTTAATGCATAATTAGCTTAAGAAGTCCAGAATGATTATTGAAGAATGTTTGTTTTCTGGATTTGGCAGCTCCAAACAACAATGCATCAGTTGCTGTTTCCAGTGTTAAGGTTACTTCTTTTGATTAGTTTGGAGATAATAGGCTTTTGTATGGAGTTAGCAGTTGTTGCCAGTTTGTGTGAAGTAATATTACACGTAAATCTTGTGAATTTAGTTAAAAGATTATTAATAATTTAAGGTCATTGCCACTGTGTGGAGTGCATTTTCATGGATGAATGAAGGCAGATGTCCTGTTCTTAAAAGAAGAATGCACTGGAGAAAAAGTGTTTCTTAGTACATGCAGCGTATCATTTTTTACTGTGCAGGGATGATGGTAAGATATTATGCAACATACAAAGATGAAACAAATTTGCTGTATCAAGTAGGGTTTCATTGCAAAAACTTGCATCATTTCTTACAACAAAATAGATGAAAGTGGGCATTTTGCCGTAGACAAAGGTTAGTATTCATGCTTTCAAATACCATCTCTCATTTCTGCTAATGGACTTTACTTTTGCAGTCATGAAAAAACTGTATGTAAAAATTTCCATTTTTAATAACAAAATTTGAATCCGTGGTAGTGAATGTTTTGGCCTTTTTGTGATGCAGCAAATATGTGAAGATTTGATAAGTGCCAAATATTTATCGCTCATGATGGACACCTCAGCCCATTAGAGTTTCAAATCGGTACCAATTCATTTCAGGCATTTAGCACCTGAGAAAGGAATAGTAATTGAAATAATTGACATCTAGAATGTTAAAGGAGAATCATATGATCATTTGTCCTTGTTGCTGAGGAAGAATCAGTGCGAAACATCCACAAACGTCTTTTCCAGTGTTTATGGAAGTGCTGTTATCAACAGATTCAATGTTAGTTGTTGTGCAGAAAGCGTGAGCTCTGTGATTTTTGTCGCTCGGGCCAACCTATAAGGGCTGTTAGTCAAGAAGCTCTGCAACATGCTGATGCCATCATTCTCAAAGATCGACACTTCGCAACGTGACAACTGGTGCTGAGTCTTTCATTCAGCGAAGGCAGTATTAGGCACATCATTTGAGATCTTGGATATTCAAAGGTGTGCATGAGACGGGCTTCTTGGAGCCTCACAGTCATACAAAAACCCATGAGAAAATCCATTTCTTCTGAGTTGTTGACATATTTTGAAAATGAGAGGGAGAACTTCTTATCCCAGATTGTTACAGCAGATGAATCTTAGGCTCATCATTTTGAAATGGGGGCAAAATGGTAATCCATGGAATGGCACTATCTTAAGCCACGCCGGAAAAAAAAGTGATAAATGTCACTGTCAGTGGCAATGTCATTTTCGGTATCTTCTGGAACTGCGAAGGAGTGATTCTTGTGGTTGCAATGCTGAGAGGGGAGACCATCATCTCCAGCACCTACATCAGGAAGTTGACAGAACTCAGAAAGCATTTCGGATGAGTTTAGCCTAACCAGAATCCAACAGGAATCTTGCTTCAGACAGTGGAGGTTGCACACAAGTTTGAAGACTTGGGAATCCATCACAGAATTTGGTTGAATAGTATTGCCCCATCCACCCCACAGACCTATCAAGCACCCTCAGATTTCTACCTGTGTGGAGTCTTGAAGGATACATTGTATGGTATGAAGTTTGAGGCTGATGACTGTGATTGATGCAATGAGAACTTGGCTATGTGAGCAAGACAAGGCATGGTACAGAGAGGAGATGCACATGCTTATTCTTCTCTGGCATAAGGCTGTGAAAGTGGATGGATTCTTTATGGAAAAACAGGGTATTGATCAAAAACCATCAGTCTTAACAGTGTGTAATTTTCATGATTCAGGAATAAACGTTGACCGAGAAAAGAAGAAGGGTACTTATTTTCTGGGCACTCTTCATGCATACAATATTGTAACAGGTGCAGAAGATAGTAGTCAGCCTCAGGATTCATCACAGTCTTCCTCTTCACATCAGTAATGCTGGTACACATACCTGTATAGTTTTTATTAACAATTTGTGAGTTTAGAATAAATAGGCTATCTCTGTTTCATTGTGATGTTTTGTCATTTTTAAGTATTATTTTTATAAACAGTAAACATTTGAAGCATTTTCAGCCATCATGGTAAAGTGTCCTTTTTTCATATTTTTCAATTGTGGTCACCCCAATGTAAATGAGCATTTGTTTAGAAGAATATACCTTTGGTAAATTGCTGCTCAAACTGTGTAAAGCTGTTATTGAGAAACAGATGCTGTAAGATTATTAACTTTGGCTCCGTAATAATATCTTACAAGTGTTTTGTTACACCATGTGTAAATATGATATTTATTGTTCCTTCTCTGTTCTGTTCATTGCTTGCAGTAGGGAAGGAAGGTGTGTTGGAATATTTTATATTGATGTACTCTTTATTGGTGTGATATGCCTGCCCAACTCACAAAGGATATACCAGTTTTTCCTCCACATTTCACTTGGACTGTAAATAGATGCATATATTTTCAAGTTTCCCATTTGGTATCTAAAAACAGAATGAAAATAAGCAGAACTATAATTTTGTCAGCTGTTTTAGATGGGCATGAAACTTGTCTGTCACAAAAAGGGAAGAACATAAGCTAGAGGTATATTTAGTATTACACATATTCCATGCAGTTGTGTGTACACACTAGACAGTGAAAACATATAGGAGCACAAAATCTGGCTTTGTGCAGTAGCTGGAAATAAAACTAGTGTGTATAAGCTGGAGGTGTTTGAGAATGGGATGGTGAGGAAACTGTTAGGACCCAAAAAGGATGAAGTAACAGAAGGCTGGACAAAATTGTGTAAAAGAGGAGTGTCATGATTTTTTCTGTGCATCAGATACTATCAGGGTGATCAAATGAAGGAGGATGATATGGGCAGGGCGTGTGTAATGTATGGGCGAGAAGAGAAATACATACAGGGTTCTGGCTGCGGGGGGAGGGGTAACATGAAGCAAGGATACTGCTTGAAAACTGAGGTGTACGTGGAGAATAATAATACTAAAATGGATCTTAAAGAAATGGTATGGAGGGCATGGACTTGATTTGTCTGGTTTAAAAGATGGCCAAGTTGTGGGCTTGTGTGAAAATTGCAATGCACCTTCAGGTGCCATAAAATGTAGGAAATTTCTTGATTGTCTGAGGATCTGTTAGCTTCTGAAGTACTGTCCTGTATGGATGGGGTTAGTTAGCAAGTTGTCATGGATATAACTGACAACATTTAAAACTGGTGAGCATCATGTCTGTATTTACTGTGTTGTTATGTGGGCTATGTTTAAAGGAGTTGGTTTTATTTAATTCATATACACATGCTCAAGCACACTATCCAATCAGAATAGTCGAAAAGTGTGCTGTAACTTCGAGTATTTGTGTTTTCCAATCATGCTCCTGCTATTTTGCATAAGCAGTTGATATGAAGTGGGTGTAATATCAGTGGCATATCTTGCAATTGTAGGCTCCTGTGCAGCAACTTGAAATATTGTCCATACATTTCTGATACACAATGTAGTGAATAAGTAATATTGTGAATAAGTGATTAATTTTTTTATGCTGTTGGCCAAAATGTGATTGTTGTCTTAATTGGGAGTGTACCTGTGCAATATAATGTACTGCATCTGTGATTTAGCTGAAGTGGTAATTGTGGGATTTCCAATCAGAACCTGATTTGAAATTATGTAAAGAAAACATGTTCCTGTGTAGTTGTGTTAAACATTTTGCACACACAGTCACAGGCAAATGTCAGCTGTTACAAGAAAACAGATTAGTGTGGTGGTGAAAAAATGGTATTATTGTGACAGAAGTTTACAACTTATGAAATAAATAGTAAAGGAATATATTTGTGTATATGTGCCCTAGTTTATTGCAATGCCCACATGTGTGGAAGGTTCTGTGCTGTATTACATATCAAAATTGTATTACATTTGCCTCAATATAGATCAGTAAAAAAACTGGGTTGATGAATGTGTATCATCCCTTAAAAAATAACACTGAAAATGTGGGCTATAATTATCACAGATGCATGGCTGACATTATTGAACGCTCTTGTAAAACTGAACCTAGTGAATTTTATCCTCTGGTAGGTTTCTGGAACACTTCTGCATAGTTTGAAGCAAACCTCATTGCACCCTTACCCGTGTTTGAAAGGTGCCACTTCATGCAAGAATGAAAATTGTAGATGGTAAAAGACTGAGCATTGCATGACGAGGTATTATGAGTTCTGATGAATGAAGGTACAAAATGGAATTGGACATTAAATTATTCACCTGATTCACCTTGCATTTTACCTAGCATAGAAGTTTCATCCTAACTCTGTAGTAGTACTGCAGCCACCTGCAGATCTCATAAATTATCACACCTTGTATGAACTTGCTAACAAATTTGAGATAAAACTTTGTTCAACATAGTGAAAATCATGCACAATAAGTATTTTAACTTAATGTAAATTTGTGTGACATTGTTCTTGCAAAGACAAGTAGCTGTGTAACTACTGAGATCCACCTTTCGTTTGTAATGGTGCCGAAATATTTATACTTGCAGCTATTACCTGATATGAACTGTGACTACATGTTTCGGTAAAAATTATCTATTATCAACTCAGTTCCAAATATTTTTCTAGTTCTCCATGCATACTAACTGTAACACAGTTAAAATATCCACATCTACCCTGCAAGGTGTTTGCTGTTATAGGTCATTCACCTTTATCTTATTTGAAAAATGTAAGAAGTTTACATTCGGAGTTCATGACATTTATATTTTTCCTGCTCCAGTAACTGGTTGTTTTGTACCGTATCTGAAAGGAGGTTGTGCTAGAAGGTAAAATGTTGTAATGCTTTTGTTGATGCATTGCAGTGATCCTGCAAGTATTCTTGGTGGGGTCCGTCTTCCTCCTGACACTGAAATTATCAAGTATACATCGTCCATAGTTGGGCCTAAGATCCCAGGCACAACCAACAGAGGTCGCAAGAAAACAATCTCTCTGGACCCTCCATCTGTAAGTGTGATGGCTGCTCATTCATCCACAGGCTTGCTCATCGAAAGGGGAGGCAGGAGATATCCTCGTAGCCGAGTAAGTTAAGTGCATGCTATAACAGAATTTTTGAATGGTTTTACACAATAAGTGAAATAGATCAGGGTAGTTAAATGTTGGGAAGTGACAAAACTTGTAAGCACAAACATAGTTGCAGAGAATGAAACTATAGGATGAGCCAGTGAGTTGCATTACTTGGGGTATTGAGAAATAATAGTGGGTATGAGGTTTGAAGTTTCTGAGAAAATTGTAGTATGGACTGTGATCTTCTGAGTTGTGACACTGTGCAATCATGTAGGTGGTTACTAACATTTCTGAGGAATTTTGCAATCTCTTGTTGAGGGTAGGAGTTAAATCTGACGGGTAATATGTGGGTGGGTTTATATAGGAATGGTGATTCTGCCTGAGCCAAGAATATCTCTGAATTCTTTTATTCTTGTGTTCAAGAAATTCAGACTGAAAGGACTACAGAAATTGGAGTGACAGAAGAATGTTTCATAGTATGGAACAAATTTGAGGTCGATAATGCATGGAAGACTTTACTTTTGAATAAAATAAGTGTTCTTGGAATGATCTTTGTTGGCACTGCTATCCTTGTGCCCACATAACCAAGTACCTAAATTTTAGTTTATTGTAGGCAATGTTGTGTGTATACATCAATGTTGAATAAGTGTGATGCAAAACACATTCTGATACATGTCTTCACATTCCAGTTGCAGCAAGTGTGCATGCCTTGGCATATTCTGAAAAGCTGATTTTTTGATCGTAGGAAATTCTACTGATGCAGATCTCTGTTGGTTTGCTATGCCAGCATTTCCAGACTTTTATACGTGGATTAATGTGTTTTCATTAATACAAATCCTGTTGGTATTTTTTTATATTAAGAAATTGGTGTAATTCATGTGCTACTTAATTAAAACTAACCACAGGGTTCCCCGTGCACTTAGAATGCAGTTTTTATCAGTTCCTTGAAATTGTCCAATCTCTGGCAAAGGGCACAGTTGGAGGTGATTTTGAAAACTGAATTACTGACCCTATAGAGTAGAATTTTTTTTTTTGAGGATATAATATCACTTACCAAGTGAGATACTTATTGCCTGTTGATGATGTGGACAGGACATGGAAGAGATGAGAAATGCATACTTTATAGTTGAAAAACCAATAGACCCAGGTGTAAAGTGGGGGATAAATTTAAAAATGAAAATTGAATATTGAATACAAATGGTTTGAAAAGGTTAAAGTTCTTTCTTTAGAACAACTTTATGAAGTTGGTATGTGGTTGATAAAATTGTGTTAGTTGTATTTGTCAGCTGTTAGTAATGTATGTCATATGTCTTTCACAAACACCAAGTTCATTAAAATCCTCTCGAGTTGGCAAATGTCTCAAGTGAGTGACATAAACCAGCATTTCAGATTCCAGCTCCAGCTCTGTCATCATGCTTCTGATATGATGCAGTACCCAAACAAGGCTGGAGCTTGGGCTCTCAATCTGAGATGCTTTTATGGCATTGTTAATAAGTTTAAGTACATACCATTAAGGTAAAATATGAGGTTTTCACAGCAGCAGAGGTTCATATAGTGTCTTTAAGGGTAGATAGTATATTTTCATGCATCACGAGCCCTGATACTCAGAATTTTGATAACCACCTGTAGCCTGTTCGTAGTGTTATGACACCCATGTGCGCTTGCTGTCTGCTTGCAGCCTGATATACTGGAAGGGTGTGGGTGGTAACAGGCAGATGAGGGGAGTGAAGGTGCATACAGAATCTCACCTGTCTGTTTGAAAACACATGTTTGTGTTTTTACCTCATTGCAGCATTTCTTCAGAGTGCAATGATAACAGAAGTGTTCCACACTCATCAACAACATCCTGGTTTTTATCAGAATCAGATTATTGGACATTGATAGTAAACATATCAAAGAATGTTGTCCATCACATGTTCATTCTGTATGTAATTCTTTGTTGATTTATTGTACATGCTTGCTTGCTATTATTATTAATGAAAATTTGTCTTTGGCTGTTTTTTTTCACATCCAATAGGTTGAAAATCACCCTCTTTTTAGCCACCCAGTATTGGGCTGTAGCTATTTTTTCCCCCATTGTGTGTAGATTCAGATGGTAGGGAGGTAGGTGCAGAATAAAATGTCCATGTTATGCCAAAACTCTCAACGCTAAATATCTTGAATGTAGAGTTGTTCAATTTAATAATTTAAGAAAGTTCAATTTTCATTAGTACCACAAACATACAGTTCCGAATAGAGAAACTGAAGTCAGTTTTCTCCGTAATGCTATATGTTAGGATCGACTATACCATACTGCACAGTGTCATAACCAAGGAGACTGCAGTGTGTGATAAAAGTAGAATACTCAGGCAAACATGAAGTGCAGGGAGGTGTATGAATATTGAAAGATATGCGTCATGTCAAATGAAAGCATGGAGTATTGTGTACTGAAAAGGTCTTAAACCTTTCATTCTGAAAATCTTTCTTTATGGAAATGGCAGCAAATAGTTTCTTACTACAACTGAAATTCTTTTCTTTCCAGCTTCATGAGCCTCCAGATTATCGTGATAGTCCAGTTTCTGGTTCTCAGGAGCGTGACAGAGATAGAGTGGAATTAATCAAGTTGCCAGCACATAGCAGTAATGGCACTATTCCACTCAATATCCCTGCTTTTGCCAGTTCAACACCTGAAACTGAGGCCCCTCTTAACCTCTCCCTGAAACCTCATCAGTCTTCGTCCATGAGCAGTACTGGTAGCAGCAGTGCTCAACAATCATCTCTTTCATCTCTGTCATCCCTTTCAGCTTCTCTTGGCACTCCAGCAATGACACCAGGCATCACAGAAAGAACATGTAAGTCTTCTGTTAGCATGTAATACATGTCTTAGTTTCTCTTTCCTAACATTTACAGTCCTGGCACCTCTGTAGCCTGTTGTCAGTTTGTATTACTTTACAGTGGATAGCACGTAATTTACACATGGTCAAGAAATGTCATTGAATGTCCCATCTAGTAACAGAGTCAAAAATTACTTGCCCAGAGTGCATTCAGAAGGAAAAATTATTGACCTTCTCAGAGTGTACTTGTGAAAGCCCAAACTGCTGTACAAATTGTTCCAACATGGCATCTCTAAATGACTAAATGGATTGTGGAAGTGGATATGTTAAGAAAGGAAGGTTATGTGGTTGAAACATTTGTTACAATTCTCCCACAAGCATGCTAATAATGGAAAACTAAATGTTTTGTCTATATTGTAAACATTCTTGTGACATATTTAGTCACATTGTCAACTTTATAAATAATCACAAAATTCTCTGAATAAAGTTGTCAAAAGACTTGTCTGATCTCAGTACCAGACTAAATCAGGGCAAAACAAATATGACTTGCTGGGTGTGTTAAGATACATTAGTTAGGATATTTAGGTTAGTACAGTAAAACCTCATTTTGATGGATCCACATTTTCATTTTCCATGACTTACACACTTTTTGCGGGGTACACGGTGGCACAGTTGGTTGAGGCACTGCAATAGCTGGAAGGTCGCGGGTTCAATTCCTGATGGTGTCATTGGAATTTTTCATTGACATAATCCTTCCAGCTGCACTATGGCCCTGGGGTCAACTCAGCCTCTAACAGAAATGAGTACCAGGAATATTTCCTGAGGGGTAAAGGCGGCCGGTGTGTAGGGTTGACAACCTTACCACCTTCATATGCCGATTGTCTTGAAATCTGGGAGCCTCAACCTACTGGAACCCTCGGGGCCTGTCCAGGCCTGTAATGGAATTACTTTACGTAAATTATTCCTTTTTGGGTAATTCCCCGGCGTCTGAGATCTAATTGCCGACGTTTCGGAACTCACTATCGGTTCCATCTTCATAGGCAGGTGAATGAAGTATATACTTCATTCACCTGAAATGTCGGCAATTAGAACTCAGACGCCGGGGAATTACCCAAAAAGGAATAATTTACATTTAGAACACGGCGAAAGCTTAAGAACAAGAATTACTTTACCTTTACCTTACACATTTTGTAAGTTCCTGACCTTATTTTCATAAGAACAATGTTATATTTATTTCCCCGACTTTTTCTGGAATGGATTTTACATTTTGGAGTTTTCTTCTTAGAATTTATATTTGCCCTCAGCAAAGCATTGCTAGTGGCATCTCAGTTAAGTCTGTCTGGTCTGCATGTTGTGTTAGTTAAGACAGATCTTGTATAGAAAGCAGTAAGTTCAAAGGGTACAACCATCAACTTTTTCAGTTCTTTAGTGCTTGAATGTACAGTTAAGTACTACCATGTGCCTTTGGTCCTGAATTGTATACAAGTTTTGTAGATCAAAATATTTTGTGGACTGAGCATAATTTCACAGCAAAGAGTGATATTTATGTACAAGAACGTGGAAGTCATTTACAAAAGTGGTAACAGATATTTAATGAATTTAGTGGTGCATGTATTGGAATATGTGTTGAAAAGGCATTACAGTTGGGACTTTCGGTGTTTGCGTTAAGTACACTTGTGAAAAACTCTGAATCAGTTGGAAAAAGTTAATTCAGCATGGGACTTTCTCCAAGCAATGAAGGTGGTTGAAATACTGCCGGAGAAACTGGGATCTACTCTTTAAGCAAGTGCATGCAAGTAACACTTCCATAGCTGGTAGTATCATCAGGGGAAAGGCCTCGCAAATTGCTGCTCATTAGGATGTAGGCATTTGTGAAGTGGATGGGGCATGAGACTTTCCACTCATCTCCATGTAGTGTCAGGAATATGAATGGCTGTAGCTGTATCTCTTACTTACTTACTTACTTACTTACTTACTTGCTTGCTTGCTTGCTTGCTTACTTGCCTACTTGCTTGCTTGCTTGCTTGCTTGCTTGCCTGCTTGCTTGCTTGCCTGCTTGCTTGTTTACTTATTTACTTAGGTACTGGCTTATTCCGTGGAGTGGAATCCTGCTTGAGAAGGTAACTGGTTCTCAACTAGTCAAGAAATTCCCATTTTATGGAACCCTAAGGTTCTTTACGGTGTTTACAAGTGCCCATCACTTGCCCGTATACTGAGCCAGATCAATCCCGTCCGTGTTCCCCATCCCACTTCCTGAAGATCTGTCATGATATTGTTCTCCTGTCTGTGCCTGGGTCGTCCAAGTGGTCTGTTTCCCTCATGTTTCCCCATCAAATCCTAGTATGCACCTCTTCCCCCCCATACATGTTACATGCCCTGCCCATTTCATTAGGAGCTGTGCCTCTGTCCCCTCTATATGTTTTCATAGTGCGTACATGGACAACTTTACCCTTTTACCTCGTTATATTTTATAATTAAATTTTAAAAGTAGCCACCTGCATGGGATAGGTAGGGTCTTCCTCTGGAAACTAATGGTTACTGATTTGGTCAA